>JACCDM010240226.1_pt1 | contig 14452 bp, 11 predicted proteins | sample 7445851 | NCBI WGS metagenome assembly JACCDM01 (sample SAMN15323438, study PRJNA562643) | freshwater metagenome | isolation source: river surface water | place: USA:Blue River Watershed | collected 2017-08-16
GACTCCCTTGCACGGTTCAAAACTAAACTTGGCTGCTTGATCAGTGACACTCGCCGGCTAAAAATTTTACGCTGCCATCGGCAAACTGCTGATAAGTGTGCGCAAGATAATCGCCACCAAACATTCTGATCACGGACCCAAGTGCGCATTCTTTCAGGCCTCTCGGTGTGTCTATCATCAGCGTGCAGGTACTCTGATTTGCACTGGGTTTTATTGCTTTTATTTTGAGCGTGTAAGCCGGTACCTTGAATTTGTCCGATACGCCTTCTGCGTACTGCACCGACAAGCCGGAAATTTTTTCACATGCGGTGCCATTGGGTTGGTAAATTTTCGCGCCTCCCTCATTGACGGCCCAGAATACAAGTGGCTCGGGGTCTTTGCCCGTATTTTTATCTGTGGCAGCGAGCGTGAATGGAGTCAGCAGCGTGGCGAGCAGCAGGATGTTGCAAAAGAGATTTTTCGTCATTGTGCGAATCGCACCTGGTAGTTTTCAGACGCTATGGTAGGCGCAGCCTGGTTGAGCAGATCTCTGGAAAAGCCAGCCGCTTTTTTATAGCTGGCCATGTACTCATCACGTTCTGCCTGTGAAATGACATCGTCGATAGCAGTGAAATGGCCGCCACAGCGATCATCGACGATTTTCAACAGACCAAACGGGCCATCACCGCGATTGCGTAGAACGACTTCGGAGATGGGCCCACACAGTGCGGCGTTATAGGCCGCCAGTGCTGCCGGCGTTATTCCCGATTGGACCAGAGACGCCCCTAGCACCCGTGCATCAACGATGGCTTGGCTTGCACCGTTGGAACCGGTGGGATACATCGCGTGTGCCGCATCGCCCATCAGCGCGACCGGGCCGTCATTCCAGTGAGGTATGGGGTCGCGGTCAATCATGGGGTTTTCGTAGGCGATGTCAGCTCTCGCCAAAAGATCGGGTACGTCCAGCCAGTCGAATCTGAATTCATCGAAATACGAAGCGAATTCGGAAATCGCTACGGGTTTGAACCAGCCACTTTTTTGCCATTCAGTAGAACTGTCCACGGTACGTTCCGCAATCCAGTTGATGGCCGCCATACCATTGCTGTCAGGCTGGGAAATCGGATAGATGACCATGCGGTGCTTGTGCGTACCCAGCCCGACAAAGCTCGATCCCGTGCGTATCGGTTTCGCCATGGTGGTGCCACGCCACATGATGGTACCGCCCCAGTGTATGGGTGGCTGAGTCGGATGCATTTGCGCTCGTATGGATGAGTGAATGCCATCGGCGCCGATCAGCAAGTCAGCGCGCTCGTGGGTGATATCGCCGTTCGCATGTTCAACAATCGCGGACACTGTGCCATCTGCATGCTTCTCATATCCGGTTACACGCTGACCGAGACGCACTGATGATTCACCCAGTCGCTCGATAACTTTTTCGAACAGCATGACATGCAGCTTGCCGCGATGTGCCGCATACTGAGGCCACCGGTAGCCTGCCTTCAGGCCACGCGGCTCGGCATAAATATCCTTGCCATTCAATCCAACCAGCGACCATTCCTGCGCCTCAATACCCACTTGATCCAGTGCTTCAGGACCAATGCCGAGTTCAAACAATTCGCGCACAGCGTTAGGTTGAATATTGATGCCGACACCCAGCGGATGAATTTGTCGGACTGATTCAAGAACAACGCACGGAATGCCGATCTGATGCAGTGTCAGTGCCAGTGTCAGCCCCCCAATGCCACCACCGGCGATGATCACGCGCTTGTTGTTTGTTGAGGCATTCATGTCAATAGAGTGCAGATTAATGAGTCTATGAATAGTAGTTGAGATCAATCGAATCCGAAGACCTCGTGTTGACTCAGTCCGCTAGGATAGCAAAATCAAACGAGGCAGTTCAGAGCGCCGCGACATGCCGAAGGCCCGAGGGCTCGTGCGGTTTGGGAGTGCAGGGGCTGCGCAGAGTGCACAGAGCGTCGGCCAAGACCGTCCTCCCTCATGCAATTGGAATTTTGCCAGTGGTTCTTGGTTATACTTTCAATGCACTGGGGATGCTCGGGCCGAAGAATGAAAAATCTATTTATCGAAAGACCCAACACCATCGTCGCCAGTCTCGCACCCGTGCTGGTCTGGGGCATCGCGCTGGTCACCTTCTACTACCTGGACGACAAGCTTAGTTTGGGTAATCTGGCGTTGCTGATGGTATTGGCCAGTGCCATCGCCTCGCTTTGGCTGAGCCCGAGGCTCTCGATGCTTACGAGCGCTTGCGCGGTCATCTTGTTCAACTGGCTCTTCGTATCGCCTCGCTTCACATTCATCGTCGACTTGCAGCAGGATGTTATTTTGTTGATAACCATCCTGGCGGTGAGTTCCGTGGTCAGCTATCTGATGGAGCTGACGCGTCGCGCCGCCGATCGGGAGGCAAAACACATGCTGCAATCCCAGTTGGCCCGTGAGCATGCGCAAAGTCATCAGCTGCGCAATACACTGCTGACATCCATTTCGCATGACTACCGCACGCCCTTAAGCACGGTCATGAGTGCTGCCTCACTGATCGCAGAGCAAGCGGGCAGAGCACCCAGCGAGCAGCTGGCCCAGCTGGCAAACACCATACTCGACGAGGCAAAGCACTTGAATCGCATGACTTCCAATACCCTGCAGCTGGCCAAGCTGGACAGCCGCAGGGTCGATATCAAATTGAATTGGGAGTCTGTCGAGGAAATCTTAGGCACGGTAGGCCTGCGCGCTCGTCGTAATCATCCTGATCGCACCGTCGAGATTTATTTGGCTGATGATCTGCCCTTGGTACTTTGCGACGCGATTCTGCTAGACCAGCTGTTCGACAATCTGATCGATAACGGTCTTCGGCATAGCGCCAGCGATAAGCCATTGCATCTGATCGCCCATATTAAAGCGCAAGAATTGCAGATACTTGTGCGTGATTTTGGATCGGGTATTTCAGATGAGTGGAAGAGCAGAGTATTCGATATTTTTCAGCGTATTGAATCGCCTGCTGTCCCGGTTGATGGCGGCGGGCGTCGCGGTATCGGTGTTGGCCTTGCGGTTTGCCGCGCTATCGCTCAGGTGCACGATGGGTTTATTCAGATAACAGATACCGAGGGCGGCGGTGCCACCGTCACACTCCATTTGCCTTTGTCGGTACAACCCGTCATGCCCGCTCTCTCGGGTGAGGTGTTCGCATGACATTGCGCATTCTCCTCGTCGAAGATGATTTGACTCTGCGATATACCCTGCAGCAAGCCTTGGAAATCGAGGGATTTGTGGTTGATCTGGCAGATACGCTGGCGGGAGCGAAATGCGTTCTGAATCAATACAAGAACGAACAAATTTCAATGGAGTCTTGTTTGCTGCTGGTTGATCTGGGACTTCCCGATGGTGATGGTGCCGACCTGATCAACTGGTCGCGAGCGCATGCACCGATGCCGGTCCTGGTGATTTCGGCCCGCGATGATGACAGCAGCAAGGTTGATTTGCTCGATGCCGGCGCAGATGATTATCTGGTCAAGCCTTTCAGCATCAACGAACTCAAGGCGCGTATCCGTGTAGCACTGCGTCGACAGACACTGAGCGGCAGTGCGGTGTCAGAGGAGTTCATTTTCGGATCCTTGGAAATCAGCCTGCCACGACATCAGGTACTCAGAGATGGCGTCAAGGTTCACCTCACACCCAAGGAATTCAAACTCTTGGCACGATTGCTGAGGCAAGCGGGGCAGGTCGTCACGCATCGGCAGTTATTGCAAGACGTCTGGGGACCGGATTGCGTAGATCATGTGCATTACCTGAGGCTCTACATGGCCCAACTGCGCGGCAAGCTTGAGCGTGACCCCACAGCCCCCGAACTGCTGCTGACCGAGACGGGGGTGGGTTATCGATTTTGCGAGATTTAGCATTATCTTCCTGATACTTATGCGTTCCTAATGCGACATCGCCTAGGCTTCGATGCGCGGCAGTCTAATTTTTAATTTGATAATAATTACGATTTGCCGCGTTCATATTTTGAGATGACATCGAAGATTGCCCGTCGCTGCGGATTCGGGCAGCGTCGCGAAAGGCAACATGGCAATTAGTAATCCCGAGTTCTCGGAAACTCCCTTGATGCAGCCGGTTCGGATTAACCCGGACAGCAACCAGCATCACAGCTCCACTACTGTCCTGATGTTGGCCGCCATCGGTGTGGTGTTTGGCGACATCGGTACCAGTCCTCTTTATTCGCTCAAGGAGTGCTTTGCGCCAGCCCATGGCATACCGTTCTCGCAGGACGCCGTGCTTGGGATTATCTCTTTGATTTTCTGGTCACTGATGCTCGTGGTGACAGTCAAGTATGTGATCTTTGTGTTGCGCGCAGATAATCACGGCGAAGGTGGCGTACTTTCATTAATGGCGCTCGCACTTCGTTCGGCACGTGGTAAGCCGCGTCGATTTACGTTTTTACTCATGCTGGGCGCGCTGGGTGCATGCATGCTGCTGGGCGAGTCGGTAATCACGCCAGCCATTTCGGTGTTGTCCGCTGTCGAGGGACTGGAAGTCATACATCCCGATCTCAAACGCCTGGTGATACCCCTGACCGTTGTCATCATCATTGTTTTGTTTGGGGTACAGCGTTATGGAACGGCCGCTGTTGGACGACTTTTCGGGCCGGTCATGGTCGTGTGGTTCGTTGCGCTCGCTGCCTCTGGTTTGTACAACGTCGCGCTGAGCCCATCGGTGCTGATGGCGGTGTCGCCATGGTATGCGTTTACGTTTATCCAGCAAAATGCGCTGCAGGCTTATATCGTGATGGGTTCCGTGGTGCTGGTGGTCACGGGCGTTGAGGCGCTGTATCTGGATATGGGGCATTTCGGGAGCAAACCTGTGCGATTGGCCTGGTTGCTGGTCGCGTTGCCCAGCCTGCTGCTCAATTATTTTGGTCAGGCGGCTTTTCTGATGACGAATCCTGACGGCATCAGTAATCCATTTTTCCTGATGCTCCCGTCATGGGCGGTGTGGCCCATGATTGCTCTTGCGACTGCCGCTACCGTCATTGCATCGCAGGCCGTGATTTCCGGCGCTTTCTCTTTGGCCAGTCAGGGTATTTTGCTCGGTTTCCTGCCGCGCATGGTCATCCTGCACACCTCCGATACCGAGCGCGGACAGATCTATATGCCGACCGTCAATTGGACCTTGCTTGTGCTCGTCATCTTCACGGTATTTCAGTTTCGCGAGTCCGGTAATCTGGCTGCAGCTTACGGTATTTCGGTGACCACCACGATGCTGATTACTACGTCGATGCTCGCAGTGGTGATGTACAACGAATGGAAAATGAAACCTGCCCTGATTGTGGTGATGATCCTGCTTTTCTTCACTTTGGATTTTTCATTCTGGACGGCCAACCTGATCAAAATCAAGGACGGTGGCTGGTATCCGATGGTGCTCGGAACATTGTGTTTTGTGATGCTGACGACCTGGTATACCGGACGCAGATTACTCAGGGAAAGGCTGGCATCCGATGCGATTCACATCCATGATTTTGTCAAGTCTTTGCTTGCACATCCACCGCATCGTGTTGAAGGAACGGCGATCTTTCTGACGCCGCATATTGACTTTGTACCCATCGCATTGCTGCACAACCTTAAACACAATCGTATCTTGCATGAGCGCGTGTTATTCCTGAAGCTCTCGATATGGGATGTGCCCTATGTCAGCGATGAGGATCGACTTTCAGTGACGGATCTCGGTGGCGAAATCTATCTCGTGCGCGCGGTATATGGTTTCAAGCAGACACCCGATGTTCAGGATGTGATGAGACTCATCGAATCACTCAATGGCGTTCATCTGGAACTTGAAGACACAACATTCTTCCTAGCCAGAGATACGATCATACCGAGTAACTTGCCCGGTATGGCACTCTGGCGTGAACGCTTGTTTGCATGGATGATGCAAAATGCAGCGAAGCCTTCCGATTTTTTCAAGATCCCGCCCAATCGTGTTGTTGAGTTGGGTACAAAAATCGAGATCTGATCGTCAAGAATTCCACGTAGGGTAGAACGCTGCCTCACATGATTCCGCTGATTCGGCTCTCGAGTCAGCGGTTTTTATTTGGGTGCATGGAATATCACCCACCTTTCGCCTGTCGGTAAAATGAAAAGGCCTCAACGTCTGGCTGCAAACACCGCTGGCTGCACCGCCATCAATTGAAGTGGTGTGCATGGCGACTATGTCACTGTAGCGTCATGGTCATGTGCTTATAATGAGGTTGAGCGCGACCGCGCCATCAATGCAAAAATGCTAATAATCAGGAGTATGCAATGACAAAAAAAGCCCAGCGAGCAAAAACTCCCACGCCAGTTAGCGACTCGGTCGTCGATGCGATGGAGGCAAGACTGGAACAGACGCAGGATCACGCTGCGGCGCCAGCTGAAGCAGCATCACCCGCCCATGCGTCCGATTCGGCAGACGCATCCCACACGCCGCAAGACCACACGCACCCCTGAGCAGATTTTTTGATCACCCCACCGCCGAGGTTTACACCCGGGCGGTGACCTCTGCCATGTCCTCAGCTCATGCCATTGGCAGACGTGCCTTGGCGCCAGGACTGGCACGCCATTGGCCAGCCTTGTCCTGAAGTACAACATCAACGTCCCACGCACGTGCCATAGCCAACACCCGTGATGGTGGCAGCATGAAAAACACTTTGGTCAGCGCGTCGGCCACCACGCACCGTGTGGCGATCACGCTGACCGAAGCCCAGTAGGTCGGTGAGTAACCAGTGCGAGGATCGAGTATGTGATGGTGACGATGATCCGCACTGAAATTCGTGTGTGCATCGGATGAGGTGGCCATGGCCCGGCCATCGCTTTGCACGATGGGTATCTGGCGGTCATCTCGGTGCGCCTTGGCAGGCGGCCGTTTGCTTACCGCATCTTCAATGCCAAATGCCCACGCTTGCCTGTCCGGCGCCTCGCCCAGCAGCGAGGTCTCGCCGGCATCGATCATCGCGTGCGCGACTCCGTGCGCCATCAGGGCCGCTCGTGCGCGGTCTGCGGCATAGCCCTGCGCAATACCGTTGAGCGAGAGCTGCATACCGCGCACATTCAGCCGCAGCCTGTCGGTCGATATCTCCAGTGCGCGCCAGTTCACGCGTTGGCGCGCTTGTCTGACTACTCGTTCAGAGGGCAACTCGCCTTGCTGTGCTGCTTTTTCCCAGGCCAGCCACAACGCTTGCATGCTGACGTCAAAGCTGCCGCCGCTACGGCGTGCGATTTCTCGCGATAAGGTCATTACCTCAAGCAGGGCAGGCTCAGGCTTGGACAGAAAGCCGCGTGCATTGAGCCGCTGCAATGCACTCTCCGGATCAAACAGGCTCATCTGGCGTTCCACATCGCGAATCGCACGTACCGCCGCATCCAGTGCGATCTCCACACGCCCGGTATCGGCATGCGCGGCTTTGATCCAGAGCGTCGTGCCAAAACCCAGTAGCGCGCGCTCGCGCCACACCAGTTCGCTCTGAGCCGCTTGGGCCAGCGATGATATCGATGTCACGCTACCCGCCAGACCGCAGGCCCAACGCAGTATCTGCCGTCTTTGCATGATGTTCTTTCGCTGGCGTTCCATGAAACGAGGATTAATGCAGCGCTCCCTAAGACTTTTTCGCGCTGAGTGCCGTGAATGCCTGGCGAAGGTAGGGATCTACGTTCGGCTGATCAAGTAACCACCGCACATAATCCTTCGGTACCTCAGAGAGTGGCAAACCCTTGTGTTTGCCAAAGCTCATGTGGGTGGGTAGACGAGCATGCTCCGAAGCTTCCCACAGCGCCTGCATCGAATTAATGTTGAGACGCTGGCACAAGTGATCAAGAATCGTGCCGCAGATACGTACATCCGCCTCCGCCGAGTGAGCGTGACGCAGGCGTTCTCTCGCCGTGTCACGTTCCAGAAAATAGAGCAGGGCGCTTTGACTGTGCGAATCCACTTCTGGCCAGACGCGGCGCGCCAGTGCCAGCGTGCAAATCCGCCTGAGATCAGGTTGGCCAATGGCCTGCCAGTCGAAATCGATGTTGTGACCAATCAGGTACTGCAGATCATCCGGCAGACGAAAGCTGGTGGCTGGCGGGCAATCGACCAGCTCCTCATCCATGATGTGGTGGGTAGCCAGCGCACCCAGGCTAATCGGCTTCCCGGGTTGATAGCGTTGATGGAAAATTTCGCCGAGTGCGAATGGCGACAGACTATCGACGGCAATCCACGCCGCTTCAATAATGACGGGATCAACGATGCCCGTGGCTTCGGTATCAAAAATAATCGCAGTGGGCATGGGGGTATGGTTGCCAGACGAGTAGACACGCCCGGTTTATCGAATATCCGCCGGGTGTGGCTGTTTCATCTGCAGATGCTTGATCAAGTAGTTGGGTCCCTATGATAACGCCTGGTCGTCACCACAAGGCCAAACGGTCATGGCAGCCGGCCAAAAAATGATAGTCATTTGATAATGAGATGCTGATTTTTTGGCAGTAAGCCGCATTTGGTAATACGATGCTTTCTGATCCTGGAGTCGCAGTCGAAATCTCGAAGTGAGCATGGCCGCGCTTTGCAGACCAAATTCTCTGCGCTACCTTTGCCAGCGAATGCGATGCTCAGAACCTGTCTCGTCAGGCCGCTGGCGGCGTTGGCAGTACCTTGTCGCGGGTCTGTACTGCCTGCGGTACTGCCGCCTTGCCATCGACCCAACGAGACAGGTTCTTGGTCTGACACGGACTCTTGGAGAAAAACAGCACGGTGCATTAACCATCAAAACAAGAAAGGAGACACAAATGTCCAGACTCGAGTTATTTGGTCAAGGGCTGGTTGGGGGATTGATGATTCTTCTGTTCATAGAGTACTTCGCTGGCTATCTGCACATTAACAAGGCCGAGGCCAATCGATACAAAAAAACGCCGGAGGGTCGTGTTGCTCACGTCGTTCAGAACAGCCTGCTGATGATATTGCTGGTTCTCTGCGGTATCGCCTCTGTGCTGATTGGTGGATAAATTTTTAAAACGCTTTGAACTTGCGATGGAAGAAAAACGGGTATGGATACCAAGGTACTGAAGGCACTGCAATGGCAGGTATTTCAAAATGTCGCTGCAGCCCAGCTGGTGCCGCTGATGCGCATTGGGGATGAGCTGGGGCTATTTGCCACGCTGGCGCGTGTCGGTCCCTGTGACAATGCGCATTTTGCCAAAGCGGCAGAGATTCACGCCCGTTACAGTCTGGAGTGGTTGTGCGCGATGTGTGCAGCAGGTTATGCCTCTTACGATAGCGAGCAAGGCCATTTTTTTCTGAGCGAAGAGCAGGCAGCTGTGTTCGCCTACGAAGACAGCACGTCACTCATGATAGGTGCGTATGACAGTGTGGCATCGCTGGTGATGGACGAGCCTAAAGTGCGCGCCGCATTCAAAACAGGCGAGGGTCTGGCCTGGGGCGAGCATCACCCTTGCTACTTCCGTGGTACCGCGCGCTTTTTCAAGCCCGTCTACAAATCCAATCTGGTCTCTCGCTGGTTGCCAAAGATACCTGCCCTTACCGAAAAACTCACTGCGGGCGGCAGTTTTGCCGATGTCGGCTGTGGTCACGGTGTCTCTACCATGCTGATCGCCGAGCACTTCCCCAGTGCAAAGGTGCATGGCTTTGATTTTCATGGTCCATCGATAGAAGAGGCGAAACGTCTTGCATCAGATGCTGGTTTGAGCGAGCGCATCCACTACGAGACGCGCAGTGCCAAGGACTACACTGGCGAATTCGATGTGATTGCCTTTTTTGACTGCCTGCATGACATGGGCGATCCAGTGGGTGCTGCCGAACACGCCTGCCGGCAGTTGAAAGAAGATGGTCTGCTGGTCATCATCGAGCCCTTTGCCAATGACAAGCTGGAAGACAATTTCAATATCGTGGGCCAGATGTTCTACACAGCATCGACCATGGGCTGCGTACCAGCGTCGATGGCACAGGAAGTCGGCCTGGCACTCGGTGCGCAGGCAGGGCCCGCAAAACTCGGCATGGTGTTGCAGCAGGCGGGTTTTTCGAGCGTAGAGACGGTGGCCACCACAGCGACCAATATGGTGCTCTGCGCCAGAAAATAGATCGGCTGCGCATCAAGCTCCGAAACTCCTGGCAGAACACCGATGCCCGCCTTTAGAGGCTGTAACAAAAAGCTGCTAGCGTTGTTGCACCGCCTTGTCCTACAACCGTGCTGTCTGCGGCGGTGCGCCTGGCCAGCAGCTGTTTGTTAGAGCTTCCTGGGTTGCCTCGGTAATTTGGCTTGATCCGGTTCGGATATTCAATAAATCCTGACACTTTTATGCCAAGGTCAATGGCACCAAGCCCTTGATTTTGGCTCCTCCTGTCGCACAGTTGCACTGCTCGGCATAAAACGTGAATTTATTCAGCATCTCCTCAGCCTTGTGTCTGAATTTATAAAGATAGACCCATGATAAACAGCAGTGCAGACCAACATCGGCAGTTGCCAGCGCCAGAATACCGCGCCGATATTGATGGTCTGAGAGCAGTCGCCGTTGGCGCAGTCATTGCTTTTCATGCATTTCCTGAATGGTTGCAGGGTGGCTTTATCGGGGTCGATGTTTTTTTTGTGATCTCGGGCTATCTGATCACTGCGCTGATTCTGAAGACGATAGAACATCGAACTTTCAGCTTCAGCGATTTTTATGCGCGTCGCATACGGCGAATTTTTCCATCTCTCCTTTTGGTGACGGCAAGTTGCTGTTGTTTCGGATGGTTTGCGCTACTTCCCGATGAATATCGCTCGCTGGGCAAGCATATGGCGGGAAGCGCCATTTTTATTCCCAACTTGCTGTTTTGGCGCGAGAGCGGTTACTTTGACTTTTCAGCAGAGACGAAACCGCTACTACATTTGTGGAGCCTGGGGATTGAAGAGCAGTTCTATTTGTTCTGGCCATTGATTGTCTGGCTTTCGCTGAAATACAGATTCAATCTGATCATAACGGCTGGCGTATTGCTTGTGGCTTCACTGGCGCTCAATCTGAGTATGGTCGAGTCTGATACGGCGGGCGCTTTTTTCTCCCCACTGACCCGTATCTGGGAACTGTTGTCGGGCGGGTTGTTGGCTTGTTTTTCAGGGTCCGGGAATAATTCGTTTGCCACAATCAAGTCCCGCATCATCAGCCGCCCGATTGTTGATAACGGCTTAGCCGTTTTCGGGATGATTCTCCTCTTGGCGGGCGCATCGCTATTGACGCCTGATGTTCTCTTTCCCGGCGTTTGGGCCTTGATACCGGTTGCAGGAACTTTGTTGATCATGATGGCCGGCGAAAAAGCCTGGTTAAATCACGCTGTTCTTTCGAGCCGACTCCTTGTCGGTATCGGACTCATCAGCTTTCCGCTGTATCTATGGCACTGGCCATTACTGTCGTTTGCAAGAATCCTTGAGGGTACCAGCCCCGACTTGCCCATCCGCGTGTCTGCTATCGTTCTGTCATTTGTTCTGGCGGTTCTGACCTATTTTTTCATCGAAAAGCCAGTGCGATTTGGACCGCGTAAAGTAGGCAAGACTTTTTTGTTGCTGATGTTGATGGCTTTGTCCGGTAGCCTGGGTTTCTTCATATTCAATGAAGAGGGATTCAAATCCAGAGCTTCCAGTCGTGCCATTGAAGCGCAAGTCGCCGATCTGAATTTTGATTTGCCCGATAGCGAGGGCTGGTACTGTCAGGACTCCAGGCACGACAGTCCTCGGTGCCATTCAACGGGACCTTCGCCGTCTGTAGTGGTGATTGGCGACAGTCATGCAATGACTATTTATGTCGGTTTGCGTGAGCGATTCAAGGCCAAGGGACAGGACATCGGCTTGTATGGCGCCAGCGACGGCTGTCCTCCATTGCTGAATGTGGTCATTCAGGATCAGGGTGGTGATCCCAGAAACTGTCTGAAGAAAGGAACTGAGGCCATCAAAAGAATCATCGCTGATCCTACCGTGCGCGAGGTGATCATCACCAGCAGAGGACCGATGTATACGACTGCTACAGGTTTTGGGGATATTGAACTTGATCAGTTCGGGTCATGGGTGCTTCATTTTGAAGGCGAGCAACCAGGGACGCGTACCAATGAGGAAGTTTTCTTCATGGGACTGACGAAAACACTGGATACCTTGCGGGCAACTGGTAAAAAAGTGACTTATTTGTATGATGTTCCCGAGCTTGGCTTTGATATCCGAAGCTGCTTTTCATCTCGACCCTTCTCTATCACCAGTACAGTGACCGATCCGTGCGCAGTCAGTAAAGATGTTTTTGTGAGCAGAAACAGGGCATTCAGAGACAGGATGCAAGCGGTTTTATCAGCCCGTCCGGATGTCCATGTCGTCGACTTGGCAACGGCCTTGTGTGATGACGTACGATGTTTTGGTGCTCGCGATGGCGTTTTGTTTTATATCGATGATGATCATTTAAGCAACCGCGGGTCCGACTATGTGGTGCGCCGGCTGTGGAATGATTTTTGAAGAGATGAAAACAATCGGAATATCCCTGCCGTAGCGTTCTCATTCATTGACGCAGCTTTCCCCGCGCGTGACGCCTGAGGGTGACCTCAACACCCGTGGCTCAAAGGGCCGTTCGCCTGCGGTGTAGTTCGAGCGACCTGTACATCCTCACAAGTTACGGTAGTTCTCTGTAAACCCACAAAAACTCTCGATTTCATCGCAGTAGCGGCACAGGTGCTCGCTTCCGGGAAGCGGCCTGCGCATCCACCATTGCGCGGGTACGAGTCAAACTAAGAGTATTCAAGAGTTTTTGTGACGTATGCAGCGCAGGCAACTGTTCCGAGCAAGTAAGGTCTAAGAGTATGGGCGAAGTCCGGCATGGCCGGGTAGATCGCGTCGGTATTCAAAGCCAACTTGGAAGCTTGTGTCTGTGATTGAAAAAACAAATCTTTTTAATCGGTTGCTGAAAAGCCTCTCCGAGGATAAAGGATTTGTCTCGCCCGGCAGCGGCGGTGCGATCTACCTAACCCCCTATCTTTCCCTGATCGTGGCCATTCTGTACATGATGGCGGCTGATGATGAGATTTCAGAACAGGAATGCAATCATCTCCTTTCCGTATTTGGTGGCGATCAGCAAATTCTGCAAAGAGCCCTCAAATACGTCGAATCAAAAAGTGTTGATGAATTTTTGACAGAGATGCCCGAGGTGGTTGAGGGTGAAAACCGACTCTGCATTTTGCTGAATGTCTGCGATTCCAGCATGTCCGATGGCGATTTTTCAAAATCAGAGATGATTTTGTTTTCTCGCATGTTGAGCAGTTTGGGACATGACAAAAATTCTTTCAAACCCTATTTCGACACGATATCTCTGAAAAATAAACACTCGGTATTCGGCGCCAGCGCCGATACGTCGGGCGGTGAGATGACGCCGACGCGCGCGCTGGTGGTGGGTATGTTGTACATGATGAGCGTCGATGGCGAGATGGCCAAGGAGGAAATCGGCCAGATCAATGTAGCCTTGCGAGGTTCAAAAAATACGCTTCCTGAAGCGCTCAAATACGTCAAACGAACCAAGTTTCCCGATTTCATGAACGAGGTGATCCCCGTTCTTAATCATCAGCAAAAATCATGCATCCTGGTGAATGTGGCTGATTGCATGCTGTCTGATGGGCGCGTGGATCGGCTTGAGCAGGATTTGTTTCGACGCATGCTTGCTGGTTTTGATGTCTCGGAAGCACATTTCAAGAAGCACTTCAGCCACCTGACCATCAAAAACGACCGGCCAGTTGATATTCGCAAAGCATCAAAGTCGGAGAAGAAAGGTGAGGTCATACTCAATACGATAAACACCGACGATGAAAAACAATTTGCCAGCGCCGGGAAAGCTGCTGTCAGTGACACTGTAAAGGCGTCACCAGCTTCTGCGCCTGCTGCAAAAATGGCGCATGAGATCGTCAATAAATTTGAGCAGAGTGTAGATGCCTTCGAAAGTCAGGCTAAATCCGCAGGTGGCATGGATGTCATGGCTGCCAATGCCAGAGCATCTGAGAGCAAAAACACCAGTGATGCACTCGCGAGCCCGTCCAAAAAAGCGCCGCTTGAATCTGATAAAAATCAGGCAAAGAAGTCTGGCAATACAAGTGCCACTGCAGGTTCGCCCAGCCCTGCGGCCAACGGAACGATGGATGACCGCAAGCATCGCTTGAGCGATGCACAGGGTGTGGCAGATACACGCAATTTGCGCGATGCGAAAAATGGCGAGGAAGATACGCGGCAGCTGCGCGACGGTCAGGGTGTGGTGGACACACGCAATTTGCGCGATGCTAAAAGCGGTGATGCAGATACGCGGCAGCTGCGCGACGCCCAGGGAGTATCAGACGTTCGCAATTTGAGTGATGCAGACAGTGGTGTGTCAGACAAGCGCAATCTGCGTGATGCGGAAGATGGTCAGTCGGATAGTCGGCGTCTGCGCGATGGGGAAGGTGATTCAGA
>JACCDM010486016.1_pt1 | contig 14450 bp, 13 predicted proteins | sample 7445851 | NCBI WGS metagenome assembly JACCDM01 (sample SAMN15323438, study PRJNA562643) | freshwater metagenome | isolation source: river surface water | place: USA:Blue River Watershed | collected 2017-08-16
ATTAAGTGTAAAACAATTTTTAAATTGGGGTGCAAAGATAGGTAGAATAATTTTATTTTCAAGCAAATTCTTTAAATTGGAAGTTCAATAACCTATTTACCATGAAAAAATCAGTTTGCTGGCTAATGATAGCCATTTTCGCTTGCACTTTTTTTAGCGGTAAAGCGCAATCTAAAACTCTGAAAACCAACATGTTTCTTTCCGAAAAACCATTTGGCACAACGGCTGCCAACGAACCCGTTACCCTCTACACATTGAAAAATACCCAAGGAATGGAGGTGCATATCATGAACTACGGAGCCATTATTACCAAGATTATTGTTCCAGATAGAAATGAGGTCATGGAAGATGTCGTACTCGGATTCGAAAACGTGGCCGATTACATCAAAGATTCGCCTTATTTCGGGGCGGTAGTAGGTAGATACGGAAACCGTATCGCCGCAGGAAAATTTAACCTAGATGGGAAAAACTATACATTAGCCGCACAAAACAATGGCCAACACCTACATGGTGGACTAAAAGGCTTTGATAAGAAAGTGTGGAAAACGGTAGCCAAAAAAGATGGCAGCCTTACCTTAAGCTATTTATCAGCGGATGGCGAAGAAGGTTTTCCAGGGAATCTCGAGATTCAGGTAACGTATTCACTCAGTGAAGACAATGCACTCGCGATGGATTATGTAGCTAAAACGGACCAAGCAACAGTGTTGAATGTATGCAATCATTCTTATTTTAACCTGTCAGGAAACGGAAAACGCGATGTGCTTAATCATACGATCCAACTAAATGCACCAAATTTTATTCCTGTAGACAAGGTATTAATCCCAACGGGAGAAATTAAATCTGTTAAAGGTGGTCCTTTCGATTTTACGGTAGCTAAAAAAATCGGTTTGGACATAAACGCGTCCGATGAGCAAATTGCGTTTGGCGGAGGATATGATCACTGCTATGCTTTTGATAAAGCGCCTGGTGCCTTTGGTAAAATCGCGCATGTAGAAGATCCTGAATCAGGACGTATCATGCAGGTATTCACGACAGAACCTGGCGTTCAATTCTACACTGGGAATAATTTAGATGGCCACCTCGTAGGTAAATATGGTGCTAAATACACCAAAAGAAGTGGTTTCTGCTTAGAGACGCAGCATTATCCTGATTCACCAAATAAACCCCACTTTCCATCGACGGTACTACGTCCAGGAGAGACCTACACGTCGAAAACTGTTTACCAGTTTTCTGTACAATAAGAAGCTATTTTTTGCGTTCAGCGGTAGACGCTGCCAGGGTCTACGACCCCGGCAGCGTCACCTTCGCTTCATTCCACAGAACATCCATTTCTGCGAGGGTCATATCCTGTAAATTCTTACCCATTTCGGCCGCACGGCGCTCTAAATGCTGAAAACGATAAATAAATTTTCGATTGGTGCGCTCCACTGCCCGATCCGGATTAACATCAATAAAACGTGCAAAATTTACCAAGCTAAATATCAAGTCACCTAGCTCCCCCTCGGCCTCCTCTTTTTGCGCCGCCGACAAATCCCTACCTACAAAAGTCTCTTTAAACTCACCCAACTCTTCTTCCACCTTTTCCCAAACTTGCTCCTTTTCCTCCCAATCAAATCCTGCTCCGCGCGCTTTTTCCTGAATTCGCATGGCCTTCACCAAGGCTGGTAGGGAATTTGGCACACCTCCTAAAACGGACTTATTCCCTTCCTTGAGCTTCAAAGATTCCCAGTTGGCCTTCACCTCTTCCTCGGTTTCCGCAACCACATCCCCATAAATATGCGGATGCCGCGAAATTAATTTTTCACAAATCCCATGTAACACAGCGGTTACATCAAAATCACCTGTCTCTGAACCAATCTTGCTATAAAAGACAAGGTGTAACATAATGTCACCGATTTCCTTGCGGATCTCATTCATGTCTTTGGACATGATTGCATCCGACAATTCATAGGTCTCCTCGATTGTCAAATGGCGCAGCGTATCCATGGTTTGCTTTTTGTCCCATGGACATTTCTCGCGCAAATCATCCATGACACACAACAATCGATCAAAGGCCTCCGCCGCCGCTGGATATCTCATATTTATGGGTTTAATCCGTATACGCGGACATAATCAATCAAAAATTTATTGGGGAAAATGGTGTCGTCAACTCCTTTTTGGCCTCCCCAATTACCTCCAACAGCTAGGTTTAGCAAGATATGTTGCTTCTTGTCAAAGGGCCACTCCTCCCATCCGCGCCCCGAATTTTCGAAGGTAAAATAAAGCTTGCTGTCAATGTAAGTCTTGACATATTGAGGCGTCCATTCCATCGTGTAGACATGAAACTCCTTATCGAAATCTTCCAGCCGTGTCGTAGCCGTTTTTTGCGTATTAATCACGTGGTTAAATGCTTTGGTGTGTACTGAAAAATGCATTACCCCCGGGTTGTAGCCCACATGCTCTAATATATCAATTTCTCCATTATCTGGCCAATAGGCTGAACCGTATTCCGACTGGCTAGCCAACATCCAAATAGCTGGCCAATTGCCACGGCCTGCTGGAATCTTTGCTCGAACCTCAACCTTTCCATATAAAAAATCTTGCTTCCCTTTCGTTACAATGCGGGCAGACGAATAACTCCGGGCCCCCATCGGTTCCTTGCGAGCTTCGATCGTCAAAATGCCATTCTCAATGTGCGCATTATCTAAATCTGCTTGCGTATAAAATTGCAACTCATTGTTTCCCCAACCGGAACCACCCACATCATAGGACCAAATCTTATCATTTGGCAAGCCTGGTATATCAAATTCGTCTACCCAAATCGGCTTCTCGGTAAAGGTGTAAACTTTGGGCGGAGTTGGAGGGGTAGGAACAAATGGTTGTTCAGGGGCTGGCGTTTCTGCTTGGGAACAGGCAGCGACTGCCAGAAATGCCACGCCACCAAAAAATGAAATAAGTTTAGACATGTTGATTTTTTAAGTAGCCAAAAATAAGTGGAAGGACACCATAAATCCTACCGATTATGTACTTTTGATACATGGAATTTAAACTATCATCCTCCTACCAACCCACAGGCGATCAGCCTAGTGCCATTAAACAATTGGTGGATGGTTTACAAAAAAACGAAAAATCCCAAACTCTGCTGGGCGTAACCGGATCTGGAAAGACGTTTACGATTGCGAATGTAATCCAACAAGTCAACCGCCCCACGTTAATTTTAAGTCACAACAAGACCCTTGCGGCGCAATTATACGGAGAGTTTAAGTCATTCTTTCCAGAAAATGCCGTTGAATATTTTATCTCGTACTACGATTATTACCAACCAGAGGCGTTCATTGCGTCAACGGGTACTTACATAGAAAAAGACCTCTCGATCAACCAGGAGATTGAAAAATTGCGTTTAGCCACCACGGCCGCCTTGATGTCTGGTCGGCGAGATGTCATCGTGATCGCCTCCGTTTCGTGTATCTACGGTATGGGAAATCCGGATGAGTATAAGAATTCGATCATGCGCATAGGTGTGGGGGAAACAATATCCCGCAATCAGTTTTTATTTCGCCTTGTTGAAATTCTATATGCTCGGACAGAAGGTGAGTTTTTACGCGGAACGTTTCGGGTCAAAGGCGATACAGTAGATATATTTTTGGCTTATGCCGATTTTGGATATCGCGTAATTTTCTTTGGGGATGAGATCGAAGAGATACATCGGATTGATCCTTGGACGGGCAAAAAAATTTCCAAGGAAACCATGGTCGCTATTTTCCCGGCGAATTTATTTGTCACGGGACGCGAGACGTTGAACAATGCAATTTCAGATATACAGGCAGATTTAGTAAATCAGATTTCATATTTCGGAAAAGATGGCCGATTGCAAGAGGCCGAACGAATTAAACAGCGAACGGAATTTGATCTCGAGATGATGCGGGAATTGGGCTATTGTTCGGGCATCGAAAATTATTCACGTTATTTTGATCAGCGGAAACCGGGACAGCGCCCATTCTGCTTACTCGATTTTTTCCCCGATGATTTTCTAATGGTGGTTGACGAAAGCCATGCCTCCATGCCCCAAATTCGGGCGATGTATGGTGGCGACCGCTCACGGAAAGAATCCTTAGTGGAATATGGTTTCCGATTGCCTTCGGCGATGGACAACCGTCCCTTGAAATTTCAAGAATTTGAAGATTTAGTGGGCCAAACCATTTTCGTATCTGCGACGCCATCAGATTATGAATTGCAATTATCGGAGGGTGTAGTGGTGGAACAGATCATCCGGCCTACAGGCCTTTTGGATCCGTTGATTGATGTACGGCCAACAAAAAATCAAATAGATGATTTGATGGATGAGGTCTATGATCGAATCAAAAAACAGGAGCGCACGTTGATTACTACGCTTACCAAACGGATGGCAGAGGAATTATCAAAATACATGGATCGAGTGGGGATTAAATGTCGGTACATCCACTCGGAGGTTAAGACGCTCGAACGGGTTGAGATCTTGCGTGAATTGCGACTTGGTGTGATTGATGTTTTGGTGGGTGTTAATTTATTGCGGGAGGGATTGGATTTACCAGAGGTATCGTTGGTGGCCATCATGGATGCGGATAAGGAAGGATTTTTGCGTGACATTCGATCGTTGATTCAAACGATTGGTCGGGCTGCCCGAAATGAAAATGGCAAAGTAGTCATGTATGCAGATCGGATAACGGGATCGATGGAAAAGGCGATTAATGAAACGAATCGCAGGCGTGAGCGCCAGATGGCCTATAATATTGAACATGGCATAACGCCAAAGACAATTTGGCGAAGTCATGATGAAATTATGGAGCAGACTTCGATTGCGGACAAGATGGCAAAGCCGATGAAGTCCTATGGCATAACACCAAAAGAGAATTTGCAGGCTGCTGACCCGCTATTAGCCTATATGTCTAAGCCAGAATTGAAGAAACAGAAAGAATCGATTCAAAAAGAAATGGAACGTGCCGCACGTGAACTGGACTTCCCATTGGCGGCTAAATTCCGAGATGAACTTATGGCGATCGATAAATTATTGGCTGTCTAAACCTGTTTGGGAACAGCTCTGCCAACTAATTTATTTTCGGCGCCGCGATCGCCACCTTCGTGGTATTCAGCATCTTCATTGACATCCCACAAATTGTACACCTCTTTGCCTGCTACAATATTTTTTGCGGCTAGCATCGCAGTCATCATACTGTGATCTTGGTTGTTGTATTTGTGCATCCCGTTCCGGCCGATTAAGCTAAGTCCTTCGTAGGCGGCTAGATCCTCGCGAATCGTGGTCAAATGATCTTTGTACTCGTGATCATAGACGGGATAGGCTTTGGGCTGGCGCACGACATAGCCATCTAAAACCGCACTTGGGTCTGTTAGACCGATTTGGGCAATTTCTTTTTTGCCAAGTTCAATTAAAACTTCATCTGGGCTATCCCATAAGCCATCACCTTCAAAACAGAAATATTCCAATCCGTAGCAAGCCATGGTTGGATCAGGCACCATGTAAGGGCTCCATGATTTAAAGTTTTGGATGCGGCCTACTTGAACGCTCGGGTCGTGAATATAAATCCAGTTATCTGTAAAAGCATCTTTATCGCGGCAGATTAAGACAACCGTTAGGAAATCGCGGTAGCCTAATTTGGAAGCTGCATGCAATGATTTTTCAGGCATTTGGGGCAAAATATTGGGAATCAACTCGCGCATGGGAGCTGAAGAAAGGACGTGTGAAAAACCGCCTACTTGCTTGCCGTCGCTGGTATGGATTTGCCAGATATCACCTAATTTTTCAATTTTATGAACACCAGTGTTCATCGTAATTTCAACGCCCATGGCTTTACTTTTCTCCGCACAAACTTCCCACATGCGGCCTGGGCCAGTTTTGGGATAGCGAAAGGAATCAATCAATGTTTTAATCAATGCGTCGCCTTTCTTTTTATTTTGATTAGCGAAAAGTGCATTCCAAATGGCGCTGCTTAAAGATAATCCTTTGATGCGTTGCGCAGCCCAATCTGCTGAAATCTGGTTGCATGGGATTCCCCAAACTTTCTCTGTATAGGTCTTAAAAAAGATATTGAAAAGGCGTTTTCCAAATTGGTTCGTTACCCAATCTTCAAAGTTCTTGGGATCTTTAATCGGGAAAGCTTTTGCTTGCAAATAACTTAATACACAAAGGGCGCTTTCGAAAATACCAAGTTTTAACAGCGCTTCCATGGCCACAAGTGGGTAGGAAAAGAAATTTTTGTTGTAAAAAATCCGTGAGCTGCGTGGGCGTTCAAGTAATTCATCGCCTAGTATTTCGGTCCAGAAATCTTCTACTTCTTGGGATTTTGAGAAGAACCGATGTCCGCCGATATCAAAATGAAAGCCTTTATAGGATTCGGTGCGCGAGATACCTCCTACATAGGTTGGATCTTTCTCAAAAACTTGAACGGACACGCCACTTTTTCCTAAAAGGTAAGCCGCAGTTAAACCAGCTGGGCCTGCCCCGATAATCGCTACTTTTTTCATTTTAAAATCAATGAATTTGCAAACAAGAGTACAAAAATATCCTTTTTATTAGGGATTAAAAATCTGGGTTTAGGGTTTAGCGTGGCAAAGATAGGGCTTTAAAGACTTAATCAGTCTTTATTGATTTATTAAACGGTATGCCAATTTGAAATTTTAAATCAGAATCATTATTTAACGGTAGGACATCCAAGCCATATTGGATTTTATCCGCAGGCATATCGTGGTAGGTCCCAAAAATTCGATCCCAAATCGAAAAAATATTCCCATAATTTGTATCTGTCTGTGGGCGTTCGAAATGATGGTGGATTTTATGCATGTTGGGGGAAACGATAAACCACGATATACCCCGATCAAGCCAAATAGGCAGTTTAATATTTGCATGATTAAACTGGGATAGGAGAGCACTCGCGCTTTGGTAGGCCATCACTAGCCACATGGGTGCACCGCAAACAAAAATGCCTAGGATGGCAAAAATTGCTCGAAAAACACTCTCACCTGGATGATGGCGGTTTGCAGTTGTTGTATCCACCATAGTGTCTGCGTGATGGATCATGTGAAACTTCCACAATACTTTGATTTTATGTTCGATCAAATGGATAAGGTATGCGCCAACAAGATCCAATAGAAGCATACCTACGAGGGCAAAAAGCCACAAGGGCATGGGGAACCAGTACAGCACACCAAACTGGTTTTCAACGGCCCAATCACTCGCTTTCACCAAAGCAAATGCGAAGGCAAAATTGATGATGACCGTTGTTAGGGTAAATAGCAGATTAATCTTTGCATGTTTCCACTTTGTATAGTGAAAGTTGACTAAGGGAATTATCCCCTCAATGACCCAGAAAAATGCAATGCCGCCGGCTAGTATAAGCGCTCTATGTGAGCTAGGAATGGTATCAAAATAGGTTGTTAATGATTCAAGCATGGGCTTTATTCGTAATTGTGCTCAATGTTATAAATAATTTAGCGAAGATGGGTAATTTTAGGGGCAAAAAATTTCGTGTACGGTTGACGCTGCCGGGGTCTGCGACCCCGGCAGCGTCTAAATTAAAGGGTTTTTAAATAAGTTTCTTGATAGATGCATTTCATACAAACAAATCGGCTTCAATTACGCCCAATCAGCATTCACGACGCTGGATTTATGCTTAAACTGATAAACTGCCCGGGATTTATCCGTTTCATTGGTGACCGAAATGTGCGAACAATGTCAGAAAGTACGCAATACATTGAAAATATGTTGGTCAATCCAGACATCACCTATTGGGTAATTCAATTAAAGGAAAAAGAAACCCCCGTAGGCGTTGTCACTTGGGTAAAACGCGACTATCTGCCATCCCCTGATTTGGGCTATGCATTACTACCTGATTTTGAGGGAAATGGATATGCGTTTGAAGCAAGTGAAGCATGGTTAAGCTATCAAAAACAGCCAAATACTGCTACTCTAGCCATATGCCAAGCCGATAATTTGGCATCCATCAAATTGTTAAAAAAATTACAATTTAGACTCGATCAAACCTTTGAAAAAGAAGGTCAGGTCATGCATCGGTATATGTATCAATGATGCCCATTAAATTGCTCTCCAGCACGTATTGCCACTTGCAGCTTATTAGCAGGTGTGGGCAATGGACAAGTTGCGTAAGGGGTAAAAGCACACGGGGGATTAAATGCCTTATTAAAATCAATGGTTACATTTCCTTTAGAATCAGGCATTTTTACATAAATAAATCGCCCAGCCCCGTAGGTTTCTACTTTATTTGTTTGATCTCCGAAAACAATAAACAACTCATCCCCCTCCTTACTCGCCTCTAGTGAATATGCCTTCCCTTTAAGCTTAAACTCTACTTTTCCTGGGGACTCTTCTTGATATGATCTCCCAGTTACATCAATAATTGTAATCTTGCGGCCTTTCGTTGGGATAAATTTACCATTTAGCCGCCAGGTGGAATCAATCGGAAAATGTGTTAATCCTGTAAATGATTTTAAATATTCTCCCTCTAAATCGCGTAATCGAATGGCGAATTTATCGCCCCTTTTAATGATGAACCAACGCAAGGATTGATGAGCAATGATGACCGGCTTTTCAGCGTAAGGATACACTTGAATGGTATCTTTTTTGTGGGCATAGTAGACGAATTCACCCTTTTTAATCACATGGCCTAAGAAAGCATCCGCGTGATCTGCCGGAAAAACGAAGTCATTTTGCGAGTCCCCACCTATCGTATTTACACCTTCATTCAGCCAAAATAACCCGGCTAAATTTAACCAGCCATTCTCAGACTTTAAGCTAGCAATTCGTGCTTGATGGAAAGCCTCTATTTCTTGTTGGTATGTGTCACTAACTCGAAAACCGAGCAGCATAACACAGAGCGCAAAAAAAATCAAAAAACGCATGAAAAATCGTTGAAAAGTGAACGCTGCCGGGGTCTGCGACCCCGGCAGCGTTTATCAAAATTCGAAATTTTAAATGATAATTCACATTCCGCTCGTCATTTTATCAAAAACATGATAAATTAACAGCTTAAACATGTTAACCCTATGAAAAAAATCGCCCTGGGCATTATTGGCCTTCTCATCGTTATTCAGTTCATCCATCCAGAACGGAATACCAGCAACGACAACACCTATGCTATTTCAAAGAAATACATTATCCCTGACCATGTAAACACGATCTTGACGAATGCATGTAATGACTGCCACACCAACCAGTCCACATACCCTTGGTATGCTAATATTCAGCCCGTTGGCTTTTGGCTAGATCATCACATCGAAGAAGGAAAAGAACACCTCAATTTTTCAACATTCCTCAAATTGCCAATCGCTGTACAGAATCACAAATTAGAAGAGGTCATTGAGACCGTGGAGGAAGGCGAAATGCCCATGCCGTCCTATACGTATTTAGGCTTGCACCCCAAAGCCAATTTAAGCGAAGAAGAAAAAGGACAATTAATCGCGTGGGCTAAAGCGCAGATGGATACGCTAAAAGCAACGTATCCAGCCGACAGCCTAAAAATGAAACCACGACCAAAACGTGACTAAATGAAATAAAACAAGGCGATTGCCCCAATGCCAACAACGAGCCAAAGCAACCCATTGGCTCGTTTTTTCTTGATAAACAACAAAAGAATCAAGCCAGTAATCGAAATCATCGTCATGAAAATAGCCGAAAAGTCAATCACCCACTTCCAGCCCTGACCCGTATCCCGACCTTTGTGTAAATCATTCGCCCAAGCTACAACGCCGAGCGAACGCTCCGATAAATGATAGCGCCCATTCGTTCGATCCACAAAAACATCCGCGGTATATCCCGGACCTTGAAAGGAAATAGAGCATTCTGATTCATCAATCCGAAAATCATTCAGCTGGCCCTTCACTTGATGCGAAGCCCGCAAAAATTCTACAATTTCCAATTTTTTAACCTTGGCCGTATCCGCAGCATTTAACCAGGCAATATTTAAACGCCCATCCGACTCATGTAAAACCTCCTTTTCCGGAAACCAATCCAAGTGATTTAATGTCAATCCCGTCACCGAGAAAAACAGCACAATCACAAAACTGAACATGGACAAATAGATGTGCAACCACCTCGACCATTCGGCAACTGTTCTTTTCATATTTATTTGGTTCGATAAACTAAACTTGCGGCCGACAATTCCTCGTTGCCCGCAATGGCTTGCGTTTTGGCTTTTCCATCAAACTTCATGGATTGCTTCATCAGTTGGTAAGTCCCATGCTCGCGCGCCGCCTCAATATAAATCGTATAATTTCCTTGCTCCACAAATTGCCCCTGGTCGTTTTTCCCATCCCACACTAACGAATAATTTCCCGCTGAACGCGTAGCCGAGGTTATCGACATTAAGTCAATAGGTGACTCCCGTTGCGCCTCGGAAAATGAACGTAAATCCGGAAGCCAGCGTGGTTTTCTATACCAAAGTGCCAAACGACGCACCGGCTTATGATTCGCATCCTCCACCCATACCGCAACGTACGGTCGGCGCGCTCCCCCTCCCAAATCAGCCACTTGAATATTAATCAGTAATTCTTGATTCGCCGCCCATAATTTCTCTTTCAAATTGACCATTGAAATAGCAGTCTCCTTCTCGGAGTTGACCCCGGACCAAGACTCACTCGTAATCTGCTCCCCATTTTTGGTGGTGATTAAATATTCAAGATTTTGATAATTTGTGGCTAAAGCTGACGACTCTTCAACTGATAAAACATTAAATGCTGTAGCCAGAGCACCAGCTGTCACCGCATCTGAATGAATAACCGTTGCAGAAACAATTTCCTGAGCAGGAGTCCCTGTTCGGGGATCCATAATGTGTGAAAACCATTGACCATCAACTTCCTCACCCCGACGGTAATTCCCGCTTGTAGCAATAGTTTTATTGGCAATGGAAACAACTCCAAGTGACGCGCCATTTTCAGCATCCAAACACGGATCACTCACACGCACCGGCTCAGTCCAATCCCCTTTTACCAAAATATCACCCCCCACATTCAATACGAGACCATGTACCCCCACTGATGCCATCGCAATCGCGGCAGCTTTTTCCATCACATACCCTTTCGTAAATGTGTGTAAACGCAATTCCGCGTCCGTCAAACGTGTCGCCGTCCCCTCACCTAATGCCCAGTGCGCCTCATTAACATCTACTTCTCCGTCCTTCCAATGACGCGCAACTTCCTCCGAAGCAGCATTGATTGCTCCATTCGTTCGAGCATTCCAATCATCAAACAAATTCAATACCTCCGAAATTTCAGCAGATACAGCTACAGCTTCACCTTTTGAACTCTTCATCCAACGCGCAAACTCATTATGAGATCCCGCACTACCTAAAATTTGTTGCAGTCGGCCTATCTCTTTCAATACGCGAGCCTCCGCCTTTTCGGCAAACTCAAACGTGTGAGCGGCAATTTTCATATCGAAAGATGTACCCAAAATATTTTCGAGCTGAGTAGATAATACGCCTGAAGCTGACGCATTTGCATTCGGAACAGCGGCAAGTACAGCGGCTACCGAGCTAGTTAAAGGATTCATAGTTGGCATTTAATTAGTGAAAGCCCAAAACTAGAGTTTGATGTATCAAGTCACTCGTTTTTTAGACCAAATTCTAATTTTCGTATACAAGTGTCATGCAAAAAAGTGACGCTGCCGGGGTCTGCGACCCCGGCAGCGTCTACCGCAAGCTCCGAAAAAGCCCAATAAGTTTACTGATAAATTACAAAGTCTTCATGTCTATCACGAAGCGATACTTCACATCCGAATGAATCACCCGCTCATAGGCCGCATTGACATCTGCCATCGAAATCATCTCAACGTCCGACAAAATGCTGTTTTCTGCACAGTAATCCAACATTTCCTGCGTCTCAGCTATGCCACCAATCATAGAACCTACAATACTCCGACGCTTCGAAATCAATTTCGCCGCCCCAAACGCATTATCCTCCGGTGGAATTCCGACCAATAGCATCTTGCCCTCCACCGTCAATAAATCAAGAAACTTATTTAAATCATGCTTCGCAGCAACCGTATTTAAGATAAAATCAAATGACCCCGCCAGCGCCTTCATTTGCGCGGGATCTGTGGATAGCGCAAAATGATGTGCGCCCAAGGCACGAGCATCCGCTTCCTTCGATGGCGAAGTTGACAACATCGTCACCTCCGCACCAAACGATGACGCAAATTTTACAGCCATGTGACCCAAGCCACCCAGCCCTAAAACAGCCACTTTATGTCCCTTACCCACACCCGCAAAACGCAACGGCGAATAGGTCGTTATTCCCGCACACAACAAAGGTGCCACCCGAGCTAAATCTGATTCTTCAAAGTTTACATGCAGCGCATAATGCTCATCAACCACATAATTAGCCGAATACCCACCAAAAGTCTGCGTCTTCCCATCCCGGTAAAAATCATTGTACGTAGCTGTCATGTCTTCGTCGCAATACTGCTCCTGACCCTTTTCGCAAGATGGACAAGTCCGACAAGAATCAACGAAAACTCCTACACCCGCTGTTTGGCCTACTTTGAATTTTGTTACATGCGAACCAATCTCTACCACTCTCCCCACAATCTCATGACCAGGAACAATCGGATAAATCGACGGTCCCCACTCGCTACGCACCATGTGAATATCCGAATGACATACACCACAATACAAAATATCAATCTTCACATCATGCGGTCCTACTTCCCGACGTTCAAATGTAATCGGCGCCACAGGTGCCTCCGCGCTCGTAGCGCCATATCCTTTAACTTGCATCATGTAATGTTTGGTTTAACGTATCTATAAAAACTTGAACAGGTTCCGCTCCTGATATGCCAAATTTTCGATCAAATACGAAAAATGGTACTCCACGAACACCTAAATTAACACCCTCTTGTATATCTTGACTGACCCGATAGGCCAGTTCCTCACTTGCAATCGCCGCACGTATATCCGTAGCCTCCAACCCAACCGACTCCCCCAATGAAACCAGTTCCTCCACAGATGCCAAATCCCGGCCATCCGTGAAATAGGCTTTAAAAAATACCTCTTCGATTTCGTTATCGAGGCCCTTGTCTTTGGCTAGTTGAATGACCCGATGCGCATATACGGAATTCGCCACTACTGCTTTATCAAACTGGTAGTCCAAACCCACCGACGCCGCCATTTCGACCACCCGCTCATGCATCTGCACCGACTGCTCCATCGACCAACCTTTGCGCTCCGCCAAATATTCGTATACGCCTACTGGCTTGTCAAATTCCATCGGAATTTCAGGGTCCAACTGGTAACTTTTCCATGTTATCTCCACAGCATCACGCCCTTCAAATGCCAAAAGCGCTTGTTCCAAATGCCGCTTGCCGATATAACAAAACGGACACATAATGTCACTCCAAATCTCAATTTTCATACCACGCCAAGTTACAAAAAAACCCTAGGCGTTCGACCTAGGGTTTTATAAATATTAGATTCAATCTTACTCCGCAACAAACGGGTAATCTTCTTGAACATACACATCTTTGTAGGCCTCATCCGAAGTTGGGAATGGAGATGCCTCCGCAAAATCCACCGACTCCTGAACCTGAATTTTTATCTTCGTATCAATCGCATCTAAATCCGCCTGCGTTGCAATTCCAAATTCCAAAATACGCGCCTTTACTTGCTCAATCGGATCGCGATCTTTATACGTTTCTACTTCTTCTTTCGAACGGTATTTTTGCGGATCAGACATAGAGTGACCCCGGTAACGATACGTTCTAAATTCTAAAAATGTAGGCCCTTCGCCTGCGCGTGCACGCGCCGCAGCACGAGATACTGCCTCATGAACCGCCTCCACATCCATCGCATCTACCGGCTCAGACGGCATATCATATGCCTCTCCAATTGTATACAATTCAGTTACATTAGACGTACGCGCTACTGACGTACCCATCGCATAACCATTGTTTTCTACCACGAAAATCGCTGGTAATTTCCATGTCATCGCCATGTTAAATGCCTCATGCAGAGCTCCTTGGCGTACCGCACCATCACCAAAATAGGTGATTGAGACATTACCTGTTTTCTTATATTTTTCGGCAAATGCCAAACCAGCTCCCATGGGGATCTGCGCACCTACAATACCATGTCCTCCCACAAAACCCACTTCCTTATCGAAAATGTGCATGGAACCTCCTTTACCCTTAGAAGCCCCCGTAATCTTACCATATAATTCAGCCATAATCGCATTGGGTGATGTCCCCAAGGCCAACGGAATACCATGGTCACGGTATGCAGTAATGTATTTATCGCCATCAATCAATGCAGATTTTGCGCCTGATGAACACGCTTCTTGTCCAATATATAAGTGACAAAAACCTTTGATTTTTTGCATCCCGTACAACTGACCGCATTTCTCTTCGAACTTGCGTTGCAATTGCATCGACTCATACCAGTACATGTAGGTCTCTTTGGAATACTTCAGTG
>JACCDM010238822.1_pt1 | contig 14443 bp, 12 predicted proteins | sample 7445851 | NCBI WGS metagenome assembly JACCDM01 (sample SAMN15323438, study PRJNA562643) | freshwater metagenome | isolation source: river surface water | place: USA:Blue River Watershed | collected 2017-08-16
AATAGGCCGTTTACTCCAGCTTGGGTGGTGCCAGCCGCCACATGACCTTCGCCTCGGGTTAGACTCCCAGCCGGAGCCAGTCCCTTGAAGTTGCCACAAGCGCTACTGAGGCAGTGTGACCCTTTGGTATTAAGGCCGTTGGGATAGGGGTAGCGTTGACCCTTCGTAAAGCCCGAAGGTGGTGAAGGACGTTGCTCTAAATAAGCCGCTTCAACCCACTCTTTATCGCTTGGTAGGCGTTTGCCAAAATACTGGCAAATGGCTTGGGCTTCAAATGCATTAAGGTGAACGGCCGGCTCATTGTCTCCCGCAGGGACGCCATAGGGGGTTCGCCAAGTCCACCCCGGTTTTTTTACAAATCCCAACTCATAGGATGTGCCGCCTCCTGCTTTCTCAGCAGTGCTCTGAAAACCAGTAGCGCTGGCAAATCGTTTGACCTCCCCAATGGTCATTTCATGTTGATCCCAGAGAACTCCTTTGATCTCAACAGTGGGGATGGCTGATTTGGCAGATTGCCCATACGCATGGAATGCCAATAGCGATAGAGTAAATATGCAAAGTTTATTAATTGTGCGAATATTCATAGAATTGTAAAAAATTGACAAATAAGTAACCTAGCCATTTTTACCTAATTCAGTGCGACTTGCACTATTGCTATTAGAGCGAATTAAGCACCATGAAAAAATCCATTCTTCTTCTGTTTACTACTTGTTTTATGGTTCAAGTGGCAGTTGCCAATCCAGAAACAACAAAGGCTGCTAAAGAAGCGCCAAAGACAGATGCCACCCTCAAAGCTGAAGTGCTCTCAGTCTTTTTTAGCCCACCTGCTGGGGCAGCCAAGGGCTTGATTCGTTATCTTGATGGCGCCAAGAAGAGTATCCAAGTGATGGCTTACAGTTTTACCTATGTAGAGATTGCAGAGGCACTTGCCCGAGCTGCCAAACGTGGGGTTGAAGTACAGGTTATTCAGGATGGACCAACGGCAGCTAATAATTTTGATGTGATCCCAATATTATTGAAGGGCGGTGTCGCACTTCGCGGTAATAAAGCCCATCGTATCTTTCACAATAAGGTGATGATTATTGATGGCGATATTGTGGTGACCGGGAGCTACAACTTTACGAATAGTGCAGAAAAGAGTAATGCGGAGAATATGATTGTGTTGCGCTCCGCTCCTTTGGCGCAACAGTACTATAAAAACTTCATCTCCCATTGGGAGCGCAGCTATCCCATTACTTCTGCGCCAGAGCGTAAAACAGCTAAACCCAATTAATCTGGTTCAGTCACAAATCCTAATTTTGTGAGGCCAGCACGCCGAGAGGCTGCTAGCACTTGAGCAACAGAATCGTAGCGCACAGATTTATCAGCCCGTAAATTAATTTCGGGTTGGGGATCTTTCTTAGCCGCTTTATCGGCATAAGTACTGAAGGTGGCTATGTCAATGGGGGTGCTGTTCCAAAAGATTTGCCCTTTGGCATCAATACTTAATTGCACAGATTCTGGCTTTACTTCATTGCGCACACTGTTTGCTTTGGGCAGTTCTACTTTGACTGCCTGCTGAATCACTGGCAAAGTAATGATGAAAATAATCAGCAGTACCAACATGACATCCACCATTGGAGTCATGTTGATCTCGGCCATTAAACCATCTTCGTTTTGATCATTCGAGAGATTACTAAAAGACATGATTACTCCTGATCGGGAACGCGAGCACCCGTGACAAAGTAGGCGAGTAGATCGTTGGCAAATCGATTGAGATCTGCCATCACTAATTTATTGCTGCGATTGATTGCGTTGTAGCCCAAGACCGCAGGGATCGCAACCGCAAGACCAAAGGCGGTCATGATAAGGGCCTCACCAATGGGGCCAGCGACTTGATCAATCTGCGCGCTGCCCGAACTGCTAATGGCAATCAGAGCGTGATAGATGCCCCAGACTGTGCCAAATAATCCAATGAAGGGCGCGGTCGCACCGGTTGACGCCAAAAAGGTTAACCCCTTCTGGAGTTGACCTGCTGATGCATCAATTCCGTTCTTGAGACTACGTGCCATCCATTCTGAATAGTTCAGGGTTTGTAAGAGTTCGCGATGGTTTGAGCGTTGATTGAGATGATGGGCAGAGGCCTCATTAGCAGTTTTAGCTACTTTGTAAAAAGGGTTGAGTGCATGGTTGCTAAGTGAGGCAAGACCCTCATCAAACGAGCGTGCTCTCCAAAATCCATCTAGTTCATTTTTGAGACGTTTGATATTGCGCAATCCCCAAATACGGCTGATTAAGATTACCCACGTGACCACTGATAAAAACAGAAGAACGAGAGCAACAAAGTGAGTTACGAAGTCTCCCTGGGTCCAAAGGTGGTGAAGGCCAAATGCATTGTTCATATTAGGGACTCTTTAGGTTAAATTTAATCAGTAGATTAGTGGAGATTTTAGTAGGACTGCCATTAATCAAGTAGGGCTTAAAGCGATAGCGTTTACCAATTTCCATTGCGGCCCTGTCTAGCCTTGGGTAAGAGCTTGATTGCAATAGGCGGGCATCTTCAACAACCCCTGTCTCGTCAATGATAAGACGCACAACAACCTCGCCTTGCTCGCCAGCACGTTTAGAGAATGAGGGGTAGTAGGGATCTGCATCAGGTTGGTAAACCACAATCAATTTACCAATATCCGTTTGAATGGGTGTACCGCTTACCCCACCGCTCGATGTCGGTGGTGCAACGGTTGCGCTTTGAGAGCTTTCGCTTGGTTTACTGGGGGGCGTTTGTGCTGCCTGTGGGGGTGTAGTCGGGGCTGGGACAGGATTTGCTACTGGCGCCCGCTCCACTTTCTTTACCTCAGGCTTGGGAGTTGGTTTTGGAGTTGGTTTAGGAGCCTCCACCGGCATTTTGGGGGCAGGGGGCGCACTTTGCTTAGGGGGCGAAGGACTATCCGGTGGAAGCAAGTTCGCCATGACCCGTTCATCATTCAAATAATTAGGAGCTTTTGGGGTGAGTCCAAAATTAAATGGCACGATAAAAGCCAAATGAGCCAGAACCACGATGGCGATGATGATGCGCTCTTCCTTGGAAAAAGGAAGGTGTAAACGCGATGGGGTCATGCTATTCATCAATTAGAGCTTTAATGTCTCGGTATAAATGGTGTACTGCGATAAATCACGAAGCAGTAAGCGTTGTGCCATCGTCTTTAATGTATTTGCATTGGCCGTGCTGAGCAAGCTTAACGACGGGGCATCTGTGTTTGGATTAGCGCTGATCCCTTGTTGATCCATTTGTCGCACAAGTTGACGCACAACAGCATCGCTTGTATCGATTAGTTCCATCGAGTCGCCTACGATGTCTCGAATGATGTTCTTGAGAAAGGGGTAGTGAGTGCATCCAAGAACCAAGGTGTCAGCGCCGCGCTCTTGAATGGGGCCTAAATGGGAGCGTAAGAGGGCGTGCATCTCTGGGGTCTCAATCTGACCTGCTTCGATCAAAGGTACCAAACCCGCACCAGCCTGTTTAATGAATTGGCAATCTTGCGGAAGGGTTGCAAGTAAGGCATTGAACTTATCACTATTTAATGTTGCTTCAGTAGCTAGAACACCCACGACCCCATTTTGGGATTGCATCGCCGCCGGCTTAATGCCGGGCTCAACCCCAATGATTGGGATATCTAGTGTGCTACGGATTGCAGCAATTGCTTCCGCTGTAGCAGTGTTACATGCCACCACGATGGCACTGCAATTTTGTTCTAATAAATAGCGACAGATTTGTAAGCTGCGTTCCGCAATCCACTCTGGCGACCTATTGCCGTAAGGAGCATTCGCGGAATCCGCAAAATAGATGTAGTTGTGGTGGGGTAACTGCTGGAGTGCCTCATCCAAAATGGATAAGCCGCCCACACCAGAGTCAAAGACACCGATTGTTACCACGGTCAACCGTTCAAGGAATTGCAGTGCATTTAAGCCACGCTGACTGGTATCTTGCCAATCTTGAGTTGCCATTCACGCGGTCCTGTTTGATGCATGGAGGTACCACTCGAATCGACTGCCACGGTGACTGGCATATCTTCGACGTCAAACTCATAGATGGCTTCCATACCAAGGTCTTGGAAGGCAAGGACTTTGGCATGCTTAATCGCTTTGGATACTAAGTAGGCGGCACCACCCACAGCCATCAGATAAGCCGAGCGATGTTTCTTGATCGACTCAATCGCAACCGGACCGCGCTCTGCTTTGCCAATCATGGCGAGTAGGCCCGTTTGCCCCAGCATGGTTTCAGTGAACTTATCCATACGCGTGGAGGTTGTTGGGCCTGCAGGACCCACAACTTCATTGCGGACTGGATCAACAGGACCCACATAATAGATCACACGATTTTTGAAGCTAACTGGTAGAGGCTCACCTTTGGACAGCATATCGGCAATTCGTTTATGAGCGGCATCACGACCCGTCAGAATCTTGCCATTGAGTAATAAGGTTTGACCGGGTTTCCAGCTCGCCACTTCTTCCGCGCTTAAGTTGTTCACATCCACGCGTTTGGATTTCTTGGTATCGGCTTGCCATGAGACTGCTGGCCAATCACTAAGAGAAGGTGCTTTGAAGTGAGCAGGGCCGCTGCCATCTAAATGAAAATGAATATGGCGGGTTGCTGCACAGTTCGGAATCATCGCCACTGGTAATGACGCAGCATGTGTTGGGTAATCCATGATCTTGACATCGAGAACGGTTGCAAGGCCACCTAAGCCTTGCGCACCAATCCCGAGTTGATTGACCTTCTCATAAATTTCTAGGCGTAACTCCTCGATACGATTCTTGGGTCCGCGTGCAATGAGTTCCTGAATATCAATCGGTGCCATCAAGGACTCTTTCGCAAGGAGTGCAGCCTTCTCAGGCGTGCCACCAATCCCAATACCAAGAATGCCGGGAGGGCACCAACCGGCCCCCATGGTTGGCACTGTCTTTAGGACCCAATCCACAATCGAATCCGATGGATTGAGCATGATCATTTTGGCTTTGTTCTCAGAGCCACCCCCTTTGGCTGCGCAAATGACCTCTAGATCATCGCCAGGAACAATTTCATAATGAATGACTGCCGGAGTGTTATCGCCCGAGTTCTTGCGCTTGCCCGCAGGGTCTAATAAAACAGAACCACGTAATGTGTTCTCAGGATTCAAATAAGCACGCCGCACACCTTCATTGACCATATCGGCAACGCTCATCGTGGCGCCACTCCAATTGATATTCATGCCGACCTTTAGAAAGACCACGGCAATGCCCGTGTCCTGACAAATTGGCCGCTTACCCTCGGCGCACATTCTGCTATTGGTCAGAATTTGGGCAATTGAGTCTTTCGCAGCTTCGCCTTGCTCGAGTTCATAAGCACGGCCCATAGCCTGAATGAAATCCCGAGGATGGTAGTAGGAAATAAACTGAAAGGCATCAGCAATGCTTTGAATGAGGTCGTCTTGGCGAATGGTTGGCATAGGGTTATTTCAATAAGTGGAATGAATATGGCATTTTAAGGGTTTGCCATAGGGCAAATCAGGACTTAATTCACTTATCGTCATATGAAATAATCAAACAATTATTCTTTTGTTGTAACTATAAGTACTTAGAGAGGGTGTTATTCAAATGGAACCACTGATGAACGAGAGCCGGGTTTTCAATCCGCCCACCGATTTTGTAAAAAATGCTGCCATTTCTGGCATGGATGCCTACAACAAATTATGCGCAGAAGCCGAAAAAGATTACGAAGGATTTTGGGCGCGCTTAGCCAAAGAACATGTTTATTGGAAGCAGCCTTTTACAAAAACACTGGATGAGTCGAAGGCACCGTTCTATAAATGGTTTGAAGATGGCACCACCAATGCTTCTTATAACTGCCTAGATCGTAATCTAGAAATTGGTAATGCCAACAAGACTGCCATCATTTTTGAGTCTGATGATGGTAAAGAGACCAAGGTCACATACCAAGAACTGCATGATCGTGTTTGTCAATTAGCGAATGCCTTGCGTAAGCGCGGTATTAAAAAGGGTGACCGCGTCATCATTTATATGCCGATGTCGGTCGAGGGTGTGATGGCGATGCAAGCCTGTGCTCGGATTGGCGCAACACACTCGGTCGTGTTTGGTGGATTCTCTGCGAAGTCTTTGCAAGAGCGCATCATTGATGCGGGCGCAGTTGCCGTCATTACTGCCGATGAGCAAATGCGCGGTGGTAAGGCCTTGCCCTTGAAGACCATTGTTGATGAGGCTTTGGCATTGGGTGGTTGCGAGATCATTAAGAACGTCATTGTCTACAGGCGAACCGGTGGCAATATTCCATTTAAGGCCGGCTTAGATTCTTGGATGCATGAGATTACTGCGAGCGAGGCGAAGACCTGTGATCCCGAGTGGGTGAGTGCTGAGCACCCGCTATTTATTTTGTATACCTCAGGTTCAACTGGTAAGCCAAAGGGCGTACAACATTCCACGGGTGGATATATCTTGTGGGCCATTCTTACTATGAAGTGGACCTTTGATATCAAGCCAAGCGATATCTTCTGGTGTACTGCGGATATTGGTTGGGTAACAGGGCACTCGTATATTGCCTATGGTCCTCTGGCAGTGGGCGGAACACAAATTGTGTTTGAGGGTGTACCTACATTCCCCAATGCCGGACGCTTTTGGGAGATGATCCAAAAACACAAGGCTAGCATTTTCTATACAGCACCCACAGCGATTCGTTCTTTGATAAAGGCGTCCAATACCGATCCCAATGTGCATCCCAAAAATTATGATCTGAGCTCACTGCGTTTATTAGGTTCTGTAGGTGAGCCGATTAATCCAGAGGCGTGGATGTGGTACTACGAGAACATCGGAGGCTCACGTTGCCCGATTGCCGATACATTCTGGCAGACTGAAACAGGTGGTCACATGATTAGCCCCTTGCCAGGCGCCACCCCCATGGTCCCCGGCTCTTGTACTTTGCCTCTCCCTGGCATCATGACCGCGATTGTGGATGAGACCGGCAATGACATGCCTAATGGTCAAGGGGGCATCTTAGTAGTCAAGCGTCCATGGCCATCGATGATCCGCACCATTTGGGGTGACCCCGATCGCTTTGTGAAAGCCTATTTCCCGGACGAGTTTGGGCGCAAGCTTTACTTGGCGGGTGATGGTGCAATTCGGAATAAAGATACGGGTTACTTCACGATCACGGGTCGCATCGACGACGTCTTAAACGTCTCGGGCCACCGTATGGGTACGATGGAAATTGAATCGACCTTGGTTGCTAACCCTCTGGTTGCAGAAGCTGCGGTAGTAGGGCGCCCGGATGAGATGACCGGCGAAGCGATTTGTGCCTTCGTCGTTCTTAAAGGAAAGCGGCCTGAGGGCGATGATGCCAAGAAGATTGCGGTTGAATTACGTAACTGGGTTGCAAAAGAGATCGGCCCAATTGCAAAACCAAAAGATATTCGTTTTGGAGATAACTTGCCTAAGACCCGCTCTGGCAAGATCATGCGGCGTTTATTACGTGTGATTGCAAAAGGGGAAGAGATCACACAAGATACCTCTACCCTAGAGAACCCGGCGATCTTAGACCAGCTAAAACAGCCTCTTTAACCATGCGATTAGGCTCGAAGGGCTTATCAAGCTCTTCGAACCGTATAATGATCGGTCCGGAGAGGTGGATGAGCGGTTTAAGTCACACGCCTGGAAAGCGTGCGTAGGGTTAAACCTACCGCGGGTTCGAATCCCGCCCTCTCCGCCATTAGGGTATTTTTGTAATTACTTTTTAACAAGGGACCCTTTAAGAGGCTTCATCAATGAAAAGTTCAATTTATACCCAAGGTCTTGATAAGAACTCAGCAAATTATGTAGCGCAGTCACCCCTCACTTTTATTGAGCGTGCGGCTACGGTGTATCCCAATCGACCCGCAGTGATCCATGGCGATATTCAAAGAAATTGGGCGCAGACCTACGAGCGCTGCCGACAATTTGCATCCGCACTTACGCAACATGGCATCAAACGATTTGATACCGTCGCAGTAATGCTCCCAAATATTCCTGCAATGGTCGAGGCGCACTTTGCAGTTCCTATGACGGGCGCAGTTCTCTGCGCATTAAATACACGTTTGGATGCCGCAGCTATTGCCTTTATGTTGGAGCATGGTGAGGCGAAAGTTGTGCTCATAGATCCGGAGTTTTCTGGGGTAATGAGCGCTGCTTTGGCAATCTTGCGCGATAAGAAATTAACTCTTCCATACGTTGTGGATGTGAGTGATGTTTTATATCAAGGCTCAGCAAAACCGATTGGTGCAATCGAGTATGAGCAATTCATCGCTTTGGGTGATTCAAACTTTCCATATCAATTACCCGAAGATGAGTGGGATTCAATTTGCTTAAATTACACCTCGGGTACTACTGGTAATCCTAAGGGAGTGGTGTATTCCCATCGTGGTGCATATACCAATGCAATCTCCAATATCTTGGAATGGGATATGCCTCGCCACCCTACTTATTTATGGGTCTTGCCACTGTTTCATTGCAATGGATGGTGTTTTCCATGGACTGTTGCTGCGCGCGCAGGTGTAAATGTTTGTTTGCGCAAAGTTGACGCCCAAAATATCTTTGAAGCAATTCGGAAACATCATGTAACCCATTACTGTGGAGCGCCGATTGTGCATAACATGTTGATTAATGCGCCCGATGAGATGAAGCAGGGTATCAACCATACCGTGAGCGCAATGGTGGCAGGCGCTGCTCCCCCGGCAGCAATGATTGAGGGAATGGAGAAGATGGGTTTTGATATTACCCATGTATATGGTTTGACCGAAACCTATGGCCCTGCAGCCGTCTGCGTAAAGCATGAGGATTGGTCTGATGTCGATGTAGGCGAGCGCGCCCGTTTGAATGCAAGACAGGGCGTGCGCTATCACCTTCAACATGCCGCAGCAGTGATTGACCCCGAAACCATGCAGCCCGTTCCTGCTGATGGCGAGACCATGGGTGAAATTATGTTCCAGGGGAATATCGCTATGAAGGGTTACTTAAAGAATGAGAAAGCAACGCAAGAAGCATTTGCGAACGGCTGGTTTCATTCAGGCGATCTTGCGGTTATGTTTCCTGATGGCTATATCAAGATTAAAGATCGCAGCAAAGACATCATCATCTCAGGAGGAGAAAATATCTCGAGTATTGAGGTGGAGGATGTGCTCTATCGTCACCCAGCAGTATTGGCTGCGGCAGTGGTGGCTAAACCTGATCCGAAGTGGGGCGAGACCCCCTGTGCTTTTATTGAACTCAAAGCGGGTGCAAATCCAACGCCACAAGAGATTGTGGAGCATTGCAAAAAGCATTTAGCTGGATTCAAGATTCCACGTGCCGTGGTCTTTGGTGAAATTCCTAAAACGGCCACAGGGAAGATTCAGAAATTTGAGCTTCGTAAACGCGCTGGCTCCGCTTCTGCTATTGACGTATAAATATGCCAGCCGATTACCGTGCCCCCCTCGCAGACATGCAATTTATTTTGCATGAACTGATTCCTTTCTCCACTATTAATAGTCTGCCGGCATATCAAGAAGTAAGCGATGATTTGGTCAATACGATTTTGGAAGAAGCCTCTAAATTTGCAGGAGAGGTCTTGGGTCCCTTGAACTGGACGGGGGACCAAGAAGGCTGTTCATACTCGAAAGGGGCGGTGAAGACCCCACAGGGTTTTAAAGCTGCTTATCAACAATATATTGAGGCGGGTTGGATTTCATTAGCTGCTAATGCTGATTTTGGCGGACAAGGGCTCCCCATTACTCTAGCCACACCCGTCAATGAGATGTGGCACTCAGCCAATATGGCATTCATGTTGTGCCCCATGTTAACTGCCGGTGCGATTGAAGCAATAGAGCATCACGCTTCTTCTGAGCAGCAAGCGCTCTATTTGCCACCCCTTGTTTCTGGCCAATGGGCTGGAACCATGAACTTGACCGAGCCCTCTGCGGGATCTGATCTCTCCGCGGTGAGTTCAAAAGCGATTCCAAACGGTGATCACTATTTAATTAGTGGTACCAAGATCTTTATTACTTACGGCGAGCATGACTTTACTGAAAACATTATTCATTTAGTACTTGCACGACTGCCCGACGCGCCCCCAGGGGTCAAGGGTATATCGCTGTTCATTGTTCCTAAGTTTTTAGTGAATACCGATGGCAGTTTGGGCAAACGTAATGATGTGCAATGCGTCTCGATTGAACATAAATTAGGGATTCATGCGAGCCCGACGGCGGTAATGTCTTTCGGTGAGACTGGTGGTGCAATTGGCTATCTGGTTGGTGAAGCCAATCGTGGACTGGAGTATATGTTTACCATGATGAACAATGCGCGCTTAGCGGTTGGTTTAGAAGGCGTTGCTATTGCCGAACGCGCTTATCAGCAAGCAGCGCAATATGCACGAGAGCGCGTGCAGGGTAAGGTCCCACAAAAAACAGATAAGCTTCCAATCTTGCACCACGCTGATGTACAGCGCATGTTGATGCTTATGAAGACGCAAACTGAAGCCATGCGGGCGCTCGCCTATATTGCCGCAGCACAATCCGATCTCGCACAAAAGCATCCAAATGCGTCTGTTCGTGATGCCAGTCAAAAGCGCGTGGATTTGCTGACCCCGATTGTGAAGGCATGGTCTACCGAGCAGGCGATTGAGATTACCTCACTCGGAGTACAGGTGCATGGAGGTATGGGCTACATTGAAGAGACCGGTGCCGCTCAACATCTACGAGATGCACGCATCACCACGATTTATGAGGGTACCACCGGAATACAGGCAGGGGATCTATTAGGACGGAAGATTGTTCGAGATGAGGGGCAAGAGGCAAAAAGTCTTTTTAAAGAAATGCAAGCCAGCGCTATCGATCTCAAACAATCTTCCTCGGAAGAGTTGCAAACTATTGGTCATGAACTGGAGAAAGCCATTGCCGCTTTAGATCAGGCAGTGGATTGGTTATTGAAGATGCATACCAAAAATCCCCAAGCTACATTAGCAGGTGCTTACCCACTCCTTAAATGCTTTGGTATTGTGTGCGGTGGATGGCTTTTGGCCAAATCTGCATTGATTGCTTCCCATAGACTTCAAAAAAATTCAGGTGATCGCTTTGCCCAACAAAAGATTGGAAGCGCTATCTTTTATACCCATGAAGTTCTAGCGCAGGCGCCTGGGCTTGTTAGCACCATTTGCTCTGGAGAGTCTGTTGCTAAGGCGATGAATGATAGCTTGGCTGATTTGTTGAACTAAGAAATACCAACACAACGCATACCAATTTCTGCTAACAGACCTGCTTTCTGGCCATTTTCTCTTGCATCGCTTGCACTGGCGTTACCATCTACCGCCCGCTGCGCAACTCCATGTAAGATCGCTGCAATACGAAAGAAGTTATACGCCATATAAAAGTTCCAATCAGAGTTTACCGTTCTGTCGGAGTTTGTTTCATACCACTCTATGTATTCTTTTTCAGTAGGAATTCCTAGCTTCACCAAATCAAGTCCACCAATACCGCGCCATAGTGATGGGGGGACTCGCCAAGCCATGCATTGATAAGAAAAATCTGCCATGGGGTGGCCTAGGGTTGAGAGTTCCCAATCAAGCACCCCGATCACTTTATTTTCTTTGTAGTCAAAGACCATGTTGTCTAAACGAAAGTCACCATGCACAAGGGTCGTTTCATCATCAGCGGGAATGTGATGAGGTAACCATTCGATTAGTTTTAAAAGTGCTTCTGGAATGGGAATAGTGCTTTCGTTCACTTGGCGTGACCAACGACCTACTTGGCGACTAAAGTAATTTCCGGGTTTACCAAAACTTTCTAAACTGATTGCTTGGTAATCCACTTTATGAATCGCAGCAATCACTCGATTCATCTCTTGGTAGATTGCACGTCGATCAGATTGGCTGAGATGGGGCAAGGATTGGTCATTGAATACGCGTCCGTCTAAGAAGGACATGAGAAAGAAGGGTGTGCCGATTACCGACTCGTCCTCACAGTAAGACAGCATCTTGGGTACTGGGACCTCTGTCATTGAGAGTGCTTGCATCACGCGGTATTCTCGGTCAATCGCATGGGCCGAGGGTAATAACTTGCCAGTTGGCTTCTTACGCAGCACCGCATGTTGATTGCCGGAACTGATTTTGTATGTTGGGTTGGATTGACCGCCTACCAATGGATTCACTTCTAGACCTTCAGCATCCCAGCCTAAATCTTTAAGATATAGCTCGAGTGCTTTTGTATTAAACGAGATGCTCACGCAATGCTCTATAAAGAACTAACGAGATGTGCGCCATCGACCGCAATGGTGCTGCCAGACATTGCTTTGCCAGCATCGGATGCCAAGAGCAGAATGGGTCCATCTAAATCACTCAGTTCACTAAAGCGCCGACTCGGAATCCGTAGACGCAATTTTTCTCCAAGCTCGCTTTGTAAAAACTCTCGATTCAAATCGGTCACCACATATCCCGGCAGGATGGCGTTCACTCGGATTTGATAACGAGCCAGCTCTAAAGCCATCGTCTTAGTCAGTTGAATGACGCCTGCTTTGGAAATGGCATACGGGGCAACCCCATTGATTTGGCGCTCACCTAATATCGATGCCATATTGATAATCGATCCGCTGGTCTTGCTTGCCACCATGTGGCGTGCTGCTTCGGTCGCTACTAACCATACTCCCTTGAGATTGGTGTCAATCACTTGATCCCAATCTGTCTCGGTTTGCTCTAGAAGGCTTTTGGTCACCGAGATACCAGCGTTATTAATCACAATACTGGGTGTGCCCCATTCAGAAATGGCATCAAAGCAGGCTTTGACGCTTTCAATATTGGTCACATCGAGGGGGAAGGCTTTCGCTAAACCACCTTTTTGTTCGATTGCTTTGACAATAGACTCGAGTTGATCGATGCGTCTAGAAGCAAGTGCCACTTTTGCACCCATGCTGGCCAATAGTTCACTACAGTGACGTCCAATTCCGCTGGAGGCGCCAGTGACCAAAGCAAGTTGACCATCTAGACGAAAGCGCTCAGCAGGGCTCATGCCTTTTGATCCAAAAGTTTTCTGGCCATACTCCAACGATGTACCTCACTGGGACCATCGTAGATACGAAAAGCACGCATATCGGTAAAGATACGCATCACCGCAGTTTCGCCTGTCACACCTTGTCCACCCATAATTTGAACACAGCGATCCACGACTCGCCATTCAGCTTCTGAGCAAATTACTTTGGCACGGCTGGATTCATAATTACATTTCTCACCTTGATCAAGCAACCATGCGGTATGCAAAATATGCAAGCGTGCGGTTTGAAGATCCATGTCATTGTCAGCCAACATAAATCCAACACCTTCATGATCGCCGAGCCGTTGACCAAAAGCCTGTCGCTTTTGTGCATATGCTAGTGCAATATCGTGCGCACGCCGGGCTTGACCTAGCCAACGCATGCAATGGGTCAATCGTGCGGGGGCAAGACGCACTTGTGCATACCGAAAGCCTTTACCGACTTCACCCAAAATTTGATCTTCGGGAACACGTAAATTATTAAAACCCAACACACTATGCCCGCCCGCAAAACACTGATCCATCGAATCCATATTGCGTTCAATCTCAATTCCAGGAGCATCCATGTCGGATAAAAACATGGTCGCTTGGCCATCTTCGGTACGTGCCATGATGATCACATAGTCAGAGCCATCAGCACCAGTGATAAACCATTTACGCCCATTGATCACATAGTCTTTACCATCTTTGATTGCTGTCGTTGTTAGCATTGATGGATCAGATCCGGCACCAGGCGCAGGTTCAGTCATTGCAAAGCAGGAACGTAACTTACCTTCAATTTGAGGAATCAACCAGCGTTTTTGTTGGGCGGGACTGGCAACTTGTTCCATCAAATGAATATTGCCCTCATCTGGAGCATGAATATTCATGGCAATTGGGCCTAATCGCGAATAGCCAGCCTCTTCAAAGACGATAGCCTTTGCAACATGGCTTAGGCCTAAACCACCATGTTTTTTAGAAGCATGCGGAGTAAGAAGACCTTCTTTTTTGGCAAGCTCAACTAGTGTTTGACGTAATTCAGGGGAGGGTCCGTGTGGTGTTTCCCGGGGATCGCCCTCCAAGGGTATGATCTTTTGAGTAATAAATTGCCTCGTTTGATCCCTTAGGGCAATTAGCTCAGGCGATATTGAAAAGTCCATATCTCATTGTAATAGCAGGTATTTAAGGAAATTTATAAATTTTCAAGTTCTAGAGCCCTGTAATGATTAGGGTTTTCGCTATACAGGGGGATCATTTAGATCCACTATTCTTAGGGTTTTCAGGTTTAAAGGGCTTCGCATTGTGGTTTCTGATGATCTCATCCTACAGACAAAAAACTTGAGCAAATCGTTTTATGGATTTACAGCAGTTAGTAATGTCAATCTCAATGTAAAGCGAGGAAGTATTCA
>JACCDM010515453.1_pt1 | contig 14432 bp, 13 predicted proteins | sample 7445851 | NCBI WGS metagenome assembly JACCDM01 (sample SAMN15323438, study PRJNA562643) | freshwater metagenome | isolation source: river surface water | place: USA:Blue River Watershed | collected 2017-08-16
ATCATTTGATTCAAGCTGGATTTTTTTTAGCAGCAAATCTGAAAAATACTGATTTATGGGGGGAATATAATTATGTTGAAAATCGCACGGATTGGTCGATACGATTTGATCGTAAAGTGCTAAATCAGGAGGTAGATTATTTTAATTCACAAAGAATTCGATTTAATCGAATTGAGGTGAAAGGATTGTATCCATTTGATTTGAGAAATAAATTGGCTGTTTCAGGTATTTACACATCAAATCGATTAATTGATCAGGTTAATTTTAGAATTCCGGAAAATGTAATGACGTATGCTGGGATCAAAGCAGAATATCAATACGATAAAACCTTAATTTTGGGAGAAAATTTACAAGAGGGCCAACGTATTTGGGCATCAGCAGAAGTTCAGAAAAAAACGATTGAGCCAGGAGGATTTGTAAAGTTCAAATTGGATGTTCGTAAGTATATAAGTTTGCGTGATTGGTTATTTTTGAATAGTCGTTTTTCTGCATCTCACACCATAGGAATTGGCTCAAATGAAAATCTTCCACAGACCATTATGGGCGGTATGGATAATTGGTTGTTTCAAACTAGAGAAGCTCGTACGACAGCAAATCCACTTGGAGTTGAAGGACTTGCCCAGCGAGATGTATTTATGTCGGATATGGCAGGTAATATGAGGGGATTTGGTGTCAATAAAATGTCAGGTAATAGTCATCTGTTATTAAATATCGAATTACATATTCCTGTTAAAAAAATCATTTCTCAAGATCAAGAACGAAGTGAATTTATCAATAACCTACAATTAGTTGGTTTTTCTGATGTGGGATGTGCCTGGACAGGTAATTCGCCATTCTCAAGAACAAATGGTTTTAATACAAATGAATATGGTGGGAAAACGAATCCTTTTCGAGCCATTGTAACCGATTTTAGAAATCCATTTTTAATTGGAATGGGAGTAGGGGCAAGAACTAAATTAATGGGTTATTATGTGAAATTGGATTATGCCATGGGTTTGACTGATGGTGTTTTTTCTCCATCAATTACTTATTTGTCATTGGGGAGGGATTTTTAGGGAAGGGATAAGTAAGAAGTAAGAAGTAAGAAGTAAGAAGTATAATAATTAATAAAGTGGAAAATTCGATTGAGCATTTATTGAAATCATGTAGGTTGTCTTCTAGTCAAATTGCGGGAGCAAGCTCGGAGGTGAAGAATCAAATATTAGAGGATATTGCCATTAATTTGGAAAGCAACGTTGCCATTATAGTAGCTGAGAATGAAAAAGACTTAGTTAAAATGGCTACTGATAATCCAATGCGTGATAGATTACTATTAACTGAACAGCGAATTTTTGCGCTTTCAAGCGCAGTCAGAGATATTAAGCAGCTTGAAGACCCAAGTGGAAAGGTGATTTTAGCGAAGACTCTGAAAAATGGACTAGATCTTAAAAAGATGGCTGTTCCTTTGGGTGTTGTTGGGATTATTTATGAATCAAGACCAAATGTGACTGTCGATGTTGCTGCACTTTGTATTCGGTCAGGAAATGCTGCAATTTTACGCGGTGGTTCAGATGCTTGGTTTTCCAATTCTGTTTTAGTGAAAATGATTCATGAGGCATTAGCGAAAAATGGATTTAGTAGAGAGATTGTTACCTTGTTGCCTACGGCTAGAGAATATGTATCGGAATTTTTAACGGCTGTTAAATACGTAGATGTTATTATTCCAAGAGGTTCCGATGCTCTAATTCAGCGAGTAAGGAAAGAATCATTAGTGCCAACAATTGAGACAGGGGCTGGGGTATGTCATACCTATGTGGCAGAATCTGCAGATTTGTCTAAGGCGGTACCAATTGTCATCAATGCGAAAGTGTCGCGACCATCTGTATGTAATTCCTTGGATACGATTGTAGTACATCAATCAGTTGTAAAAGATTTGTTAGAAGGATTAAAAGATGCTTTTATTCAATATAATGTGAAGCTTTTTGCCGACGCAAAAAGTTTTGATTTGTTGAAAGGTATTCAATATCCATCTTATTCTCTTGCATCCTCAGAAGATTTTGGTCGTGAATTTCTTGATTTTGCTTGCTCAATAAAAGTTGTTTCAGATTTGCCAGAGGCTTTAAATCACATTGCTCAATATTCATCAAGACATTCGGAGGCTATAGTGACTGAAGATGAACAAGAAGCAGAATTGTTTCTTCAAGTAGTAGATGCAGCAGCAGTTTATTGGAATGCCTCTACTCGTTTTACAGATGGCGGCGTATTTGAATTAGGTGCAGAAATTGGTATTTCAACCCAAAAATTACATGCAAGGGGACCTTTTGCCTTAGAAAAATTAGTTACTGAGAAGTGGGTGTTGCGTGGTGATGGTCAAACGAGATGGTAGGTTAGTACTCGTAGTCTAGACCAAAGGTTTGTTTCATCTCCACTAAAATAGGATATTTGGCAGCTAAGTGGTTGTACTTATCCTCCTGTGTATATAATGACCTTTTTGCATTTTCCTCGTCTGGAAGCACATCTAAAACAATATCTATTTGAGAATTTTTCAGTTTATCTCTAAGCGTTGTTAGTAACTCCAATCGTATGGTTTCATTAAATTGTTGAACCTGAACTTCATTTTCCACTTTTAAATGAATTAAACCTTCAATTAAATGGAATTCGCGGTTCATCATTACGTACTTATTGATGAAATTACTTTTCTTGAACTGATTCGCAATTTCATTCCAAACAGCAATTAATTGCTCTTCATTATAGGGCTCATTTAGCGTTTGGGTAGAAATTAATTCAGATTCTTCTTTTGCAGATTTTGCGGTGGTTATTGATTTTGTGGATCGTATTCCTACTCCAGATAAACTAGTACGCTTTGCAGGACTCGCCTCACTCGGCCCAATTACCTCACTCGGCCCACTTACCTCTACTTTAATTGTTGCAGCCTCGATAGGCTGCTCAGGCTTTTTTCCAGTTTCGACCTCCGACGATGCATGGTTTTCTAATGTTAAAACAGATGGAAGATAGTTGATTTTTAGAAGGTTTAGTTCTAATAACAATCGCGGATTTTTGGCTGTTTTGTAATTACTTTCTGCATTTGAACAAAGATTCATTGCGGAAAGTAAATAAGATGTACTAAGGGCGTCTGATTGTTTCTTGAATTTGAGTTTATTTTCTTGTCCAATATCCATCAAAGCTAAAGTTCTGCTATCTTTTGCAAACAATAGATTTCTAAAATGTTCCATTAATCCACTTAAGAATTGATGACCATCAAATCCTTTTTGAATTATTTCATGTAGAATAAGTAAAACATCTGTGTGTTTTTGAGTACTTAAATGATCAGTGATTTTAAAATAATAATCACTATCTAGGACATGAAGATTTTCTAATACATCTTGATAACGTAAGGTATTATCTGTTGAATAGGTTACGTTTAAATCAAACATCGAAAGCGCATCACGCAATCCGCCATCTGCTTTGATGGCAATTAGGTCTAATGCTTCTTTTTCTGTTTTAATACCTTCTTTTTGTGCTATTTGTTCTAGGTGGGCCGACATGTCGCGCCATTGAATTCGATTGAAATCAAAAATCTGACACCTCGAAAGAATGGTAGGCAAAATTTTATGCTTCTCAGTCGTAGCTAGGATAAAAATAGCATAGGATGGAGGTTCTTCTAAAGTTTTTAAAAAAGCATTAAAAGCTGCCGCTGATAGCATGTGCACCTCATCAATAATATAGATTTTGTATTTTCCGTCCTGAGGAGGATATCGAACCTGATCAATCAAGTTTCTAATATCATCTACAGAATTATTGGAAGCCGCATCTAATTCATGGATTGCCAGTGACGAGTTTTCTTGAAATGATTTACAAGATTCACATGTTCCACATGCTTCTCCATCTTCTTGTAAATTTTTGCAATTGATTGTTTTAGCTAATATCCTTGCACAAGTTGTTTTCCCAACACCACGGGGTCCACAAAACAGAAATGCTTGTGCTAAATGGTTTGATTTTATTGCGTTTTTTAAAGTGGTGGTAATATGCCCTTGGCCAACTACTGATTCGAAGTTGGTGGGTCTATATTTTCGTGCCGATACAATAAAATTTTCCATACTGCAAGTTAGTCTGAAACCCTAAATTTCCAAAATATCTATGGTAATAGAATTAAAGAACTTACAGGAAAATGGTCTGAAGGGTAGAGGTTATTCCAAGTTTCTGAATGTGTAGTATGTTGCAACACCTTAGGTCCATTTTTGACAAAAATATAATCTATATGTCTATCTTTTTGTTCTTGCTTAAATCCATTAAAGGTGCTATAGGGTCCGTAATGTCCATTTCGGCTAATTTTTTCTGTGTCAATAACTTTTTGTGGATTCTTAATATCTACAAGAATTTGTATTGGTTCATCATCAGGTGTAGCATTAAAATCACCCATTAAAATACAAGGTATATTTTTACCAATTTCTTGAATTTTTCTTAAAACCAATTTAGCACTTTCTCTTCTAGCAATTTTACCTAAATGGTCGAAGTGGGTATTGAATACAAAAAATATTTTATTGCTTTTCAGTTCTTTGAATTTTCCCCATGTCACCACACGTCTACAAGCAGCATCCCATCCAAATCCAACTTTATCGCAGGAATCAGATAACCAAAAAGTTGCTTGGTCTAATAATTTAAATTTTTTTGTATTGTACAGCAGTGGTGAAAACTCTCCTGCTTCTTTGCCATCATCTCGTCCTCTTCCAAACCATTTATAATCTGGCAATTGTTTTTCCATATCTTTAATTTGATGAACAAAAGCTTCTTGCATTCCTAAAATATCTACTTGATGATATTTTACGAGTTCGGCACATCTTTCTTTTCGGAAAGGCCATTGATTTATGCCGTCGTCTTTTGTATCTAATCGAATATTGAAGGTCATGCATTTGATTTGAGCAGAAGCTGTAATTGCAAAAAGCATGCAAATGGTCAGTAGAGCCAAATGCTTTGAAAGTTTGTTGTAAATGTTCATAATCTGAGGTAAAATTCGAGTTGTTGAATTGTTTTCAATTTTATAGTCAGCTTGTTGAGCCAATTTATACGTATTCTCTTGCCATTCTATCAGATGAATTGCCTCTTCTTTTATTATATTCCGATTCATTAATCGTTTGATTCTGGTTTCTTTATCGCAAGATACTTTAATTATTTGATCTATAAATGTTGGTTTATGTTGGGTTGTTAACAAGGCCGATTCATAGAGTGCAAATGGGATTTTTGAAGATAAAAGCGATTGAAATTCAATCGCTTTTGCACGAACCGCTGGATGTATAATTTGGTTTAATCCTTGTCTTAATTTTTCATTGTTTACAATTTGGTTTCTAACAAAGGCAGTCTGATATATACCTTTTTCATCATAAACAGATGTACCCAATAATTCAATGAGTTGTTTTTTAATATTTGGATCTTCTTGTATTAATTGTTTAGCGACAAGGTCAGAATTGAATGTCGGAATGCCTAAACATGAAAAAATCCGACAAACAATCGATTTGCCGGATCCAATTCCGCCTGAAATACCAATCATAGGAACCAGGCTATTTTTCTTCATTTTACTCTTCAGTTAATCTGCCTGATGCATCTTTTGAAATAGCAGTTTTTTCAAAAACTACACGTACTCCTTTTGATGAATCGATTTCAACTACGATTGTTTTCTCTCTAATGGTAACAATTGTGCCGTGTACACCACCAATTGTAACTATTTTGTCACCTGTTTTTAATTCTTCAATAAACTTCTTAGCTTCTTTCGCCTTCTTTTGTTGCGGACGAATCATGAAAAAATAAAAAACTACGAAAATTCCACCGAACAAAATTAATTGTGTGATTTGTGGACTTGCTTGTAATAAAATCATAATTATCTGTTATTTATTAGGTAATACATCTACTTTAAAACTTACTTGGTTATCCATTGGCATGGTATTGCAGTAAGCAGTAATTGTTTTGGAATTTCTACCAATTCGACCCATGCTATTGAATTTAATCTTGATAAATCCTTTTTCGCCCGGTTCAATAATTTCTTTTGTCCATTTTGTGCTAGTGCACCCACATGAAACATTCACTGAAATAATTTTCAAAGGTAAATTTCCCCTGTTTCTAAAATGAAACGTATGAAACAAGCTATCACCTTCTTTAATTCTTCCCAAAAAGGCATTTTTTTGATCAAATACCATTATAGGTTTTTTTTCTAAAGTTGGCTGTAATTCCGCAGGGATTGCTGTTTCAGTTGAACTTAAAGCCTCTTTTTGTTTGTTTTCACAAGCAAAAAAGATTGAAGCTGTAACAAACAAAAGAAACCAATTTTTCATTTAATTATTTGGTTTTGATTTGCGTCATTAGCTTCTCAACATCCTCTAATAATCTTTCTGCCTTTTCTTTCGTTTCGGTGATCACTTTTTTGCCTTCCGACTTTGCCATTGTTTCTGGAATTTCCTTTCCATCTACTAAATCATTGATCAAATTTTTTAATTGATCTCTGTATTTGTTCAGTTGAAAATAAAGTTTTCCTCTTGTATTTTCACCTTTATCTGGTGCATACAGAATACCTAAAATTGCGCCCGTTGCAGCTCCTGCGAGAAATGCCAAAAATGCTTTTGATGACTTATTCATGATTACTTACTGGCTATGTCGATTAATCCTCGACCTGATTTATTAATAACTTTTTCTTTAACCAATTTCGAAGATAATACATCTAACACACCATTGATGAATAATCCAGATTTTGGGGTTGAATAATTTTTTGCTAACTCAATATACTCATTAATACTTACTTTTATAGGAATACTTGAAAATTTAATCATTTCAGCAATGGCCATTTTTAAAATAATCAAATCTGTTGTTGCCAATCTTTCTGATTCCCAATTTTCGGTGTGCCCTTCAATCCATTTTTCATATCGCTGATCTTCATCAATGACAGTTTCAAACAATGTTTTAAAATAGATTTCATCTTCGTCCCATTGTAAAGCAATGTCTTGAAGTTTTAAATCTTCCAGTGCTTCTGCTTTAAATGTTTTGCTAGATAAACTTTTAACAATGTCTCTATTTAAGTGCCAATTTAAATCTTTTTCCTCAAAATACTCTGCCATGTAGGCGTGTTTCAGAAGGAAATTTTTTAATAAATATTGAATCATTTCAATATCTTTTTCAAATGTTTTACCGGCATTTGGTAGGTATTCAATAAATTGTTCGTCGACTAAAATACCTTCAATGAACACTTTCTTAACCAAATTTTCTTCATCCTCAGTCCAACCAATTTGATTTTTACTCAATTCATTCTGTAACTCTACCCACTTCGGTAAAATTTGTAAAATTTTATTTTTAGCGAGATTAGATGTTTTAATAGGGCTTTCTAATAATCTTCTGTTTTCATCCCAAGTTCCAATATTCCCCAATTCTTGAATAAAATAGAGAACCTTTAAATACCTGCGATAAATTTGATGAACCTCGTCTAACATCATTGCCTTAACGGATTCCTTTAGCGATTTAATGTCCTTCTGATATAGATTAAAAGACTGCTGAGCTGCTTTATATGATTCAGCCGGTATTTCTTCTTTATTAGAAATTTGATTGAAAAATTCGGATAATTGAATTTCTGCCAGTTTTTTAAGACCTTCTAATTTAGGCATTTGATCTTCCTTGGAGATCATTAAAGATAGATCAGGTAGGAAAATAGTGTCTAATTCGTCAAAGGCTAATTGATATCTAGCACGTTCTTGCGTGTGATAGGAATAAAGGGCTTGAAAAGCTTTTATTCTTAATATTCTTCTGTTAATCATCCGAAATGAAAGAGCGTTTTAATTTGTTTTACAAAGTTAAGTATTTTATCTGATATTCCTCTTATCTTTGTTTTAATTACACTCTATGGGTCCTTTAGCGCATCTTAATCAGTATTTTTGGAAATATAAGTGGCTCCTATTTCTTGGGATTTTTTTCACTTTTTGTTCTAATTTTTTTGGTGTAGTTCCTGCACAATTAGTTCGCTATGCCTTGGATTTGGTGTCGGAAACGATACGTGTTTATTTTCTATTTAAAGGCTTCTCATTACAATCAGCATTTTATGAGGTATTTGCCTCAACAATTTTATATTATGGGGTTCTGATAATTTGCATGGCTTTTATTAAAGGATTTTTCTTGTTTTTAGTTCGTCAAACAATTATTGTGATGTCTCGACATATTGAATACGATTTAAAAAACGAGATATATGCGAAATACCAAACACTTCCGTTGTCTTTTTATCGTCGACAAAACACGGGCGATCTGATGGCCAGAATCTCAGAAGATGTTAGCAAGGTTCGAATGTATGTTGGGCCAAGTATCATGTATGGAATGAATTTGATCTCCGTTTTTATTTTGGTTATTTACTATATGTATCATGTTAATCAAACATTAATGTGGTACGTTTTAATTCCTTTACCGTTTTTATCAGTTAGTATCTATTATGTCAATTCATTGATCATTCGAAAATCGGAAGAGATTCAACGTGGTTTGTCTTCCATTTCCACTTATGCACAAGAAGCTTTTTCTGGAATTCGTGTGCTTAAATCTTTTGTGCGTGAAAATAGTTCAATAAAAGATTTTGAAAGTGCTTCAGCTAATTATCGGAAAAAATCAATCGATTTGGTTAAGATTGATTCACTTTTTACACCTTTAATTTCTCTTTTGGTTGGCTTGTCAACTTTATTAGTTGTATTTATTGGTTCCAAAGAAGTGATGGCGGGGCAAATTTCTATTGGTAATATTGCAGAATTTATCATGTACGTTTTCATGTTAACATGGCCAGTAACTGCTTTAGGATGGACCTCTTCTCAAATTCAGCGAGCAGCAGCTTCACAAGCTAGAATCAATGAGTTTTTACAAGCAAATTCAGAAATGCCTATTGGTAAACAATTGAAGCAAGAAATCGTTGGCAATTGGTCATTTGAACAGGTAAACTTTTGCTATCCAGGAACGGAAGTAATGGTATTGAAGGATATTAGTTTTGAAATTCATCCAGGCGAATCAATTGCAATCCTTGGGACAACTGGGTCGGGTAAGTCAACATTAGCCTTGTTAATGGGGCGTTTTTATGATCCAACGGAGGGGAATATATATTTAGATGGGATCAATTTGAAAGATTGGGATATACAATTGTTGAGAAGCAAATTAGGGTTTGTTCCTCAAGATGTATTTTTGTTTTCCACAAGTATTGCTGAAAATATTAAATTCGGAAACGAAAAATTAACTGATGAAGATATCCAAGCTGCAGCACAATTGGCAGATGTACATACCAATATCATGGATTTTCCTGAGCAATATAAAACGATATTAGGCGAGAGGGGAGTAACTTTATCAGGCGGACAAAAACAACGAGTTTCCATAGCACGTGCATTAGCTAAGCAGCCAACCATGTTGGTATTAGACGATTGTCTTTCTGCAGTTGATACACATACAGAACATACTATTTTGAGTAATTTGAAAAAAGTTTTGATTGATAAGTCAAGTCTTATTATTTCTCATCGTGTCTCTTCGGCTAAATTAGCACAACAAATTTTAGTTTTAGATCAAGGGGTCATTGTTGAGAGGGGTACTCATAAAATATTAATGGACCAGAAGGGCCATTATTATGATTTGTATCAAAAACAAATAGAAGATTTTAATTAACTAAAGTACCGCTAAGTCTTATCAATTCAATCTCAGCTGCCTTAGCATTGTACTTAGCCTCAATTAATCGGGTTTCCGCAGCAACTGCGTTTCTCTGTACTTCACGTAATTCATATGATGTCGCAAAGCCTACTTTATAACGGTCGAAAGCAATGTCTATATTTTGTTTAGCTATCAGATAATTTTCGTTTTCTAATTTTATTAAATTTAAAGCGTTTTCATAGGTAAAATAAGTTCTCTCTAATGCTGATACTAAATTGTTTTTCAAATCACTTAATTGCATTTCTGCAATTTCAGAATTGATTTTTGCATTTTGTATTTTACGCTTTTGGTTGTAGCCATCAAAAATATTTATAGTTGCGCGAATACCATAATTAAATACATTACTTGTTCCTTTTTCAACTCCAAAACCAGCACCATTCACTACTCTAGTGGTATTGTAACCTGCTAATAAATCAATTTGCGGATGCGTTTGACTTTTTAGGTTTTCAATATCATTTTGTGCGATCGTTTTATTGATAAGAGAAGAAATGATTTGTGGATTTTGTGTTAATGCTTGACTTTTTAATTCTTCCAATTGCAATTTAGGCATCAAGTCAATATTTGGTAAAATTGAAATACTAGTATGTAAATCTCTAACCAATAAATTATTAAAACCAATATGGGTATTCTTTAAGGCCTGTTCTTGTGCTAATAAAGCAGCTTTATCCTCATTGTAATCCACTTGAGCTGAATAAAAATCAACTTTTGAACCTTGTCCAACTTCAAAACGATCTTTAGATAGTTTTAATCGATCTTCCGATATTTCTAACCCTTTTTTGAAATTATTAAAACGTAAATTTTGACGAATAATTTCATAATATCCTGTACTAATTTGGGCAATTAAGTTTTCAATAGTGCCTTCTGTTTGTTGAGAACCTAGTTTTTGTAATTCCTTTAATCGATTTCTAAGAACAAACATTCCCTTTCCATCATATAAGGTCCATGCCATTGCCACTCCCGCTGCACCGTTGTTTGATTCAACACCTGATTGTACCAAAGGAGCTCTTAGTCCACCAAAAAACGATTGATCAATTCCTGAAATCGTGTAGTTCTTGTTGGCCGTACCCGTGATAGTGGGTAAAAAACCTGCATTCCCTAAGGAATTATCATTCGCTGCTTGTTCTTCTTTCTTCTTGGCTATTTTTATCGAATACTGATTTTGAAGACCAATTTGAATGGCTTCTTCTAGGCTTAATGTTTGGGCTTCTGCTAAATTTCCATAAAAAATAGTAATAAGTAAGATAAAGCCTATGCGAACGCTTGAAATTTTCATAAATTAGGTTTAGGAAAAATACTATTTACAAACTTAACTAAAGTTTGGGAAATAAAGTTTATTTTACCCTATAAATGCCTATAAGAAATCCATGTCTAAACTATTTATCAAAAATCTGATAATTTATCCAATTAAATCACTTGGACCTATTTTTAAGAGTTCATGTGAGGTTGGTCCAAGAGGCCTCCTTGGTGACAGAGAAATGATGTTGGTCGATTCAACAGGAAAGTTTATTACTCAGAGAACTAAAGTCGATTTAGTTCGTTTTGCTTTAGAAGAATTTCAGTCGACATACAAAATTATTGATCGTTGGAGTTCAAGTAAGAAAGTAATTGATCCCGATGGATTTACAGATACGATAGAACAAGTTGAAATTTGGGATGATTTGGTTGATCATGTTTTATGCAACCCTGAAATGAGTGAATGGTTTTCAACTATTTTAAAAGAAAAAGTACGATTAGTAAAAATGAAAACGTTAGAAGATCGACTAATTTCTCTAAAACATCAAACCGATTATTCACAAAGCACTTCATTTGCCGATTCATTACCATTATTGGTTTGTTCTACTTCTTCTTTAGCATTTGTTGCAAATGATTATGGTGATTTTAATTTCCTTCGATTTCGACCAAATATTGTCATTCACAATGAATTTCCATTTGAAGAAGACCATTGGAATTTGATTACTCAAAATGAAGTTGTGATTTCGGCAAAGAAAAAATGTGCCCGTTGTAACTTAATTACAGTTAATCCTAATACTGGAGTGATAGATAAAACCTTTTTAGGGAAACTGAGTAAGTATCGTACTGTTGATAATAAGGTGAATTTTGGCGTTCAATTTGTTCCTGAAAATGGAGGTATTTTAGAGATTGATAAGGAAATACAAGTATTAACTTGAGATGCGAATTCTACGATTAGTACATTATTTATCCTTAGATGTATGTTTAGGTGCATTGGCCTACCAATCCTTTTTTTATCATTTTCGATTCAGACATCAAATACCTTTTTCCTATCAATTTATCCTTTTTTGTTGCGTTTGGTTTGTTTATCTGTTGGATCGCATCATTGATTTGAGGCTTGATTTGATAAAGGATAATCGGCATCAATTTATCTTTAAACACCGAAAAAGTCTTTTCTATTTGTTTGTTGTATTAGGTGTTTTTGTAATTTATTTGTTGCCTAAAATGCCCTTGATTTTTCTGTTTCAAGGTTGCATTTTGTTTTTTTTAGTTATTCTATATTGGTTTTTTTGGAGTCAAAAATGGTTTAATCGATGGTTTACAAAGGAAATGGTTACGGCAATTATTTATACTTTTGGGATTGTTTTTCCAGTCGACCTCAATCAAACGCTTGCCTTTTATAGTTTAGTTTTACTATTCTTTTTATTGGTATTTTATCATATTAAATTGTTTTTACATTTTTCCGGAAAAAAGTGTTTCACATTTTTATGGATGGTTGAACTTCTGATTATATTAATCATCCTTGTTACCTATATTTTAGGGTTAATTAACCTTATTAATCTAATACCAATATTGATCACATTGGGAGTTCAATTGATAATTCATTACTTTTATCCAACCATTCGAATACGTTTAATTGCCGAAATGGCCTATTGGAGTCCAATTTTATTGATGATCTATGAGTTATTTTGAGAATAAAGATCCTTACGCAGCCCTTCGTTTACCTGAATTTCGTGCCTTTATTGTAGGAAATTCTGTTTTCACGATGGCATTATTGATGCAAGAGGTCGTACTTTCTTATGAAATTTATAAAATTACTCATAATCCGTTGGCACTTGGTCTAATTGGCCTTGCGGAGGTAGTTCCATATATTTGTTTGGCATTATTTGGCGGTCATTTTGCCGATACTCGGGATAAAAAACGAATACTTCAAATTAGTTTGAGTTTTATCATCTTAGGTTCATTTATTTTGTTGTATGCAACAATGAATCTTGGAGGGGCAAATCACAATTTTCAAATTTATATCATCTATTTTGTAATATTTTTGATTGGTTTGTCGAAAGGTTTTTTTTCCCCAGCAGCCTCTTCTCTTAATCCGTTTTTGGTACCCAAAGAAATTTTTGCCAATGCAGCAACTTGGAATAGTTCATTTTGGCAAGTGGGTGCAATTATGGGTCCGGGTATGGCAGGTTTTATTTATGCCTTAGTGGGATTACAAGGTTCATTATGGTTTGTTATAGGATTGCTTTTAATTGTTTTTGCCTGCATTTCTTTTATCAAAAAGAAACCTGTACCCCCTAAAAAAATTCAACATGAGAATTTATGGGAAAGTTTAAAGGAAGGAATATCTTTTGTGTTTCGAACTAAAATCATCTTGTATGCGATTTCTTTAGATTTGCTCTCCGTTTTATTTGGAGGAGTGGTGGCAATTTTACCCATTTTTGCAGAGGATATTTTAAAAGTAGGGGCGGAAGGTTTGGGTATTCTGCGTGCTGCACCTTCCGTAGGCGCAGTTGCTACAATGGCCATCATGCTCTATTTTCCACCTTTGAAACATGCTTGGCGAAATTTAATATTGGCAATCTTTGGATTTGGAATTGCTACGTTGATATTCGGTCTATCAACTAATTTTATGATTTCAGTTATTGCCTTGTTTTTTACAGGTGCATTTGATTCGGTTTCAGTAGTAATTCGACAAACTATTTTACGTTTTTACACGCCTGATGAAATGCGTGGTAGAGTTTCATCTGTGAATGGCATATTCGTTAGTTCTTCTAATGAATTAGGAGCATTTGAATCCGGACTCGCAGCTAAATTGTTGGGAACAGTTCCTTCGGTAATTGCTGGAGCTATTACTACTATTTCTTTAGTTAGCTTAGTAGCAATTAGTTCGAAAGAACTATTTAAATTAAATGTAGAGCGTAAAGTTGAAGAAAATTAATTTGCGGCTTTCCAACTGGAAAAATATTGGATCAATTGCTCAAATTGTTTTTTGTGTTCTACGATTTCAGAAAGAGTTTCTATTTTAGAAGCATTTATTCCTAAAAATGCTGGAAATATCTCAAAATCATAAGTGTTTGAAATCACTTCTCCTTCTTTTTTACCAGGCTTTTGAGTGGTGATCTGAACATCTAATTGTTGTGGATCATGTTTAGATTTATTCCAAGTTTGTATGTTTGATATTTCACTAGTTGATATTTCATTTATTTCTAAAATGTCATTTCCTCTCGTGTGAAAATTTTTAATACCTTGGTCTGTAACAACTAAAAAACTAATACGTTCATTTCCTGATTTTCTGGCAAAAAAGTCACCAATTGACTGAAAGATACTTCTTGGATGTAATTTTGTAATGCCAAATCCTATAACTGAACCAGAAAGGTTTGAATTTAAAATGGATAGGGAAGGAATGCTTGCCATCATATGAAATTTATAATCTTATTTTTGGTTTTGGTAATTCAAAGTTTTTTGCAAATTGCATGAGCCATTCATGTAAAACTAAAAAACCACTTTGGTTTAAAGTGTAAATG
>JACCDM010834870.1_pt1 | contig 14431 bp, 16 predicted proteins | sample 7445851 | NCBI WGS metagenome assembly JACCDM01 (sample SAMN15323438, study PRJNA562643) | freshwater metagenome | isolation source: river surface water | place: USA:Blue River Watershed | collected 2017-08-16
ACGCACGGATCTTTTGGTGGCGGATCAGGCTCGGCAGCTTCTTTCGTAGCTTCTGTTCCTAAAGTTAAATTATTCGGTCTGGGCGGAAATTTAAGCGCCAATATTCAAGCCTTGGAACAATTCGGCAAAGCTAGAGCTCTTTCCAGTCCAAGAATTAACGCCATCAACAATCAGAAAGCTGTTCTTGATTTCTCGCAGAAGAAAATTTATTTCACGATCAGCTCCTCGGCTTCAACATCTACAGGCACTGCCACCAACACAGTTTCAACTGTTACCGCAACTAAAAATGAAGTTGATGTGGGCGTGAAGCTTGAAATCACTCCTTCTATCAATCTTGATACCAGCGAAATTACTCTTGACGTCAAACCAAAATTATCGATCGACTCTGGACTGGTTGCAAAAGATCCTTCGGTAAATCCATCAACTGGCGTTTCTTTGGGCAATACGGTTCCAATCATCAATACCAGAGAACTTTCAACCATCGCCAAAATCCAAAGCGGCAGCATTCTGGTTATTGGTGGCTTGATTTCTGAAAGTGCTGGCGAAGGCGGAACTGGCATTCCGTTTCTGATGAGAATTCCAATTCTAAAATATATGTTTGGCATGTTTAACAATTCTGCCAGCAAAGTTGAGACCGTAATTTTTATCAAGGCGACCATTGTGAACAGCAGCAACAACATGAACAAAGCTGATCGCAATTTCTACAGCGACAACGCTGGCGATGACGCTTTTCCTAAAAAGAAAACTCTGTGGGATAAATATTTCGATTATACAAACGATTAGAACCGCTTAAAATGAAATCGATTTTAAAATATATTCTCCTAAGCGGCACAAGAGACAGGCTTTATCTTGGGCTATTCATTTCCCTAATTGTCACCTTTTCTCTTTCAATTTTTTTAGGATCAACCGCCTTAGTTGAAGAGCAGCAAATGACCACGGTTTACATCGGCGGATTAAGCCGCGCCGTGCTTGTTGTTGGCACCATTCTTTTTGTTTGCCTTAACATCAATCGCGCTTTCGAAAATAAAGAGGTTGAATTCATTCTCTCGAAAGCAATCTCGCGCGAACAGTTTATTTTAAGCTATCTTGCTGGATTTTTTATCGCAGTTTTGCTGATTATTATTCCACTGGTAATTGCGATGTTAGTCGTCACTCAAGCCAATAAATTCGGCCTTCTGATCTGGTCACTCAGCTTGCTTTCAGAATTAATGATTATGATCTCTTTCGCACTTTTGGCGTCATTAATTTTGAAAAATTCTTTTTCTTCGATCATGGCGACCCTTGGATTTTACATCATTTCGCGCTTGATGGGAATGTTCGTGATGGCAATCAATCTGCCAGCGAAAGTCACTTCTGAAACTTTTGAATTATCGACGCACTCTTTTGGATTAGTTTTAAAAATTCTTTCCGTTGTTTTCCCGCGTCTTGATTTATTTGGTCAAAGCGAATGGTTAAATTATGGCATCACCGATTTTAGTAATTTAAAAATCATTTTATTTCAGTCGCTGATCTATATTCCGCTTATGATTTTTATGGCTTTCCACGATTTTAAAAAGAAACAGTTTTAGCCCTTCGATGATCTTTTCCTATCAAGACTTTCGCTTCTTTTTTTATCTTTATTCTCACAAGATTTTCTTCTGGTTTTTTATTTTATTTTTCGCGCTGCAAGTTTTTTTCTGGAATAAAACTGAAAATATCAAACCAACTTTAGAGCTTGTTCCGCCAGCTCCCAGCAAATATTTAATTTCCGCCGCTTCACTTGGCGATAAAGAATTTTTATTCCGCGCAATGGCGACGCGCCTACAAAATTCTGGTGACGTTTTTGCTGGATTTGTCGCGCTAAAAAAATATGATTATGCGCGAATTTACCAATGGCTGACCGCTTTGGATGAGCTTAACAGCCAATCAAATTTTACCCCTTCACTTGCGGCTTATATCTATTCTCAAACCCAGAAACGCCAAGATACCAAATATATCATTGATTATCTGGATGAACATTCCGCCAAAGATATTGACAAAAATTGGTGGTGGTTATTTCAGGCAATTTACATCGCTAAAAACAGTTTGGGTGACATCAATCGCGCTTTAGAATTAGCTTACAAACTCAGCGAAAATAATGCACAAAATGCCCCGCTTTGGACTAAGCAAATGCCAGCCTTTATCCACGAAGAAATGGGCGATGGCTGCATGGCTTTTAACGTAATTCAAAAAATTCTTAATGAGAGCGAAAGCGGCGTCAGACAAGTAAGTCCCAATGAATTAAATTTCATGCGCCACTTCATTCAAGATCGTCTGCATAGGCTCAAAGAAGGAAAATTCGATCCCAAAAAATGTCACAACAATCTGTAAATTTTTATCAAGAGCTAAAAAAAATCTGTCGCCTTGCGCTCAAGGAAGACAAGGCTCAACGCGATGTCACTTCTGATCTAACCATCAAAAATGATGTATCGATTTCATTTCAAATCACCGCTCGTGAAGAAATTATTTTATGTGGAATTGAAGCTATTAATCACTGTTTTGATGAATTAATCAAACTAAAGAAATTCAAAAATATTTTTTTAGGCCTAAAAATTAAAGCTCATGACGGCGATTTAATAAAAGCTGGCGAGTCGATTGCCGAAGGCTTTGGCGATGCTAAATTAATTTTAGCGGCAGAACGAGTAATCTTAAATTTACTGCAACATTTAAGTGGAATTGCAACCGCAACTCATCAATTCGTAAAAATTTTAGATAACGAAAAAATCAAAATTTTAGACACCAGAAAAACTCTGCCAACACTGCGCATCTTACAAAAACAAGCTGTCGTAATTGGTGGCGGACAAAATCATCGCTTCAATCTGTCGGACATGATTTTGATTAAAGACAATCACATCGCGGCGGCGGGAGGCGTTGCCAAGGCAATCAAGTCAGCACAAGAAAACAAAAAAATAAAAGTTGAAGTTGAGTGCGATACTTTTGAACAAGTCGCAGAAAGCATAAAATCAAACCCCGACATCATCATGCTGGATAATATGAACACCGATGAAATCAAAAAATGTTCGGCAATAATTCGCGCTCATAAAACTAAAAAAATTCTCATCGAAATTTCCGGTGGCATTAATCTTGGTAATATAAAAAACTTCCGCGCTCTTGATATCGATTTCATTTCGATCGGTTCCTTGACTCATTCGGCGAAGGCTGTCGATATTGGACTCGACATTGTTTAAGGAACCTCTGCACTTAAGACAGAAATTCGATTAATCAAAAAATCTTAATGAAAAAAAATCTCACCGCTCTCACGTTTTTATTACAATCGATCAAGCCTTTCAAATTCTACGTCGCACTGCATTTATTCGTAGTTCTTTACAACGCGATTGATCTTTCGCTTTGGCCTTACATTTCAAAACTTCTGGTTGATAAACTTACTCTAACTCCTCACGAACAGGCTTTTTCGGAAGCTTGGCCTCTTGGCTTACTTTTGATTTTCTTCACTTTTTTACCTGGAATTATTTGGCGACTTTCAGATTATGCTTGGATGCAATTAACGCCTTTGATGAAGAAAAAAATCACCAATGATGCGATGAATTATACGCTGCAACATTCACATAATTTCTTTCAAAATAATTTTTCTGGATCGCTGGCTAATAAAGTTCGTGATCTTGCTGGATCAACTCCACCAATTCTCGCGAGAATTCTTTATAGCTTCATCAACGTGATTCTTAGTTTAATTATCGCCTTCTTTACGCTTTTTTATATTCATAAATTTTTTGCTTACGCGCTGATTATTTGGGCCGCGCTTTTTATTTTATTAGCTTTGCGTATTGCAAAAATTACGACACCAATGTCGATTTCAGTGTCCGATCAACAAACCAAAATTATGGGCAATTTGGTCGATGTTTTGGGCAATGTTGTCAATGTTCGATTCTTCACGCGTTCACGGCATGAAATCAACAGAATCAACACTTTCCAAGATGATTATACCAAACTTTCCAAACGCCGAAATATTGTTTTAATCAAATTTCATCTACTTAGCGCTTTTAGTTTCTCGATTTATTATGCCGTGGGAATTTTTGCTTTAATTTGGTTTTATTCCAATGGACAAGTGACTCTGGGCGACTTTCTTTTACTGTTCACGATTAACAATTGGATCATTCATTTAATGTGGATGTCGGCTAATGAATTAAATAGTTTTTTGGAAGATGTTGGAACAGTAAATCAAGCTTTATCTGTGATTAACCAACCTTTGCAAATTGTTGATTCTAGAGGCGCCAAAGCACTTCGAGTTGAGCGAGGAGAAATCGTTTTTGAGAATATTTATTTCCATTATTATCAAGATTTAGCGCCACTTTTTTCGAATAAAAATTTGACGATTAAAGCTGGGCAAAAAGTGGGATTAGTTGGCCATTCTGGTGGCGGTAAAACCACTTTTGTAAATCTGATTTTACGTTTGTTTGATGTTAGTTCAGGACGAATTTTGATCGATGGACAAGATATTGCAAAAGTTACTCAAGAATCGCTGCGTAACTCGATTGGCGTAATTCCGCAAGATCCATCACTTTTTCATCGCACCCTTTTGGAAAATATTTCTTACGGCAATGAAGGCGATATAATTGCGGCGGCAAAAAAATCTCACTGTCATGAATTTATCGAAAATCTACCTCAAGGTTACGAATCTTTAGTTGGCGAACGTGGTGTAAAATTATCTGGCGGACAGCGTCAACGCATTGCGATTGCGCGCGCTTTTTTAAAAAATGCTCCGATTTTAATTTTAGACGAAGCCACCAGCCAACTTGATTCAATCACTGAAAATTTAATTCAAGATTCTCTAACTAATTTGATGCAAAATAAAACCACTATCATCATCGCGCACCGCCTTTCAACACTCAAACACATGGATCGCATTTTAGTTTTTGATAAAGGAAAAATTATTGAAGACGGATCACATCAAGAGCTGATTGATTTAAATGGTTCTTATAAAAAACTTTGGGACAGCCAAGTTGGTGGATTTTTAATTGAAAATATTATCGAAAATAATGACTAAAATTACTCAAGCTTTTCTTTTTGCTGCTGGTCGTGGAGAGCGTATGCGACCTTTAACAGACAAAACCCCTAAGCCTTTAATAAAAATCAAAAACAAGTCGATTATTGATTACACGATTGAAAAATTAGACCAAATTTCTGACATCAAAACCATCGTCATCAACGGATTTTATTTGGCAGATCAAATCAAAGATCACATCAAAAAATTGAACAATCCAAAAATTATTTTCTCACACGAACTTGAAAAAGTTGAAACTGGTGGCGGGCTTTTATTTGCAAGCGATAGAATTGATTTTGATCAACCCCTTTTAACACTTAACGGCGATATTTTGTGGCAGGAAAAATCTGTCATTTCCGACATTGAATTAATCTGCAAATCTTGGGACGAAAAAGAACACGACATTCTTTTGGGATTAAAAAAAACCGAAGAATATTTAGGTTATGACGGAAATATTCACGGCGGCGGAGATTTTTATTTTGAAGGCGGAAAACTTTTTAAAATTCCCGATATGCAAATGACTCATGTTTTTGTAGGGATTCAAATCATCAATCCAAAAATTTTAAATTGCGCCAAAGAAGGTGGAATTGGTAAATGCTTTTCGATGTCACATTTTTATAAATCTGCAATTGAAGAAAATGGACTTTTACACCGCATTGGTGGCGTAGAATTGAAGGGAAAATATTTCCACATTGGAACAATTGATGCAGTGAAAATGACTGAAGAAAATCTTTAGTTTTTATCCAAAGTCATTGCGAGCTAAGCGCGGCAACCCAGTGGATGGTAAATTTATTTCCTAACCAAATCCAAAACTAATTCAACATTCTCAATCGGCGTTTCTGGTAAAATTCCATGGCCTAGATTGAAGATAAATGGCTGATCACTAAAACTTTCTAAAATATTAAAAACCTCTTTTTCGATTTCTTTTTTCGAACCGAAAGCCAGTAAAATATTATCCAGATTTCCTTGCACAACTTGTCCTAAATTTTCCTGCAAATTTTTTTTCACCCAGTTTCTTTCTAAAGTTTGATCAATCGCCAAACCATGAGGCGCAACTTCACTAGCGAATTCTTCGTAATTAACTCCAACTCCACGTGGAAAACAAATTACTGGCGTGTTTGGGTGTAATTTTTTGATTTCAGAAACGATTTTTTTGGTCGGTACAATTACCCATTTTCTTAATTGTTCTGGCGGTAAAACTCCGGCCCAAGAATCAAATAATTTCACAACATCAGCACCAGCTTTGATTTGGTGAGATAAATACTCGATTACACTTTGAGTTAGAATTTCAATAAGCTGTGAAAAAAACTCCTCATTTTGAATTGCGCTTTGACGAACGGATTCAAAATTTTTCGATCCACCGCCTTCAATCATATAACAAGCTAAAGTCCAAGGAGAGCCAGAAAAACCAATTAGAGCAACATCCCTTTCTAATTTCGATTTTGTTAGAGCTAGCGCTTCGAAAACTGGATTTAAATGTGATTTGATATTGTTAGTCTTGAGTGATTTTAAATCTTCAAGATTAGAGATTTTTTTCAGCTTTGGTCCTTCGTTTTTTACAAATTCAACTTTAACACCTAGAGCGTCAGGAATTACTAGAATATCTGAAAATATAATCGCAGCATCAAAACCAAATCTGCGAATCGGTTGCAACGTGACTTCCGAAGCTAATTTTGGAGTGTAACACAATTCTAAAAAATTTTTAACATCACTGCGAATAGCTCGATATTCAGGTAAATATCTGCCTGCTTGTCTCATTACCCAAATTGGAGGATTAGAATTTTTCTCTTTCTTAAGAAGTGTATTAAGTAATTTATTCATTTAAAAACTAGATAATTATATTAGTGCTGTGAGTTATTTTATTAAATTTTTTCCACAATTTTATTAACAATATTAAAACTTATAAAACCTTGAAAATGAAGGGTTTGTTAATTTTATTAACATATAAAAAGATTTAAAAAAAACTTTTACACAGGAGAAAAGCATGTGGAGAAAATGTGGAAAATTTTGATAAGTTTTTGGCAAAAAATTACAGCGTGGATAAGTGGTGAGTTATTAACAATTTATTAACAGATTTTTTAACATGAAGCAAAGGATCGAAAAAATTCTACAGGAAAATTTACAGCCGAAATTTTTAGAAGTGAAAAATAATTCACATCTTCATGTTGGGCATGCTGGAGATAATGGAACCAATGAAACGCATTTTGCAGTGATGATTGAAGCGGAAGAGTTGCGAGGATTAAATAAGTTGAATTCGCATCGGAAAATTAACCAGCTTTTAAAATGTGAGTTTGAAAAAGGTTTGCATGCGCTGGAGATAAAGATTCAGTAAAAATCTATATTATCGATTCCCCTCCTCTGGTTTAGAGGAGGGGAATGATGTTAAGCGCGTTTTTCTTTTTGAGGAACGACGGTCATAATTTTCTTCCCGTCTTTTTCTTCGATTTCTTTTTCGGTCAAATAAGTGATTTCGACTTTCTTATTTTTAGTCAAAACCTCTTTCGTAACATGAACTGATTTCACATTTTTCTGTGAAGGAACTTCAAACATCGTGTCGAGTAAGATATTTTCAGTGATAGCTCGAAGGCCGCGCGCGCCTGTTTTTCGCTCAATTGCACGTTTAGCAATTTCTTTCAAAGCGTCTGGTTCAAAAGTTAATTCAACTTTATCAAGATCAAAAAGTTTTTGATATTGTTTGGAAATTGAATTTTTTGGCTCAATTAAAATTCTAGTTAAATCTTCTTCGGTTAGTCCTTCAAGAGCTGCAACCAAAGGAAGTCTTCCGACAATTTCTGGAATTAAACCGAATTTAATTAAATCGTCAGGCTCAACATTGGTAAAAATATCTTTACGCGATAAATCATCTTTAGCGTGAACATCAGCGCCAAATCCAATTGAAGAGCCTTTACCGCGAGCGGAAATAATTTTCTCTAAACCAGAAAATGCGCCAGCGCAAATGAATAAAATATTTTTAGTATCAACTTGCACATATTCTTGTTGCGAAGTTTTTCTTCCTGGTTGAGTCGGAACGGAAGAAACTGTGCCTTCAATAATTTTTAACAAACCTTGCTGAACACCTTCGCCCGAAATGTCGCGGCTTCTGGCGCCTTCTTCAGATTTGCGAGCTATTTTATCAATCTCGTCAATATAAACGATGCCGCGTTGAGTTTTTTCGATGTCGTAATTTGCAGCTTGTAAAAGGCGTGAAATAATATTTTCTACGTCGTCACCAACGTAACCAGCTTCAGTAAGAGAAGTGGCGTCAGCCATGGTGAAGGGCACATCCAAAATGCGAGCTAAAGTTTGTGCGAGTAAAGTTTTTCCGCAGCCAGTTGGCCCAATCATTAAAATATTTGATTTATTCAATTCAATTCCATCGGCAGAAAGTGAAGTTGAAGAATCGATGCGTTTATAGTGGTTGTAGACTGCAACTGCCAAAACTTTTTTAGCATATTCTTGTCCAACAACATATTCATCCAAAATTTTAATGATGTCTTTTGGTGTTGGTTTTAAGCCATCAGATTTGCCGAGTACGGATTTTTTATTATCTTCGCGTAAAATATCGGTGCACAATCCAACGCATTCATTGCACACAAAAACAGTTGGTCCAGCGATTAATTTTTTTACTTCATTTTGATGTTTGCCGCAAAACGAGCAGCACAAGTTAGAAGAGTCTTCTTTTGTCATGGTTATTTAGATTCAGATTTGTGATCAGGTCTTTTTTCGATTACTTGATCGATCAAGCCAAATTCTTTGGCTTTATCAGAAGTCATAAAATTGTCGCGCTCCATTGCTTTTTCAATCGCGGATAATTTTTGACCAGTATGTTTAACGTAAATTTCGTTTAATCTTTTTTTCAAAGATAAAATTTCTTGAGCGTGAATCTCGATATCAGTGGCTTGTCCGCTATATCCGCCAGAAGGCTGGTGAATCATCAGGCGAGAATTTGGCAAGCAAAATCTTTTTCCTGGAGCTCCAGCGGTTAATAAAAGCGATCCCATCGATGCGGCTTGTCCGATACAAATCGTAGCAACATCGGGTCCGATATATTGCATTGTGTCATACATCGCAAGGCCAGAGGTTACGACTCCGCCAGGAGAATTGATGTAAAAATAAATGTCTTTTTTTGGATCTTCTGATTCTAAAAATAACAATTGCGCCACAACTAAAGACGAAACTTGGTCGTTAACTGGACCAGATAAAAAGATGATTCTTTCTTTCAAAAGGCGGGAATAAATATCAAATGCGCGCTCGCCCTTATTAGTTTGCTCAACAACGGTTGGGACAAGATAATTAGCTTGTTCCAGAATCATTCTTTCGGACATGTTTTTTATTTTTTGTGAAAAATTTAAGGGGGAATTGAAGCGTGATTTAAGATTTAGAAGAGAAATAAAGCAATGTCATTTTCGCCATGGAAAATTGGCTTGAAATTGGGCTTGGCTTTCTTATGTTTCCTGCTTCACAATTTTTTAATTTTTTTCGGAGTGTTTGCAAATGCAAGAAAATCAAGGTTCAAGTCCAGTCGATAATCAAGAGCAAGTTGTAGAAAATTCGGTAGAAAAAATCGCTGAATTAGAAAAAATAGTGGCGGAAAGTAACGATAAATTACTTCGTACTTTGGCCGAATTAGATAATGTCAGAAGAAGATCTCGCGAAGAAGTTGAAAAGGCAGGAAAGTTTGCTATTTCTGGGTTTGTTGGTGATTTGGTTTTGGTGGTCGAGAATTTTTTTATGGCCAGCGAAAATGCGCCAAGAGCAGAAATTGAAAAAAATCCAGCGATCAAAAATTATGCTGATGCAATTGTGATGACAGAAAAAGAGCTGCTTAAAGTTTTAGAAAAAAATCAGGTCAAAAGAATTTATCCACTTAACCAACCATTCGATCACAATTTTCACGAAGCGATTGCGCATCTTGAAAGCGAAGCCGAAGAAGGTACGGTAGTGCAAGTCATTCAAGCTGGCTATTCAATTTCCGAGCGCTTGATTCGTCCAGCTTTGGTTGGAGTTGCGAAGGCTAAGGCATAAATTTCTTGCAAAAAGCCAAGTCGCAACTAACTTGCGCCGCCCTTCGTTGGAAATCCAAACAATAAAGTATTTGGGATTATAGCTCAGTTGGTCAGAGCAGGATGCTCATAACGTCTTGGTCGTAGGTTCAAGTCCTACTGATCCCACCAATTTCGAATTTTTCTTAAGTTCGGAATTTAGAATGCTGCGTCAGCAGTATTTTCGCGAACTTTATGTTCGTACTGATTCACGGGTCAAGGCTTTCTACCTGTGTTTCTGCTTATTAAATCTTAATTAAAAAATGACATGCCGAAAATGAAAACAAACAGCGGGGCTAAGAAGCGATTCAAGGTTACCGGTACTGGCAAAGTTGTTCACAAACAAGCTGGTAAAAGACATAACTTGGGCAAAAAAAGCCAAAAAAGGATTAGAGATTTGCGCAAAGGCGCAGTTCTATCTGAAGGTCATGCAGCCAGTATTTTGAAACACAAAATGCCGTATAATAGGTAATCAACTCGAACTAATTCGAGTCTCCCGTCAGCGCTTTGGCGCGACTTCTCCCCAGAGGAGATGAAGGGTGTAAATAATAAATTTTTTCGGAGAAAAAATGAGTCGTGTAAAAAGAGGCGTTACTAAAAGAGCTCGCCATAAAAAAATCTTAAAACTTGCCAAAGGCTACCGTGGCCGCGCAAAGAACTGTTTCCGCGTTGCAATTGAAAAAGTTGAAAAAGCATTGCGTTATGCATATCGCGATCGTCGTACTAAAAAAAGAGACTTCCGCGCTCTTTGGATTCAGCGTATTAACGCCGCAGTAAGACCTCACGGAATTGTTTACTCAAGATTTATCAATGGTTTGAAAATTGCCCAAATTGATCTTGATCGCAAAGTGCTTTCTGACCTTGCAATTAAAGAACCAGAAACTTTCGCTAAAATTGTTGAAAAAGCCAAAGCAGCTTTGAAATAAATTTTTAAAACACGTCATTCTTGGGAGCAACCCAAGGATGACGAAATAAGATGTCATGAAACTCTACAACGCTCTAGTTAAGAAATCTCAGGAAGGAAAAGTTGAAGACATTCTTTTGTTCAAAGAAGGTTTTTCGATGATGGCTTTTTTATTCAGCGCCTTTTGGTTTCTTTATCATAAAATGCGTAAAGAGTTTTTTGTTTTATTGGCAGCAAATTTTGTTTTTGCTTTCGCTGGAGGGATGAATTTTTTATCCGGTTTTGATGAATTTTTCTTACAAATCGCCTTCTTTTTTATAATCGCTCTCAACGCCAATTATTGGCTAGTTGATGATCTTAAAAAACGCGGATATGAATTTGTTGGATTAGTTTTTGGTTCAGACGCAGCCAATGCCAGAATGCGTTTTGTTGAAAATCTTAAAGCTGATAATCTGCTCGAATCTGTTGAGCTCACAAATCTGAAATAACTAATTATAAATGAAAACCGTCATAATCGATTATGGCTCTGGCAATATCGAATCCGTTTTTAATGCATTAAAATCAGTAAAAACTTCTGATCAGGAAATTATAATTTCTAACGACCCGATGGAACTTAAATCGGCCACTTCTTTGATTTTACCTGGAGTTGGTGCTTTTGCTGATTGTATCAACGGCTTAAAAGCTGTTACTGGATTATCAGAAGAGCTAAGAAAGCAAGTAATCACCGAAAAAAAACCATTTCTTGGAATTTGTGTAGGCATGCAAGTTTTGGCGTCAATTGGCTATGAAGATGGCGAACACGCTGGATTAAGCTTCGTCAGCGGCAAAGTTGAAAAAATTATTGCCAGCGAAACACTAAAAGTTCCGCATATGGGTTGGAACGAAATCATCGTTAAACCTAATAAAAATCCAGTTCTAAGCGATATTAAAACGGGCGATCATTTTTATTTTGCCAATTCTTATCACTTTCGTTGTCAAAACGAGCATAATGAGTTAGCTCACGTGGAATATGGTTCGAAGCTTTGTGCGATTATTGCTAAAGATAATATTTTTGGTGCGCAATTTCATCCTGAAAAAAGTGGCGAAGCTGGATTAAAACTACTAAAAAATTTCCTGAACTGGCGACCTTAAAAGATGCAGAAAATTTCTGATTTTATTAATCACACTCTTTTCCATCCTACAGCTGGTTATTACCGCACTAAAAATCCAATCGGTAAAAATTCAGATTTTATTACCGCTCCAGAAATTTCGCAGGTTTTTGGTGAACTTCTTGCTGCGTATTTCCTGCAAATTTCTAGCACTAAAAAATTACCCATCGCTTTCGTTGAAATGGGCGCTGGCAAAGGCACTTTGTTTGTTGATATTTTGAGTGCGATAAAAAAATTAGCTGAAAAAAATATCGCTCCTGCCGTTGATTTTATTAATCGCGCAACTTTCCACATTATTGAAATCAATCCAGTTCTGCAGAAAATTCAGCAGGAAAATTTGCGTGGATTTGAAGTAAAATGGTGCAAAAATTTTTCTGATTTTATTTTGCAAAATCAGGACAAAGAAATTTTTTTCTTAAGTAACGAACTTTTTGATTGTTATCCAATCGACCAATTTGTGCTTACGGAAATCGGTTGGCGTGAGCGCATGATTGCTGACAAAAAATTTGTCCTCGCCGATTTTGATAAGAAAATTCACGATTTTGTTGAAGCGGAAATCAGCGCACTCGCCCCAATTGGCGCGGTTTTTGAATATAATTTGGCGGCTCGTGAATTTATGATGCAACTCTGCGAGGCTTTGAAAATAAAAGGCGGAATCGCAATTAATATCGATTACGGATATATAAAAAATCAATTTGCTAACACGCTACAAGCGCTAAAAAATCATCAGAAAGTTGATGTTTTGGAAAATCCCGGAAGCGCCGATATTACAAGCTTAGTTGACTTCGCGTCGCTACAAAAAATTTCTGAAAAATCGGGCTTAAATTCTTCGTTAATCTCGCAAAAAGAATTTTTGATTGGACTTGGAATTGAAGAGCGTCGCAAAATTTTAATCGCAAAAAATTCGCAGAAAATTTCCGAAATAAATTCCGCTATTGATCGTTTAATTGATTCAAGTCAAATGGGCGACCTATTCAAATGCCTCATCATCTGGTAAAATCATGAAAGAAATTTACGAAACTAATCCGCAAGAAATTCTTGCGACTTCTTGCGAATTCGACATTGACGGTTTGCGTCACGATTATTTGGTTGAGGAAATTGCGCAGCTTTTTGCGCTGCCTTTTAACGATTTAATTTTTAAAGCTGCCGAAATTCATCGCCAATTTCACAATCCAAACGCGGTTCAAATCAGCACGCTTCTAAGTATCAAAACCGGTTCTTGTCCGGAAAATTGTAAATATTGTCCGCAATCAGCGCATTACAATACGGGTTTGGAAAAAGAATCTTTGATGGCTTTGGACAAAATTTTAGAAGCCGCTAACGCCGCAAAAGAAGCGGGCGCATCAAGATTTTGTATGGGTGCTGCTTGGAGAAGTCTTCACGATCGTGATGTCGAAAAAATTTGCCACATCGTTGATGAGGTTAAAAAAACTGGACTGGAAACTTGCATGACTTTGGGAATGTTAACCGACGCGCAAAGCAAGAAACTAAAGGAAGCTGGCCTCGATTATTACAATCATAATATTGACACTTCGCCGGAATTTTATTCAGAAATTATCACCACCAGAAATTTTGAAGATCGTCTAAATACGCTAAAAAATGTGCGTGAGGCGGGTTTAAACGTTTGCTCTGGCGGCATTGTGGGCATGGGAGAATCTCGCATTGATCGCGCTAAAATGTTAATTATTTTGGCCAATTTACCAAAACATCCACAATCAGTGCCAATCAACATGTTGGTGAAAGTTGCCGGCACGCCGATGGAAAAAGTTGAAGAACTTGATCAGTTTGAATTTATTCGCACCATTGCTGTTGCCAGAATTATGATGCCAAAATCTGTCGTGCGTTTATCCGCAGGTCGCGAAAATATGAATGAACAAACTCAAGCTTTATGTTTCTTGGCGGGGGCCAATTCAATTTTCTACGGCGAGAAATTATTAACCACGTCGAATCCAGAAATGGAAAGGGATAAAAAATTATTTGAAAAATTGGGGATTGTGGGGAGATAATCCAAGAACTACAAACATCACAAACAAACTTTAAGAAATATGGAAAATTTCAAGAAAAGCATAACCGCTTCAGGACTTAGAAATGCCGCTTTTGCGGTTGTGACTGGATTTATAATTAAAGTGATTTTCGATTACTTTTGCGCGAAGGATCTGGTTTTAAATCTTTCAAAAGCAACCGTTCTAATATCAAACGAAAATATTATTGATTCGATCTCGTTTGCCAATCAGGTGGGTAGATTGGATTTAGTTTCTCTCATCCTTGCTTTGCTGGGAATAGTTATTGGATTTGGAGCAATTTTTGGATTCTTGCATAT
>JACCDM010691266.1_pt1 | contig 14415 bp, 7 predicted proteins | sample 7445851 | NCBI WGS metagenome assembly JACCDM01 (sample SAMN15323438, study PRJNA562643) | freshwater metagenome | isolation source: river surface water | place: USA:Blue River Watershed | collected 2017-08-16
GTTGCCAATCCAACTGGTTCTGGCAAAAGTGGTGGTAGCAACAGCAACATCAGCAACAGCAACAGCAACAGCAACCAAGGTGGTCTTGGCAATATCAACATAACACAAAAAGATGTTGATGATATAAAAACAGAAGTTGCTGCAGCACAAAAAGTATTTGATGATATAAAAGCAGAAGTTGATGCAGCACAACAAGCACTTAATACTGCTAAGACTAATAATTCTCCTGATACTACGAATGAAGAATCAGTACTTGCAGATGCCCAACAAAGACTTGCAGATGCCAATGAAAAACTTTCTGATGCCAAAATAAATTTTACAAGTATACAAAAAGCATTTAATGCTGCTAATACCACTACCGGCACCACCACCATTACCGGAGGTGCCAGACGCCGCCGCACCCACCGAAACAAGAAAAGCAACAAGCGAAGACACCGAACCACAAATCGCCGCTAATTTAGCATAATTATGCTATGCTCTTTATGTATAGTATAATTATAATGAAAGTTTATTGCATTGGACTTTGTAAAAAAAACAAATTATCATCCAATGAGTATACTTATTTTCCAACATTTACAATTGAAAAAGATGATTCAGACCCAAAGAATGTAAAAATAATCCACGATGCAAATTACATAACTCTCGAGTATGCTGAGTCAGACAATTTATTAAATAAAAGTCAAACAGATGTTATTAACAACGAAATTGTCCCGACCATTTCGTCTGATACAAACATAGACGAAACTTTACAGAATTTTGTCAAGGAAATTGACACAAATAACAAAATCCCATTTGTGTCGTTGGTTGAATTCTATAAAAATCCAAATTCGCCTATTGCTGGTGAGTACACTGCATCACAACTAATGTTGATGGAAGGAATTACCAAAAATCCTGCCAAAAATCAAAAAGGTGAATTAATGTGTGATGTGCACAATGATATTCCTGTGTTGAAATATTTGGATGCAACTGCTGCCACAACTGCTGCTGTGAATTTCAATGCTATAAACAATGTTCTAATTACACAAAAAGAACCCGACAAAGAACTGGCAAAAACATCATCTGGTTTTTTTAATAAAATTTTTTCTAAAAAACCTGCCGAACCATCCAGTTCAACCATTCCTGTTAGTGTTGCAGTAACCGGATCTACAGTAACTGGGTCCACAGTAACCGGATCCACAGTAACCGGATCTACAGTAACTGGGTCCACAGGTTCTGGTGGCATAAATTTATCTCCATCTAAACCCCCACAACCCAAAATATGTGCATTTATTGAAAAGGTTATTAAGATAAAAAAACAAGAAAAATTGGCATTAGAAGCAAACCAAATAGTTGCTGGCGCTGGACCTGATGTAAATACCATTGTTGGACCTGATGTAAATGCAAATGCCAATGTTGCATCAAATGCTGTATTAAATCCTGCTGCAGGTGGTGGCGGTCAACCAGACCCTGCAAAAAATATTAGTACATCTGCTGGTGGCGGTGCTACTGAACCACAACCTCAACAAAATATAAGCAATAGTGTTTCATCAAGTGTGCAAAATTCGGAATCATTGTATGATTACATTGACAAATTATTTTTGACAATTGATATAAATGGCAATGTAGAAAGAATTAAATATGATTTTACAAACATAATTATTACAAAAGACAATAAAAAATTTTATGGATTCTATTTTCCTTATTCACTTACTAATATATTAAAAGAAGACAGTAAATTGTATGATGAAGTTATTAAATGGTTAAGCATTAAGAAAAATGGATTCACCATAACTGGCGATTATATAAGTAATAGTTTTGTTATTTTATTTACACGATTAAAACAGTTAATATCCCCAGATGAACAAAAAAAATTAGACTTTCTTTATAAATCATTTGTATTTAATTATGCACGAATTGATGTTGGTAAACTAGAAAACGGTAAAATTGTAAAAACCATTAAATACAATCCAAAAACCGAAAAAGTAATAGAATGTGCTAATATATTAATTGCTATTATTAAATATATTATCTCATTACAACAAAAAAATTTACTAGGTAGTTGTGTTGTTTTACAATATGATGAAACTATATTAAATGGATATACTGTGAGACCTCCCACAACCAAAGGCGGTGCCCCTAATCAAAACCATTCCCTAACAATCTACGGCGGAGACCCAAAACAAGATGCAGAAAATTGCGTTTCCAATATAATTTCAAAAAATAAAAAAATTACACCCGAACAAGCAACTCGCGTTTGCAATGCATTAAATGGCATTTTCACAGAAAATCCCGACCGCACTGAAAATGTGCCAAAAATATTTGAAAAAATTCTGCATTTGTGGTTTAATGACAGTTCTATTATTGAAGAAATTTTCCATGCAATTAATTCACCAGATTTATGTTTCCTTCATAAAATAGATTATTTTCCGGATTTAAATAAATTTATGTTGTTTCCTCACTTTGGTAAACATAAATTTTCATTAAGCAATTCCGAAATAAAAGAATATTATAATATAGATTTTAATTTTGATAGATATATTCAAACACAAATAAACGGATGCAAATCAAAATTGTTAGCAATACCATTGGGATTTCCTGGACACGCAACTATATTGATTATTGAAAAAATGGACAATGATGTTTGGGGATGTTTTGACCAGTGTGGGTGGTTTGCCAAACCCCGAAAAATTATAGTTGACCATTTTGACCCGTCTTACATAAGCGAAGATTATAATAAAGAGAATCCTGTGGAGAAGTTAATACAAAATTTATTCAAACAATATGCATATCAAATTAATTATTTGGGTGAAGTTTGTCCTGATATTCAAAACATTATTTTTGCCGATTCAGAAAAATATGCCGGCAGTTGCACACAATTTTCTTTACTCTATGCGTTTAAACGACTTCTAGAACCGCAAAAATCAAGAGAACAAATTAACACAGAAATGGAAGAAATTTTTGGAAAAGACCCAGAAAAACGCGATGAAGCAATGGCGAACTTAATAAGAACATTTCAGTCACTTGTTAATATAAATTTTACTAAAAATGCCGAAGGAAAATATTTTTATCAAGTTGGAAATAGAAACTTGGTTGGCACATCAAAATATTTAGATGTAGCAAGCATACATACTTCAGATGATTTATTTGATGAAATTAATAAACAAGAAAAATTATACATTGCGAAAAAACACGAAGGACCAAAATATAATTTTGCTAATAAAATAATTGTGCACAATGGCACTAACTACAAGGGTTATTATTTTGAAAATACAGATGATTTTGAAAAATTTGCACAAAAAATAGATGAACTACATAAAAATGTATTTTTAAATATGACATATCCAAATATTGACCTTTTAAAGAATGCACTTATAAAAAAAGAACCATTTATGATGCTTTTGAAAAATGAGAGTTTAATGAAAAATGCATCAGATTATCAATTTTTTAAAACTCAAAAATTAACAGATGCAGATAATAAATACTACGAAATCTTTGTAGAAATACTTTTTATGCGTTTTATTAATAATGGTGGAGAAATTGTTTCGAAAACAGACATTGAAAACAATAAAAATGATTATATTGTAAAAGAAGCAGAGCAAAAGGGCGGTGCCCTCAAACGCTTTGCTCAACCTGTGTCTCCGACTTTGACTCAGCGCATTTACCGTCCAGTGTCACAAAGGAAAACTGACTACTACAACTACACATAAATGCCGGATTCCCATCGTTTTGCGAAAACCAGAACTCATAGTTGCCATCTTTTAATGCAAACCCCAAACAATACTCTATTCCTATTTTCACAAAGTGAAATGGGTTCGACCACGCAATCACATTGTATTCTCTATCGAGTCTCACCAACATATGATAATACTGCAGCGTCTTAGCAAATTCATTGTGCTCTGCCCAATGCACCACGCACACATAACACGAATCCTTTTCATACCACACCGGCGCACTAGACCCCCGCACCTTTTCAAACAGAGTATTATGTATTATTCTGCTTGCAATAATCTCTGTATGACCTTCGCCGTCCGTCTTCACGATTTCGTAAGGATGCCACCTATAAATGTAGTGGTCATCTTTGTCTAATGGTATCCAATTTTTCTCACAGGTGCTGTGCACACCACTTGGCGGTTGGAGGACGACGCCGTCTACGAAAGAAGGGGCATCATCAACCTGTATGATGCCCTTAATGATGCGGATTGTGTGGTCGGCAACATATGTTGTGCTGGATGCCACAAACCCGATTTGTCCGTTGCTCCTTCTGTGGACGCGCACATCTTCCAATCCCGCGTATTTTTTATTTTTATCAAAGCGTTGAAGACCAATATTGCTGTCAGTTATTATGCAGGAATTGCTGGCGCCGAAGGCGCCAGTGCTCATCACATTTACTGTTTGAAGTTGTCCATTGACATTAAACACCGTGTATTTGCCATCAGGATTGATAATATAATTCACATAGCGGGTAAATAGCAGATTGTCCAAAATGGACGACGACGACGGAAAAAACCCCGGAATCTCTATTGGCAACTTGATACTAATTTTGTCTGAACACGTGCTCAGATTTGCCGAATACAATGCTGTGGGAATAGAGAACACAGAGTCATCGTGGTTTCCTTTATACCAGATGAACAGATTTTGCCGCAAATCTTCCAATTGTGCAAACATATTAACATCCCAAGTGATTTTTCTATTTGCTCTCAGTAAAAACGCATACATAGAATTATAGAAACTGTGCAACTCCGAAATGGCAGAAGCAGTCCCAAAGAAGAAATTGCCCGAAAACCGCCAACATACATTATTATAATCCACAGTTCGCGGTTTTTCCCAGCATCCGGGAAACACAACAGAATGCATAGAGAAATGCTGCAGAGACAGATAATTTAAATAATTGATGGTGGACACGGGTGTTTTGAATGAAGAATATATTTGGGGGTTAATCCAAGCAAATATGTCGCGTTCATTGTTTCCGCATTTCTCTATCGCCTTCTGCAAAAATTCGATCTTCATCTGTGTCAAACAGAGGTGTGCAAATGTGTCCTTAATGTGGTTGCGCACACTTGGCAAAGAGTCCTTGTATGGCACGCTTTCAGCATAAATCCACGAATCGCGCAAATAGTCAAACAGAATGATTTGTGCCATAGGAAAATGGCGCAATTGGACATATTCTCTATCGACAAAGATGATGACTCGACCGCGATAGAGATTGAGAAACTTGCACAAATTCTCTAATTTATATTCGCAGGTTTCTTCGGGTCCTTCAGGTCCTTCGGACCTAATGTCTATAATAGCAGTAACCAGTGTAAATGATTGCATAATGTATATGAAATCATCAAATTTCTATATGTCTTTTTGCCAAAGAATCAACACATCCTCAACTGTTTTGGCAATATGTTTTTCCAAAAAAGGAAAACTGCCAATTTCAAAAATGGATTTTTGTATTTTCACACATCCTTTGTTTGAATCATACAAAATGTCTTTTCTGAAATATTTGTCATTTGTCCAGAATTCATTGATAGAGAATCGTGTTTTATATGCAAATCCGTTTTTTGCCAAAATAGTTCGGCATTTTTCGTCTTTTTCCGGATTATGTCCATCCAACTCAATGCAAACCACATAAATTGGCACACTAAAATCCAGTGTTTGCAAAACCACTAGTTCACCGCCCTCTACATCAATAGAGAGAAAATCAATGTATTTTATGTTGCTTTTTTGCAAAATATTGCAAATGGGTTCGCCGTTGACATAATATTCGTGCGCGCCTCGATGCCAAAATTCTCGGAATGAATTGGACATAGTGTTTACTAATCCGGCAGTTGCATAATTTCCCACAAATTTCACCAATTCTGTTTTATCATTTACGGCAACATTATGACAAATGCAGTTGGGTCTGTTTTTAACAAGTTCGTGATACTGTTCAGTGGGTTCAATGAGCACACCGGTAAACCCAAGCGTGTCTTCGAAAAACTTGGTGTTCGAATATGTTAGACCATTCATTGCACCGAGTTCAACAAAAATGCCGTCGGTGGTTTTTTTATTTATGAAATTGCGATATATAAAAACATCTTCGCCTTGTTGTGAATAAAAAATGTCCATTATGCATAAAAACATCCAATTTCTCTATGTCTTTTTATGTGCTTAAGCACTACACATTTCACAAGGCGCATTACTTTGCTTTTCCGGTTCTATAGTAAATTGCTGCGCCCTATGCTTCGCGCGTCTGCGCAAATAATAAATTCCTGTTTTCAACCCCTTCTGCCAACTGTAAAAATGCATTGAGGTGAGCATATTGTAATTGGGGTCTTCCAACCACAAATTAAGACTCTGACTCTGGCAAATAAATGCACCACGGTCTGCTGCCATATCTATGACATGTTTCATCGGTATTTCCCACACAGTTTTGTATTTATCTTTCAAATGTTGCGACAAACCATTTATGTGTTGTACACTGCCCTGATTTGCTATAATGCTGTTTTTCAAATCCGCATTCCACATTCCCGCATCAATCAAGTCGCGCATCAAATACTTGTTTGTTAGCACAAATTCGCCCGCCAATGTGCGTCTGCTGTAAATGTTGCTAGTGAATGGTTCAAAACACTCGTTGAATCCGAGGATTTGCGATGTAGATGCCGTAGGCATCGGCGCCACCAACAGCGAATTGCGCAATCCGACCTGTTTGATTTTCTCCTTAAGCGCAGTCCAATCCAAAGATATTTTGCACCCTTCAAACAGATGATTTGTGTATTTGGGTTCAGTATTCCACAAATCATACTGTAGTAACCCCCGCGACGCTGGGCACCCGCCTATTCCATTATGGAATGTCTCATAAGGACCGTCGCGCTCTGCCAATGCGGCAGATGCCGTAAGAGCACCGTGATAAATGGTTTCGAAAATGGTCTGATTGACTTCTTTGGCAGCATCGCTGTGAAATGGCATATCTAACAATAAGAATACATCGGCAAGACCTTGGACGCCGATGCCAATCGGTCTGTGACGCATATTGGAGACCTTGGTTTTCTCTGTGGGATAATAATTGATGTCAATTACCTTGTTTAAATTGTGCGTAACCTTTTGGGCAACTTCGTGGAGTTTTGCATAATTAAACTGTTTTGTTGTGGGGTCAACAAATGTTGGGAGACCAATGCTTGCCAAATTGCAGACGGCAGTCTCGTTGGCGTCTGAATATTCTATGATCTCGCTACACAAATTTGAACTCTTAATGGTGCCCAGATTTGACTGGTTTGACTTTTTATTTGCCGCATCTTTGTAACACAAGTAGGGCGTGCCCGTCTCCATCTGGGCGTCGAGCACTTTAAACCACAAGTCGCGCGCTTTGACCGTTTTCTTACAACGATAATGGGTGACCGTGTCGTTCTCGTATTTTGTGTAAAGTTCAACAAAGGCGTCGCCATATACATCGGCAAGACCGGGACACTCGTCCGGACACAATAATGTCCAATTGCCATCTGTTTTAACACGCTCCATAAAAAGGTCCGGAATCCATAGTGCATAAAACAGGTCGCGCGCCTTTAATTCCTCGTCGCCGTGGTTCTTGCGCATTTCTAAAAAAAGTTCGATGTCGGCGTGCCACGGTTCCAAATAAATGGCAAAGGACCCGTTTCTCTTTCCGCCGCCGTTTTTTACCAATCCATTATGGGTTAAGAAATTGTGGTGATTATCATTATCAACTTCAATGTCAATAACACGACCACTATAATTTTCAACTTTTTGGTTGCTATTTACAATGCTGAATAAATACCCCTTGTATTCAAAGAATTTTATTTTTTTGCTACATTCAAGATTTTTGTTTGGAAACAGATTGCAAATAATTTCTTTTTTGGGAATTATCAGTGTCATTGTGGGTTTTTTATTTGTGATTGTTTTTCCGTGAATAGTTGTATGTGTTTCACCCGCACGATTTCTTACAGAACCTGATGATAATATTCCAAGACGCAATAACATATAACGAACCGATTCGACTACATTAAAAGATGTCATTTCAAGCACAATTTGAATATTAGAAATTTTGGCATCAGTCTCCAATACACCCTTTATTATATTTAATATTTTGTTTTTAGGCAAGTGGAGCATATTTGACAAAATCCGTTTTTCCTTGTTTTCATCATACACCATTTCGTATGTAAATTTGAACATATTATTTCTCGAAAAAATAAGGCGCACATTATTATGTTTATATGAATATGTAATATGAATACCCAACATTTGCAAATATCCTTCAACAAATTCAATAATATCCTGTTTAGTTTCAATATTTAATGACACATAACATAAGTTTTTGGTGCTTGACATATTTCCATCTCCAATAAGTATTCCATACATTCTACAATCTTCTTCCGTAAATTGAGGAATATCTTGTTCCCATTTTGGAATAGGAAATCCCACAAAATCATTTTTATCAACATTTTTTGCCTCTATAAAATCAGGTGCAATCAATCCTTTATCCAAGTCAGAAATAATATCATTAAAATAAGTTTGAACATATTTTTTATTTTTAATTACCCAAAGAGGATGCATATCTGTTAATTTTAAAGGAACCAGTGAATGCTTAACATCAATTGTGTGAAAATCACCTTTGTATTCTGGATAGTCTAACACTTTTCGGATGTTGTAGCAATTGCCATCATCTGTTATGACTTCATCACCAATAATTATATTTTTGATTTTAATAGGACCTCGTTTAGTATAAACAATAGTTTCTGGGTCTAAACACTGGTCAACATATTTTGCCGTATTGTTGAACACTCGCAACATCGGAACAATTCCGTTGCTTGACCCATTGGTTCCTCTAATGTGACTATTGCTTGCCCGCACATTGTGTATGTGCAACCCGATGCCTCCCGCCCACTTGCTAATCAGTGCACAGTCCTTCAGCGTATTAAAAATCCCTTCAATGCTATCTTTTTCCATTGCCAACAAAAAACACGAACTTAATTGTGGGCGCGGCGTGCCAGCATTAAACAAAGTCGGCGTGGCGTGCGTGAAATATTTCTGCGACATCAAATCATAAGTGTCCAGCGCTGCCTCAATATCATCTTTATGAATGGATAAAGCAACGCGCATCCACATATGTTGCGGTCTCTCCACAACACTATCATTGATGCGCATCAAATACGACCTCTCCAATGTTTTGAATCCAAAATAGTCAAACAGGAAATCTCGATTGTAATCGATGCGCGCCTTAATTGCCTTGGCGTGGGTTTTCGCAAAGTCAAATAATTCCTTTGTGACAATTGGCGAATTTGCCCCGTGTTTATCTTTGTGATTATATAATTTGCGCACTACCGTGTTAAAATCCGCATCCGTGTTTTTGTGACAATTAGACACAATGATGCGCGATGCCAATATGCCATAATCATAATGAATGGACGACATAGAGGCGCATTGGTCAGCAGTAAGTTCGTCTATTTTGGTTGTGGAAATCTTGTCATACAGTTGGTCTATGATTTTCATTGTGAGTTGGGTGTAATTGATTTTGATGGGTTCGTGTGTTGTTCCTGTGGAACTTACCATAGACCCAATATTTTTGATGCGGCGCAGAATCTTGTCAAAAGACACAATCTGAATAGTGCCGTCGCGCTTTACTATGCGCATCTCGTCCGATTGCTGATTATTATTTTGCATTGGCAGTATAATAATTATATAATAGAATATCTAAATTGTTTTTGAATATTTTCACTTTTGCATCTCCACACACACATCTAATGCATCCAATTTGATGAGACATTTGGGAGGCACCACTTTTTTTTTGGGTTGTCTGTGCGCACACCCCGTGATGCGTTCCATTTTAATCGTTTCCCACACATCTTGTATTTTCGGCAATGCTGCCGCAAACCACTCGCGGTTTCTATGCACCAACACACAGGAAAATATATCGCAATACCAATAAATCCGTTTAAACAACACATATTCATCTTTAATCAACTGTTTTTGCAAGTCAATCCAGGCATCTATGGCGTCGCGTTCAATGGGCACACACATCGGCATATACACATATTTGGGCGAACTGTCGGTGTAATCGCGCTTGATAAAATAGAGAATAACACCATTGTATTCATATTTGTGCTTGTTTTCATAAAACAAATCTTCCTCTGTGTATTCATACTCTTTGAAGAGGGTTTCCACAAAATCGCATTCTTCTAAGTTGCACACCTCCATTTGCACTTGCATCTGTATCCAATACGCCATTGATGGTATTCCATTGATTTCGCGATTTACCACATTTTTGATTTCCAACATCCGTCCATATGCAGGATGGTCCCGCGTCATTACTATGCCGTCTGGCGATGCTCCAATAAAGGGATATTCGCGGTGCTGTATGCATCCAAATTCGCCCACTTCAACCCCCAATCGATGCGCATAAATCATTGCCGTCACGGGTTCATATTTGACTCCCCAATGCAATGTTGATAGCGTGTTCACACTGTTGGGATTCGAAACAGGTTTCACACATAGCACTTCGTCTTCAAGACCATCATCTACACTGGTTGCGCGCTCGCGCAACGGAAGCAAATCACATTGTTTGCATTTTTCACAAATAAGACTATTCACATTGGATTCGCTGCCAAATACTTTCCAAATGTTGCTGGCGCTGATGAGATTGTGCCGAAACAAATACCATTCGGGCGTCCGTTGAGCAGGTTGGAAGGCATCTTTAACCCAACATATGCGCGCGTCCATAACATTCGGGTCAATGCACACATAGTGTTGAGACTTGGGATTCTTGTATGACCGGCGTCGCAGACCCATCATTTTATGAAATGTGCGGGCAAAAGCAGCAATATTTGCGCGAAATTCGGAAAACAGCATTGACGCATATTCTTCGTTGGTTTCCAGCATATGCACATCGCATTCGATGTAACCAGAACACACACAATCGTCAAACATGTGCTGTGCACATTCGTCAATCATATTTTCGTAGAAATCGGGATTATGCAATTCAATTATTTTAGTTTCTAAATAGGAAATGAAGAATTGATAAGATTCATTTTCCAATTCTTCAAATGTGTTTTTGTAATTCATTATGTGGTCTATATTAATAGTCATTATTTATCTGTGTCGTTTTGTGAAACAATTTTTTTGGGAGTGAGCATTTTTAAAGTGCTCACTTTCTTATCGAGATTGCGCAAAGTGAAGGTGCGCGTGCTCACATTTAGAAACAAACTATTGATATTTGTGATGGTTCCAGTTTCGCGGTCATAATCAACATCTTTTACTTTGGCAAGTTTGTCTTTAGTGAGGCATTCGCTGAAGAAAGTTTTAAGACCCTTGACTTCTTTGAGAGGAAGACCATTTTCTTTGCCGTATTTTTCGGCATAGGCGTGCAATTTCTGTATTTTCAGGCGTTTATCCAACTTGTTCCACGGTTCGCTACTCATATTTTGCTTTTCCTTCTCCAACAGTTCATCTATTTTATCAGTGGAATTGCTGTCTATGGTCGCAACATTTGCGGCATTGGTGCCCGACGCCGCAATGAAATTCTTATATTTGCTCATCATTTTTGAATCAACCGAGGCAGTCACGGCAACCTGCTCATTGCTCACTAAACAGTCATTAATGGTGGGTTGAGATTCTTGAAACATAGTATAGGCGTTGTTGTTTTATATAGTTATTGCAAAAGGTTTATATTGTTTCTATATGTTAAGAATAAATGGCAACAGATAGAGAAGATGTGAAAATCATATTTTTCAGTAGTAAATCCCCGAAGGAAACCAAAGAAAAGGAACCACCAAAAATACGAAAAATTGCCGAAAAATGGTCATTTGAAACGGAATCTCTATCGCACGCAATGCAAATTGCAAATTTGGAGGAGATTGATTGCGCGGGGTCCGATGCACACAAGTTGGAGATTCAGCGCCAAATCAATTATAAAATACATAGTTATCGCAGTCAAGACCTCAAGAAATCCCTGTATGACAAATCACAGTTTGTGGATAATAAATATGTTATAGAACTTTTGCGAGAAAAACAATTGCTGTGTTTTTATTGTCGCGAATCTGTGAATCTCTTATATAATAATGTGCGCGATGGAAAACAGTGGACTTTAGACAGAATTGACAACTCTATTGGACACAATAAAGGAAATGTGGAAATTGCCTGTTTGACTTGCAATTTGCGACGGCGCACTATGTATCACGAACGCTATGTTTTTACAAAACAGATGAAAATTGTGAAAAAATAATGATTCACGCATAAGAAAGTTGTAATATTTTGATTTTTGTTATGACGATTCATTTGCACATTGTGTGAATATGGTCTTCTATTGCATTGCCATTATTATAATATTTCTCTCTAAATATTATAAGTAATATATTTATGTCAGGATTTAGAAAAAAAAGTGGCAATGGTGGTGGTGGTGGCGCAGCAGCAGCAGCATCATCAGAATTCACCATTGAATCTGTATTACAATCATTGGCACCATCCGACGCGCAACACGATTTCGGAACCGACAAACCTACTACAACAGACCAAAAGGAGGCGTACAATTCCGGTTTATATGATGTTCCGAGGAATGCAGATATTCTATACAAATCCGAAGGCGAATCATTGATGGGTGTCATAAAAAATCCTCCAAATTATGAACCAATCCTTGTTGCTAATCCAGGCAGACAATTTTGCCACAATTCTCAATATGATGTTGAAACAGTAAATGGTCATAACTACAAAGTGCATTATGCTGATGTAAAATGGATGACTGCTGCAAAAACAGCGTGGAATACGTCCGATTTTGAAGGAATAAAACAAGCAATTAATAAACAGGCAGAAGCAAATAAACAGGCAGAAGCAAATAAAAAGACACCAGCACCAACGGTATCCGCAATGAAATCAAAATCAAAAATAAAAGGATTCATCGATGATTTAAAAAATGATTTAAAAAATGATTTAAAAGATTTAATTGACAAATTGGGGGGCGATACAAAAACAAAGGAATCCCGCGAAGAAATTAATGCACCAATCCGCGAAGAAATTAATGCACCAATGTTTTATAAACTTATGGGGTTGGATGTAAATCAGACCATTGCCATAGTAGTGGATGCGGCAAGTATTGGCATAATTCAAATTTTGTCAACGGGCACATTTGCCGGACAGCGACCCACCGTGTATTATATGTATGGTCCCGAGGTGGAACACGACCCGGCAACAAAAAAACATCCTTCATCGCCCGAATTTAAAAACCCGGAAATATGGAAAGAGGGTGTAATATTCATTCCCTGTGTTTCATTAAATCCCAAAAGTTTCGTGTATTGTTACAATTACATTCCCGATGATCCGTCCAATCTCTATCTGAACAACTTTTTCACCAACTACCAATTTGAATTGTCGGAATTGCGCGAGACCCCCAAAGGCAAAACAACGGAATTCTCAACGGATCTCACCATAAAGGCATTTGATCGTGCCGGCAAAATCACTTTCATAGACGAATCCATTGACAGCAAATCGAAAAGTGACATCACCTTTTTGACCAAGATAATCGAAGTTCTCAAAAATTCATTAAAATCGAATGCAGAAAAAGAATTTAAATATGCAACCTCGTTTTTAAAAAAAATGTCGGGAGACTGGTTGCAGGTGTTGCTTACTGCCGCAATTGCGGCAAGAACTCGCGGGTTTACTCCATACAAGGGTGCGCGCGAAAATGTTACTGCTAAAATTGACCGCGTATTTTTTGTAACACACGACCAAATCGCGCTCAGTTTTGCTCTATTGATGGGGGTGGAATGTTTATTCACACACCATTGCCCTGTGAAAGGAAATGAATCGCTTCATTCGGCATTTTTATATTCATTGGCAAGTGAGGAAACCGTGAATGCCGCAATATTAAACAAAGCGATGATGAAATTGGCAGAAAACCCAGATTACAGTAGTGAAATTCTCAAATTGAATGAACGACTACTTACATACAGAAAAAATTGTGATACAGTGATGAGTGGATACAAAACAGATATGATATCGCAATTGAAAGGATGGACAACAAGTGTCGAAAAATTAGATAAACCAACTGAAACAACACCAACTGTCGTTAAACCAACATTAAATGTCAGTGTGTTTGATGATTATTTGAGAACGGTTTTTTCAATGGCACTTAAGATTGTGGCAACAAAAAAACTATTGCCAAATTTGGAAAATGAAACAATCTCTATCGAAACACTTTTGAAACACAACACAGAATTGAGTGACAAAATGCAAGAACTTGCCAGGTCTCCAAAGAGAGACAATAAAGGGGTTCCAATTGTAAAAGATGAAACTCAATTGGCAAAAGAAATATTGGTGGCAAAAGAAATGTTGGAACTAGACGGGCGCATCAGTTCAGAAATAAAAAACATTGACAAAATAATAATCTCTGCCGAGGATTTGTTCGAGAAAGATGATAGTAAAAATGGTGAAGTAATGAAATTAAAATACAGGATTGTTGAATTCACCAAA
>JACCDM010015580.1_pt1 | contig 14395 bp, 14 predicted proteins | sample 7445851 | NCBI WGS metagenome assembly JACCDM01 (sample SAMN15323438, study PRJNA562643) | freshwater metagenome | isolation source: river surface water | place: USA:Blue River Watershed | collected 2017-08-16
ATTAGTTGGTATCGAGTTTTAGAGAAAGAAAAAGAACACGAACTTCAGTCTAATACCGCATTTAAAGAAAAACAAAACAAACACGTAAAAAATCGCCTTCACTTTGAATTACAAGAAGTGTAAGATACATGTGAATTTGGAGAGAGTATAAATGAATTGCCGTAAAATAAAAAAAAGACCTCGTTTGAGGTGGTTTCTGTGGTTCCACTAGTTGAATCAATTCTTACACTAGCTTATCTAAATCGTATCTTATCCGAACTAGTTTAATCAATTGTTTTTTTTGAATTTTCTTAATTAAGTAAGGTTCACTTAAATCGGTGTTTTGCCTGATCTTATTCGCAGTTTGTATTTCTTATAAATTGGGCTTTGTTTAATTTTAAATAAAAAAATTGCAATTGTTTAATTTGGAAATGTAAAATGTGTAATTTTGAATATAGCTTATAACTAATTGATTTATAGGATACATAGTTAAAAATTTGTTAATTGTTAAATATTAATAATGTTAATTAATTCTAAGGTCTAATTCAAATGTCTACTGCAACATTTAAACACTTTGACTTGAAATTAATTGAGCCGGATTTTGGCTCAAGTTTAACTGATTTAATTATCGAGTTAGATTATTTACGTAAGAAACAATTAGGTGGATCTACACACCCTAAGGTATTTTTTCAGTTAAAAAATATCTTCCATAAATTAGAAAGTATTGGTTCAGCGAGGATTGAAGGTAATAATACGACCATTGCTGAATATATGGAAACCAATCTTTCTGACAAGAAACAATTCTCTGAAGGGATAAAGGAAATTCAGAATATTGAGAAATCGATGGCATTTGTTGAAGAGAGTATTGCCAGCCATCCCATTAACAGAGCATTTATCAGTGAAATGCATAAGATGATTGTTGACGACCTAATGCTGCCACCTCAAGGTGAGGGAGATTCCACTCCCGGTCAATATCGTCAAGTTAATCTCGAAATTAGTAAATCGACTCATAAGCCACCAGAATGGTTGCAGGTGAAGGAGTATATGGAGGAATTACTCAATTTTGTAAATAGAGAAGATAGCCCTAAATATGATTTATTAAAAACAGCTATTGCTCATCATAGATTTGTCTGGATTCACCCTTTTCGGAATGGTAATGGTAGAACAGTTCGCTTGTTCACTTATGCAATGCTTGTCAAAGCTGGATTTAACGTTAATGTGGGTAGAATTATCAACCCTACAGCTGTGTTTTGTAGTAATCGGAATGATTACTATAGTTATTTGTCTGCTGCTGATAATGGAACAAGGGCTGGTATGTTATCCTGGATTGAGTATGTATTAAAAGGATTAAAAGAGGAAATAGAGAAGATCGATAAATTGTCAGATTATGAATATCTGCGGAAAGAAATCCTAATGCCATCAATTAATTTGTCTTTGGAAAGGAAGTATATAACTGATTTGGAAGCTAAAATACTTAAACGAGCGGTTGAACTTCAAGTTATTTCTGCTGCGGATCTTAAGAGCATTTTTCCTGGGAAGGCGGACTCTGAAGTTTCAAGGCAGATTAGAAAACTAATTGAACAAAGAATGTTGACTCAAGAGAAAGATGGTGGACGTAAATATGTACTTAGATTCGATAATAGTTATTTGCTTCGAAGTATTATTCAGCTTTTAGGGGATAAGGGATTTCTGCCTGTTTGGGATGAGGAATAGGTGATTTGTAAGGCGGTCATTTTTCATCATAAGCGGATTGTGTAAGTTTAAAGGGGGTACTGTTTTCCTGTTCCAAATTAACTGTTAGTAAAGGAAATGCATATTAGCTCCACCCTTCATTTTTATTTTTTTGGACAATTTTTGTGTAATTCAAGACAAATTTTAATACGGCTCATGTAGTTATTTTTAAGGGAATTGTAAAATTAGAGGATTCTTTAACCTTTAACAATTCTCACATGAAACGAATTTTTCTTCTAATTTTCTCCCTGGTTTTGGCTTTTCAAGTAATGGCTCAGTCGACCGAAAAAATCTATTTTTTACTTAATGAAAGTAAAGTTGTAGACACTGATATCTACAAAAAAAATTATCCGGTCGTTCGGAATTGGTGGATGGAAGCAACTAAAGGTATTAGCTATAATCTTTCAGCACACACCTCTGAGACGGGGCGCACGTATGGAATGGTATTTGTTCGAGGAGAGGAAAATTTGGGGAAATATGTAGGCCTTCGAGCGGCACTTTCCGACAAGGCAGCGATGGAAATTAAGGCAGTTACGGATGAAAATACGTCCAATCGAATGCAGGCTATTGCGCGGTCTATTTGGGTACAAGTTCCCCAAGCATCGGTTATTGAACCTAACTTCAAAATGGAAAATTATGATTTCCGCAAGATTCACATTTTTACGGTTCCTTTCGATAAAGTCTCCGAATATGAGTCTCTGATTCAGCAATCGAATGCCTTGGACAAGTCCTTGGGTTTTAGCTATAATTACATTTTATACAAGGCAGTTGATGGCTATGCAAATAATACCTATATGCTTATTCTGCCTGACAAATCCCGTTTGGACTATTATACACATCAAACGGAGCGAAACGCTAAGCGAAAAGGAAATTCCCAATTAGCTTCATTAAATAAACGCATGGGTCAATTACGTAATATTGTACGTATCGATTACTTAAGTAGGGTCGGAATTAACTAGCTAAGCAGCGCATGAAAAATATTTATCTGCTGTTGAGTCTTTTATTAGTCAGCAGTTTATTGTTAGGGCAATCACCAGGAAAAATGAATCCAGGCCGATTGGCTCGGATCGATGCCTGGATGGAACAGGCCATTGTTGAGAAGCAATTGAATGGGGCTGTTGCCATTGTACATCGAAATAATCAATTGGTCTATCATAAGGCCTTTGGCTTGATGGATGTGACTTCCCAACATGCTATGCCAAAAGATGCCATATTTCGTATAGCCTCCCAGACAAAAGCAATTACCGCAACGGCAATTATGTTATTGTACGAGGAAGGGAAATTGTTGTTAGATGATCCTATTGAAAAGTATTTGCCTTCATTTGCAAATCCTCGGGTGATTACGAAATTTAGCCTGAAAGATACCACGTTTACGACTGAACCTGCCAAGCGCTCAGTTCGTATTCGTGATTTATTAACGCATACCTCTGGAATTGGTTATGCGCAAATCGGATCTGACACGGCGAAAGCGTTGTATGCTAAATATGGTTTGGTCGGAGGAATCGGTGTAGTTAATCCCCGAATTCGATTAGTGGATCAAATTGAAACACTAGGTAAAGTTCCACTTTTGCATCATCCGGGTGCTCGTTGGACATATGGGTTAAATATCGATGTATTGGGGCGTTTGGTCGAAGTATTAAGTGGGATGAATTTGGATGCATTTTTGCAGAAAAGGTTATTTCGGCCGCTCGGCATGAAAGATACCCATTTTTACCAACCTGAGGCTAATTGGTCTCGGATTGTACCGCTTCATTCCAATCCTTCTCAAGGAGAAATCATGAAACTACCCCTAGAAACGCCTATGCTTGGTGGGCTCTATACTGCCTATCCCCATTTTCAGGGAACCTATTACTCGGGTGGAGCGGGCCTGTCTAGTACGGCTTGGGATTATGCCCAATTTTTACAAATGCTCTTAAATGATGGGGTATTACATGGAAAACGAATTTTAGCACGCTCCAGCGTTCGTTTGATGCGAACAAACCAAATCGGTGAAATCGATTTTGAGATGGCGGGTCAGGCGGCTAATCAAAAAGTCGGTTTTGGCTTTATCATCAATACCGAAAAAGCTGCTGGGCAATCCCCGGTCTCAGTGGGTACGTATTATGGAGGTGGAGCCTTTTATTCCATTTATTGGATTGACCCCAAGGAGAAAATTACAGGCCAATTGATGATTAATATGCTTCCAATGAGTCAGGTTGACGTATTGGAAAAATTTAAAGTGGCCGTTTATCAGGCCATAGAGGATTAAGATTTAGTTTTTTTTGCGCAACCGGCGGACCACAATGATGACTATGGCAATGATAGCAAATAGGATCGGGAATGACATGGCGATAAGATTTTAGTTTGAACAAATGTATAAAATAATATGGAAGTACATCATCATGCTCATGTTCCCAAACAATGGAAAGAGTATATTACTGAGTTTGTCATGCTTTTTGCAGCAGTAACACTTGGATTTATCGCGGAGAATTACCGGGAACATCAGATTGAGAATAATCGAGCTAAGGAGTATTTAATGCTTTTTCGCGATGAAATTAAACGAAATAATGCCTCGATTGATTCCGTACTTCGACTGGCGATGCCCGTCCTACGCCGTAACGAACAACTTTATTTTAGGCTCTATTCGGACGCATCTTTGTCAAACAAGCGCATCACTGATTCCTTGGATCTGATGGTACACCGCTTTTCAAACGATAAACGAATTTTTGATCAGATGAAGAATTCAGGTTCTCTCCGTTACATCAAAGACCAAGCTTTGATCGAAGAGATTAGTAAATATGAACGTGACGCTGATTTTGCTGAATTTCGAACGTTTGATCAAGAGACATCCGCGGGAAAGTTATTTTGGGATTTTTTGGTACAAGAAATGCCTCCAGCCCTAATAATAGGTTGGTTGAACCAAGCAAATTTTGCTCAGATCATGCAGTTAAATCCCTCTTATGTGTCTATGTACCAGATGCAAAAAAAACAGATCGAAGCTGATTTGGTTCAGATTCGCTTATCTAAATCTGTGCGTCAAAAATTATTGAACTACCTGATAAACAAGTGTACGATGCAAAAACTTAGTGTGCTAAATTTAACCATCTTACAAAAAAAATCGAAACCTTTACTCGAACATATCAATCTTTACCTATCTGCAAATTAATCATATATGAAAACACTTCTTATCTTTCTCTTTTTTTCGACAAGTCTCTTCGCGCAGACTTTCCAATCGCTCGATCAATACCTGCAAAAAGAGGTCGAGGCGAAAAAACTCATCGGCGTACATGGCCTCGTTTTTCATAAAAATAAAGTTATTTACGATAAATTCTACGGAAAGCGTGATCAAGAAAATCAGATTCCCATGAGCGGGAATGAGATATATTATCTGCAGTCCATGTCCAAACCCGTTATTACGGTTGCACTCATGACACTGTACGAGCAGGGTAAATTCCAGCTCGATGACCCGGTGGAAAACTACCTGCCCGAATTCAAGAATTTACGGGTTGTCCATGATGTCAATAAGGGCATGGCGAGTGGAAATGTAGCTGCGAATAGTAAGGTGACCATTCGCCAACTCATCAGTCACACTTCCGGGATGTCGCATGGCATCACGCAGGTGAAAATGGATCGGGATATTTGGGATACTATTTTATTTGATACAAGTTTAACTACCATCCAGAAGCGAGTGGCGGCTTTGGCAAAGATTCCTTTATCTTATCAACCAGGCACGAAATGGAATTATTCCTTTGGGCCCGATGTTGCCTCCCGATTAATTGAGGTCTTGTCTGGCCAAACAACGGATGCATATCTCAAGAAGACAATTTTCCAACCCTTGGGTATCAAGGAAATGGGCTATAACCTGAATCCGGAGCAGCAAAAGCGTGCCATGATTCTCTATGAATTTCAACATGGCAAGAACTTAGTCCGCGCTAACATGCAACCTCAAAGTTCTGGTGTGACCGTTTTTGCCGGAGTAAATGCCTTATGGGGTACGATGCAAGACTACTTGACTTTCGCCAAAATGCTGTACCATGAGGGTGAATTAAACGGGAAGCGCATCCTGAAAAAAGAAACGTTGGATTTGATGCGGACAGACGTAACGGCTGAAATTAATCGCAAGCCGGATCAAAGCTCACAGATTTATAAAATAGCCAACGGGATTTCATTGGACGAAGATGGGAGTACGAACTTAGAACCAGGTTATGGATTCGGTTTGGGATTTGGGATTTTAGTTAATCCAGCGGCGGCCAATAAAACGAATGTCTCAGCCGGTGAATATTTCTGGAGCGGAGCGAACTCCACCCACTTTTTTGTTAATCCAAAGGATGATGTTATTGGTATTTTCATGACGCAAATTGGGGCTTTAACCACTCCGAATCCCTATCAGTTTTATTTTGGGGACGAATTCCGAAAGGGGGTATATGCGGGAATTAAAAAGACTGAAACGAAAGTCGTGAGCTTAGAGCCTGTTAAGGCAGCCGAAGTGAAAGCCTTGGGATTCGACCAAAAAATATTGGATGATTTTCAAAAGGAAGTTGGCCGCTCGATCGATCAAAAGGAAATCGCTGGAGCTGTGACACTTATTGCACGAAAAGGGAAAATTGTTCACTTCGAAGCGAAAGGGGAATCGCAATTGGAGACACATATTCCCATGAAAAAGGATGCCATTTTCCGTTTGGCTTCCATGACAAAACCCATTGCCACCCTGGCACTTTTACTCTTGATGGAGGATGGGAAGTGTAAACCCAATGATCCCGTGAGTAAGTACTTACCGGAATTTGCGTCCCAACAGGTTCTGTTGTCCAAGGACAGTGTCGATGGTATTTGGATGTACAAGACCCAGGAAGCGACTAAACCAATGTTGATTCGTCATGTTTTAACTCATACAACGGGCCAACCGAGTGCTTATGGTGGAAATATGCCAGAAGCCTATGGGGCAATTTCCAAAAATGCCTATTCCAGCGATATCGCGCATTATGTGAAGAATCTGGCTAAATTACCCTTAACCCACGAGCCGGGCGAGGGATGGATATATGGTCCCGGGCTATTAGTTGCTGGTCGCTTGGTGGAGGTCTTAAGTGGAATGCCCTTCCAGGATTTTGTTCAGAAGCGCATTTTGGATCCTTTGGAGATGAAGGATACGCACTTTTATTTGGAACCTAAAGATTCCCCTCGATTTACGTCATATTATCAACCGGATGGCAAGGGAAGTTTGGCCTTAATCGATCCCGGTTCCGAGAAGAGCATCCGAATTAGTGGGTCTAAGACCTTCTATTCGGGATCAGGCGGCTTGCATTCGACAGCAACGGATTATTTTAAGTTCTGTCAAATGGTCATTCAAGACGGGGAGTTTAATGGGGTGCGCATCGCAAAGCCATCGACCATTGCCTACATGAAGACAGATCAAACGCCTTTGAATTTGGAGGCGGCGATTACGCCCATGGACGATTTGAAAAATAATGGATTTACCTTCGGATATGCGATCAAGCGGAGGGATATTGGGAATGATCCCCGACCAGCCGGTACGATCTATTGGAGTGGAGCTACGGGTCCTATTTTCTTTATCGATTTAAAACATGAGATGGTCGCGATGGTCTTATACCAGCGCCCTTCCTCCTCTCCCGTCAAAATTAGGACGGAATTCAAAAACTGGGTAATGAAGAGTTTAGTAGATTAGTAATTCACTAGGGGTTCAAACAAGTTTTTCGCTCCATGTGTTTGATGAATTATTTTTTTGTATGTATCTCAAATTCTGCAGGGTATCTCTTTTTAAAATAGGCCCTGAGTTTATTTTGGCCAGTCTTATCTTCGTTGATTTGATAAAACATGTCAAAATAGATTAGTTCCTCAGGGCTAACTTGGATGGTTGTTTTGAGTTTTTGAGAGAGATTATGGTAGTAGCTTTCGATGGCATTTTCTGGATCAAATCGTGGATTAATGACATCATAATAGGACAATTGATGCGTTTGGAAAAGGTGACGGAGCCCATCATACAGACCGATGAGCGGGACGGAACCATGGTCATCTTTGGCGTAAAACTGGTACGCAAAGGGTAAATGTGTTTTTGCTTTTTTTAGGCTTAGGCAAAAGCGGATAATTTCTTTTTCGTGTGTGGAAAAAGAAGCTTTGCTGCGTAGGGCGGCATTGATTGTAGGTTCGTTGACTGTATTTGCAATGGCGATGAAAAGTGCTTTATCGGCGTATTTTGTCGGATTTTGTTTGAGCTGTTTAGCCAATGCATCGGCAAATTTCCCTTCATCATACCACAAGCTTGGATCCATAACGAGGTAGTCATCGAACATATCTGGGTGATTTTTGAGTACTGAAAGGGCAAAAAGTCCGCCAAAACTATGGCCTGCTAGCGCTCGATAGCCTGAAGCTGGATATTTCGTTTCTATGTAGGGAATAATTTCTTGGAGGATTGATTGGGTGAATTTTTCTCCTCCTCCTGTTTGTTTGGCCATTTCAGTGGGTAATATGGCAGATGCATGAACAGGGTAGGGAGTTAAATCTCGGGTTCGCTGTGTATTGTGAATGAAAACGACAATCATTTTGGGCAACACGCGGTTTCCATTTTTTTCGTTGAGGTAATTGATCATTCCAGCTACGCTGAAATGGGTATCTTCTCCGTCTAGCACATAGAGCACGGGATATTTCTTTTGTTTGGGTTTATTTTCCGCTAAATCCGATGGCAGATAAATGTGTAATTTCCGTTTTTCAGCCAGGATTTTTGAGCTAATAGAATCTACCTTGAGGTTTGTGATTTGTGCTGTAAGGGCTTTTGCAAATACTAGCAGGAAGCAAATGAAAAAAATGGTTCTGTTAAGGCTCATGTTGAATTAGTTGAATGAGGGCTTCTCCCTCTTTTTTTAATTTCTCTTCGAAGAACATGACGACATAATTGCTTTTATCCATGGAGAAAAAATGGGACATCATGGTGTTTAATTTTTGTGGATTGTCACTCAAGAGGGGTGGGTTGTCGCTTGGCATCAAGTTTGATTGGTAATTGCTTACATTCGCCCCGGCATATTTCATTAAGACCTTCACATCAAATATTTCTGCATTTGCTTTCGTATATTCCCGAAGGTAATTCATTTCACCTTCTTGGAATTTTTCAATGGCAGCGATTGAGTTTTCATAATGCTGGATAGCTTGTATAATCTCTGGATTATGAATGAGTCGGAGTCCACCTGCATTTCGCATTAATTGAAAACCTGCATCGGTTCGCTCAAAAAGATAACGAACATGTAAGCGACGCCCATTATAATAGAAAGGCCCCGTGTTTTTCTTGAATTCATCATTTTGATAACTCGTTGCGAATTGTCGGCAAATTTTCGCTCGAATATTTCGGTAATATAGATTAGAGTCGACCATTTGAATGTCCATTCGAAGGTCCTTAACTATCAATTGGAGGAATTCTTTTTCGCGCTGGCGTTCGATAAAATGTTCACGGTAGTTCTCCACAAAAAATCCGAGTGTGACGGCTAAAAACAGCATCAAAAATTCTGATATGTACTCTTTCCATTTTTTAGGATGATGCGAATGGTGATGTACTTCCATAGGTAATGGCTTAGGGCTAAGTTGATTAAGCTGGAAATTAATAAAATTATATGACTGAGAAGAATATTTTCCCTAAATTCAATCTGTTTTGAATAAAAGAAATCCAGATGACGAAATTTAGCTTAGCGTTTATCGTATCAGTCACCTTCTTACTGAGTTGCGCGACTATTAAAGACGGCGAAAGTTGGAAGATGAGAGCTGAAGACAAGACCATCGGGCTCACCTTGCTTTGGAACCTACCTGAAGAGAAGTTAAAGGAAATGCTGCCCGCTAGTCAAATGCCGCAAATTCAAAATGGCAAAGGTGTTTTAATGCTTTTTTTATGCAGCACAGATCGTTATTCTGTAGGCCAAAAGAACTACGGGCCATTAGGAGTCGCACATCTCATCATTCCCTTAAAAAACGCCATCTCCCTTCCTGAAACTATCGGATTACAAAACCAAGCGATCATTTCTGGATTAAAGAAGAAGGGTTTCCCTGTCCGCTTTGGTGATATAAAATTACAATTAGAAGAAGTAGGGGATAGTATTCGTGTTCAAGGAGGTATAATTATTGGCAAAGGTGAAATGCATTTTTCCGGTAAGGCAGCCAATATAAGGGGCAACCAAGTCTCATTAGAAAACACAACATTAGTAGGTTTTGATTCTCAAAAAGACATTCTGAGTGGCCCTGAGTTTTATAAACCTATAGCGTTTACATCAATCGCAGTTAAACAATCAGGAGAGAATTGGATTGAAAAATATAACTTAAATTCTGCGCCGGATCGCATTTGGGTGAATGTTGATTTTGGGGTGGATTTTAAATACACAGCCTCACGCCTACTTCCGTAGCTGGATTTATAAGTGTCCCTATTAATAGACAGTTTAGAACAAAAGAAAAAACCTATAATTTTAGATAGCATGTAAAAGGCCTAAATTTGATTCAATGAAAACTAAACCATGTGCTTTATGTTTACAATCAGCAACCACACTTTACAGGGTCCAGCTAACTAAAGGCAAGGATTGGATTTTTGTGTGTACTGATTGTTGCAACAAAGTTAAAGTAGAACCGAAATACCGTTATGGCGGAACGTGGAAAGGGTACCGTCACTAAAAAATAGCACAAGTTCTCATGCCCAAAAGAACCTCAATAAACGACGTAAAACAGGTAGAAACACTTAACGACTTAGAACACATCGTCAAGGATAAACGAAACAGTAAAAGAGTGGATGCTAAAAAAGAACGTCGAAATAGGCATTACGTGAAAGTATTAATCAAGCATCAACTAAATCACGAGGGCGTTACACCTCAAGAAGACGCGGAATAATTCTCTTAACGTTAATTAACGCTAATCCCTCATTAGCCATTTTTCAATGGTTGATACTCAAACTTCATCAGCTCCTCTAGTGAGATATACTCCAAGGTTTTACTATGTGTTGCCTTTAATATAATAGGAGGTGCCACATGAGCCTGATAGGCCTCTATCCACCTGGATACACAAAGGCACCATTTATCTCCCTCCACTAAACCAGTAAAGCCAGAGGCGGGATAATCCCTGGTCAAGTCATTACCCCTGCTTTTGGAAAACTGTAAAAATTCATTGGTCACTACCGCACACACCGTGTGGGTACCTATATCGTTCATACCCGTGTTACAGCACCCATCTCGATAGGCCCCCGTCATCGGACTTGTTCCACAAATTAGTAAGGGTTCGTTAAATACGTTGAGTGAATTAGTCATTAGGGGATATTTTATAGCTATTAAGCTATGTTTTTTTAAGCAAAATAAGCGAAGGGGAGCTCTAAATGTAAGACAATAAAAAAAACCACCTCGTATGAGGTGGTTTCTGTGGTCCCACTAGGATTCGAACCTAGGACCCCCTGCTTGTAAGGCAGGTGCTCTGAACCAGCTGAGCTATAGGACCATTTCGTTGAATGGGAATGCAAATATCTGTCTTTTATTTTTTTTATGCAAGTAGGCGAATGAAAATACTTCATTTTTTTTGTCTCTGAGGCCTATTTTTTGATTATGTGCCTGAAACACACCATCTTTACGCCAGAAAAAAAACTACATGGAATCACTCTTCAGTTTAGATAATTTAATCAGTTTATTGACATTAACGTTTTTGGAAATCGTTTTGGGAATTGATAATATCATTTTCATTTCTATTACGGCTTCTCGCTTACCCCAAGAGAGTCAAGCGAAAGCTCGAAACATTGGTTTGGTCTTGGCCATGGCCTTTCGTGTCATCCTGCTTTTTGGTATTTCTATTTTGATTTCACTACAAAAGCCCTTCATGCACATAGATACCACCTATTTTAAAGTTGCTCCCACCGGACAAGGGGTGATCTTATTCATTGGAGGTTTGTTTTTGTTATACAAGGCCACTAATGAAATCTTCATGAAACTGGAAGGGGAGGAGGAGCACAACACCCAAACGGGTAAGGCCATGAACAGCGTTGCCAAAGTAGTGACTCAAATTGCTTTGATTAACCTTGTTTTCTCCATTGATTCTATTTTGACAGCCATCGGTCTCTCCGACAATATGTGGATTATGATTATCGCTGTTGTGGTTTCGGCTGTTATCATGATGGCTTTTTCAGGGCCTGTTGGCCGCTTTGTCAATAAGCACCCGTCGCTACAAGTGCTTGGCCTATCTTTCTTAATTATGATTGGTTTTATGCTTATTGCTGAAGCTAGCCATGGATCCGAACTCAGCATCCTCGGAAATAGCATTGGCCAAATCCCGAAAGGATATCTTTATTTCTCTATTGCTTTCTCACTATTTGTTGAATTTGTCAATATCCAAATGCGCAAACGCAGCACGAAGAAGATCGAGATTAACGATATGAAGAACCAAGCTGAGAAGGAAGGAATAATCTAAGGTTGTACTTTCTTCCAAATTAGTGCTTGTCCCTTTATCTCCTTTGGTCTTAAAGTTAATACCTGACCGTTTTCGCTAAATGAATAGTCTCTAATAAAGATAGGTGTAATATCAGGTCGAGGGTGGGGAAGTATTGAGTAGAAATCTCGGTAATGCGTCACGATAGACTCCTTCGTGTTTATTTCGTATGTACCACTATAGCCGATGACAATGGTATCATTTTTACTTAGCATGGCAGCCATTTGACCGTCGGGACTGTACATGATTACGCCTTTGTCTACCGTATTCGAATTGATACTGGTCAAATGCCAAGTACCAATAAATGCTTTCTGGGTCGATTTGTAAACAGTGTTACACGCAAAAAGGCTTAGGCTTAAAGCAACCGCAAGTAGTTTTTTCATATTTTAGATTTTATGGATTAAATCTATGCATAATCAATATACTGTTTGTATGCTATCCGTAAGAATCTGATCCCCTATCGGATTTGGGAACAAATTATCCTAAGAAAAAGCAAAAAGGCTTCATGAAACTAATTCATGAAGCCTTTAAAATTGTATATATCTAAACTCTTATTTGATTCCCTTCGCTACTCCCAATAACTCTTTGGCACCACCTTGCGGTAAGCCTAAAATCTTCTTTTTAACCTTGCCTGATGCGTCTAAAAATAAGATGGTAGGATAGCCTTCGATGGGATACATATTCGCCAAAGCCGGACCTTCACCAGCCTCCATGTCGACGCCTATTGACACAAAGTGTGCATTGATGTAAGCGCCCAATTCTTTATTGGGGAATACCTTATTTTTCAACACTTTGCACGGACCACACCAAGTTGTGTAGGCGTCCAACATGATTAATTTATTTTCCTTCTTTGCCTTTTCTTTCGCCTGGCGAAATGTTCCCTCAAAGAAATTGACACCATCACCCTCTGCTGCTACCGCAGGAAGAGTTAAAAGGGCTAATGCAAGTATACTTAGTAGTTTTTTCATAAAAAAAGTCGCTAGTCGCAAGTCACGAGTCGCTTATTTAGTAGTTATTAAAGTCCAACGTCTAACGTCTAAGTTAAATTCTTATAACTAATTCCTTCAAAATTAATTATATGAATTTAACATCACCGGCATCACCAGCAACAACACATCTTCGTTTTCATCCTGATCCGATGGAATAATTAAGCCCGCCTTGTTTGGCTCACTTAATTTTATCTCTACAAATTTAGAAGATAGATTGCCCAACAACTCAGAGATCAATTTGGCATTAAACCCAATCTCCATATCCTTGCCGGCATATTCACAAGCTAACGACTCATTCGCCTCATTTGAGTAATCCAAATCCTCTGCCGAAAGCGTTAAGTTATTTGTCGACAATTTCAAGCGAATCTGATGTGTCGTCTTGTTCGAATAAATCGAAATACGCTTTACTGAACTCAAGAATTCTAAGCGATTAATCGTTACAATCTCATTGTTCTCCTTTGGAATCGCGTTTTCGTATTCTGGGAAACGCTCATCGATAATCCGACAAATCAACTGGAAACTATCAAAACTAAAGAAGGCATTCGATGAACTAAATTCTACCGTTACTTGCGTATCGGCCGTTGGCAAAGTTGACTTCAACAACGACAATGCTTTCTTAGGTAAAATTAAGCTACTTTGTGCCTCTGGACGTATATCCGTTCTCCGGTAACGTACCAAACGATGGCCATCCGTCGCCACGAAATTTGTGTGATCGCCCATCATCTGAATCAAAACCCCCGTCATCGCCGGACGCATATCATCATTTGAAACAGCTAATAAGGTATTTGCAATGGCCTCACCTAAGGTTAAGGCCGATAAAGAAATCGATTGATTTTTGGCAACTTCTGGAATTCGTGGGAAATCAATTGGGTTTTCACCACTCAATTTAAACCGACCATTCTGCGTCGAAATTTCCGCGCCAAATGTTCCTTGATCCGCGCCAATCGTTACTGGTTGATCGGGTAAGCTACGTAAGGTCTCCAACAATAAACGTGCTGGTAAGGCAATGGACCCATTCTCAAATCCCTCCACATCCAAGGTCGTAGTCATTACCGTCTGCAAATCTGACGCGGTCAACTTCAAGGAGTTACCCTCTAATTCAACTAAAATATTCTCCAAAATTGGGATGATTGGATTACTTGCGACTACCCCATTAATGGCGGAAATCTGCTTCAATAATACATTGGAGGCGACTAGAAATTTCATTGCTTATCGTTAATTTATGACGTACGTTTTCAAACCTCGAAGTTAAAAGAATTAAGCTACAAAGCCAA
>JACCDM010855907.1_pt1 | contig 14393 bp, 11 predicted proteins | sample 7445851 | NCBI WGS metagenome assembly JACCDM01 (sample SAMN15323438, study PRJNA562643) | freshwater metagenome | isolation source: river surface water | place: USA:Blue River Watershed | collected 2017-08-16
GAAACCAATCGAGTAATCCGAGGGGTTAGCCCTGGAAATCTTACTCAAAACATTTGAAACGCAATTTGGAAAGCAATAGGCACCAAATTGCGTTTTCCAAAAAACGAAATACTGTAAATATTTATATATCATGGAGTTAATTACCCCAGACTTTGGACTTATCTTCTGGCAATTACTTGTCTTTGGAATTCTATTTTTCCTTTTAGCCAAATTTGCTTGGAAACCAATCATTCAATCGTTAGCTGAGCGTGAGCAATCCATCGACGAAGCGATCAAATTGTCAGAAACAACTCGTGCTGAAATGGCGGAGTTGAAAGCAGGCAACGAGCAATTAATTGCTTCTGCACGTGCAGAACGCGATGGACTAATCAAACAAGCGAAAGAAGCAGCAGACGCGATGATTTCGCAAGCTAAATTAGATGCTCAAACAGCAGCCAATCAAGAAATTGAAAAAGCTCGTGTTGCATTTGAACAAGAGAAAGTAGCGGCAGTGGCAGCTATTCGCAAAGAAGCAGCAAGTTTATCTTTAGACTTAGCTGAAAAAGTATTGAAGAACCAATTGAAAGACAAAGCAGCGCAAGAGAAATTAGTTTCTGAGTGGATTGCTGATGTTAAAATCTAATATTAACCGACAACCATGTCTGAATTAATCGTAGCCCATCGTTATGCCAAATCTTTGCTCGACTTAGCTGTGGAGAAAAAGGTAGTGGACGCCGTGTATGCGGATATGCAAAGCTTTCAAGAAACCTGTGACGCAAGTCATGAATTGGTTTCTGCTATGAAAAGCCCAATTATCAAGCACCACACGAAATTAACGATCCTAACCAAATTATTTAAAGCGAATTTCAATCCGGTTACTTTTTCTATTTTTGAAATCATTACGAACAAAAATAGAGAGATGCTTTTACCTGCGATTGCATCCGCTTTTGTAGATCAGTATAAAGCATTTAAGGGCATTATTAAAGCTGAAGTATCTAGCGCTAGCGCTCTGACTGCAGATCAGAAGAAACAAATCATCGCCATTGTGAAAGAATCACAAGGAAAAGATGTTGAACTTATTGAGAAAATTGACGAAAGCTTAATCGGCGGATTTATTCTGCGGGTAGGTGACCAACAAGTAGATGATTCCATCAAACGGAAACTGAATGACTTAAAAGTTTCGTTAGCATCTTAACACGGAAGGCCTTGGAAACAGGGCCTTTTTTATTTCAATCAATTATGAAAAAATTCTCCTTGTTTACGGGTTCGATTATCGCAGGTTTATCAGTAGCTATTGGTGCTTTTGGAGCACATGCATGGAAGGACTATTTACGTGCAATTAATCGACTAGATACATTCGAAACAGCGGCTCAATACCAAATGTATGGCGGATTAACTTTGCTTCTTTTGGGAGTTTGGCAGATTCAGGTGTCGAACCGATTGTTAAAATCGGCCGGCTATTTGATTTTCAGTGGCAGCCTTATTTTTCCTGGATCACTTTATTTGATTTGCTTGACTCAAAATACGTTTTGGGGCATGATTGCTCCCATTGGCGGATTGGCCTATATTACGGGATTCAGTTTTATGGCGTATGGGACTCTGAAACAATAATTAGTGCCGCATCACTAAATCCAAGCTATTCCAAACAATCTCCCCCATCGTCTTACAATGTAAAAATCTCGGATCATCGTAATGCTTGGCAAGCTCCGTTTTTAATTGATCCACATTTTCCTGGGGCGCTATTTCATCCTTTGCCATCACGGTCATTAAATCAGAAACACGCTGACTCTCAGATTTCAGTCGGCTGGCAATCATCGAACGCTCTTCAATTTGATACTGCCAAACAGACTCTGGCGTCATGTATTTCATTCCCAACTCAATCAAGGAATTGTTCTGTTTGAAGTACTGTGGCATGTAAACGGAGCGTTTTCCTTCAAAACATTGTTGGTCAAAGTCAATCGGCCGAATCCGATAATAGATTTCCTCAAAATCAGGATTTGTAATCACCACAAAGTTGGCACTATGCATATCACCCAGTAATTGTACCAGACAACGCTCATTAAACTTGACAAACTCTTTGGCTAAACGAATAGGCGATTCTAATTCGGCTTCTAGATCTTGCTTCAAAAAGGTATCACCAGGGATTCCAGCAATGTGCTCTTCGACTAACGTATTGTCATAGGTCACATAATTGATCCGATTGGGTGACAATATATGTTCAAGCTCTAAGCCATACACCCGGGAAGCGTCCGCAATTTTGATATAGAAATAGTCGAAATTATCATTCACCCGATTTACAATTCGTATCCGAAATGGGTGTGTGTTTCCATAGGTACAATAATCCACACGATCAATTACCAAGTGCTTGATTACTTCTTCATTCCCATCCGTTTTCAAATCCGCATAGATATGCTTCAGTGCCTCATAGACCTCCGGCTGATCAGCAGGAGAGTAGAAAACCGTCTCCCAGAGCGTATCTGCACCATTTTTGTCGTAAAGTACGATCGCATTATCATATCGCAATAAATCCTGATAGGATATATTCATCTCATGCTCCCGATTGTATTTATGTAAATACCGCCGCAGCTGATTGTTGATCCGATAAAGTATCTTCTTCTTCGAGATTAATGCCATTATTCAACGAAATCTAACGATTTACCATAGGTATCCTTTAGCTGACTGATGGCAAATAAGGCCAAACTAAAACAAAGCACACCCACCCAAGTGGCAGCGTGAATCAAACCCATTGATGGAATTAAAAATTTAAACAACAAGCTGATCGGAATCAAGGCGCCACGAACGAAATTAGGTACAGTTGTCGTCACTGTCATACGGATATTGGTACCAAATTGCTCCGAAGAAGCCGTTAAAAATACGGCCCAATAACCACCAAAAAAGCCTAAGGCAGTAATTAATGTGTTAGCAAAAACTTGAGAAATATCAGTCGCCACATACAAGAAATATAAGGTCAACGCCCACGCTAAAACGAGGTACAAAAACACCACTTTGTTGCGACTCTTAAACCATTGGCTGAGGGCGCCAGAGACAAAATCACCCACTGACAATCCAATATAACAATACATAATCGCGTCGCCTCCCGTGATGGCTCCTTTAATGCCAATTATTTGGGTGATTTCAGGGGCAGAGAAAACTAAAATCCCAATGATGTACCAAATTGGCAAGCCCATTAAAATACAATAAAGGTATTTTTTGAAGGTAGGCCATGATGTAAATAGCTGAAAGAAATTCCCTTTCTGCACATGGGCATGCATACCTTGATACATACTTGATTCAAAAGTTCCTAAACGCAATAAAAGTAGTGCAAGTCCCATTCCTCCGCCGATGAAATAACAGGTCCGCCACCATTCTGGATCGGGATTCAGGCTGGCCACAATCGGAGCGAAAACGGCACCTGCAGCACCAACGCCAGCTATAATCAATGTGCCAATTCCTCGTTTTGAAGCGGGCAAAGTTTCATTCACCAAGGTAATTCCAGCACCTAATTCCCCCGCCAATCCAATACCAGCAATAAAACGAAGTACCCAATACGTATTCAAATCAGTCACAAATCCATTCAATGCATTCGCGATAGAATAGAGTAAAATAGAGCCAAAAAGAACCGATTTGCGGCCTTTTTTGTCGCCGTATACCCCCCATAAAATTCCACCAAGAAGCATACCACCCATTTGGACATTCATAAGGTTTAGGCCTTGATTCAATAATTCAGGACCCGCCAAACCCAAACTTTTTAAACTTGGATTTCGTACTACTGAAAATAAAATGAGGTCATACACATCGACGAAATAGCCGAGTGCGGCCACGGCAATGAGCATTTGAGCTTTGGAACTAAGTTTTTCTGTTTCCATATTAACGAGATAACATATCTGATCGATGGGAATCGAGCTTCAGAAAGATAAATAATAAGATCGTGAAGGACCATAGCGAAGAGCCTCCATAACTAAAAAATGGCAGCGGAATTCCCATGATGGGCATCAGGCCAATCGTCATTCCGATATTAACTAAAAAGTGAAAAAAGAGAATGCCGACAACCCCAAACCCATATGCGCGTGCAAATCTCGAACGTTGTAAATCCGCCAAATACATTAAGCGCCATAAAAATACCATAAACAATACCACCACAACGGACACCCCCAAAAAGCCAAACTCCTCCCCTATGGTACAGAAAATAAAGTCGGTGCTTTGCTCAGGCACAAAATCAAATTTGGTTTGCGTTCCGCCAAGGTATCCCTTACCCCAAAATCCTCCTGAACCAATTGCAATTTTAGATTGCGTTACCTGGTATCCCAATCCACGTGGATCAAAACCAGGGTCCAACAACACCTTAATTCGATTCCGCTGATGCTCTTTTAATACATGGTTGACCACCCATTCCACAAGCATCGCTAAGGACATGATGACCGAAATACCCAAGGCGATTTTGACATAGGTTTGCCACATACGTTGCAGGTAAATAGGCATCAAAATGACCAAAATGATAGCAAAAACAAATAATATCAAAAAGATGGTTAGTGGCTTAAGCATCAAAGCACTGACAAAAAGAAAAATTCCTCCTAACAACAAACTCGGATACTCACTCGGTAAACCTTCGCGGTACAACAAGATGATAAACGAAACAAATACGAGCGCAGATCCGGTCTCGTTTGAACCGACAATCAACAAGATGGGTAAGCCCATAATAAGCGCTGCTCGCCATTGATCTTTGAACCTACTTAGATTTACCTGTGGATCATTTAGATATTTAGCTAACAGTAATGCGGTAGCCGTTTTAGCAAACTCTGCTGGCTGAATCGTAACACTTCCAAACTTAAACCAAGAATGAGATCCGTTAATTGTCACGCCCAAAAAAGGTACGGCAACGAGCAGTAGGATAAATAACCCATAAATAAAGATGGCAAAGGATTCGAAAAATCTAAAATCCAATGCAAAAATGAACATAATCAACACCAAACTTGTACCGATCCAGATTAACTGCTTCCCCGCATTAGATGTGTAAAAAGCAGGATCTGTTAGTCCTAATGGGGATTCTGGATTGTAAATCGCAGAATAAACGCTCATCCAACCAAGCAGAACGAAGAGGGCATAAAGCCCTACGCTTATCCAATCAATCCGACTCGTTAATTGTCCTGACGATCCACTCATTTCTTTAAAGTATCCGTTTTAATGCGATTGACCGGCCGATTATACACGACATTCGCCAAATAACTCATATTCATAAACTTCGTCTCAACCGCTTTGCGATCTACATGACCTTTCAAATATTTCTCTATAATCAAGGAGGCAATTGGAGCCGCCGCAAATCCCCCAAAACCTGCATTCTCCACAAATACGGCTATGGCAATCTTAGGATTATCCTTAGGCGCAAACGCGATAAAAACCGAATGATCTTTTCCCTTTTGGTTCTGTGAAGTACCTGTTTTTCCGCACATCGTAATATCCGGAATCCGACCATCTGCTCCTACCGTACCGTGCAAAACTGCATCTTGCATACCTTGAATAACTACAGGGAAGTATTTGGCGTCCACGCCCACGGACACCGGATTTTTATAAAATGGATCCAAGGTCCGGCGAGGCCCAACTCCTTTCACTAAATGAGGAGGAATGTACCAACCGCGATTTGCGATTATCGCCGCAAAATTGGCCATTTTTAATGGACTAACCACAAGCTCTCCTTCCCCAATACTCAACGAATAAATATTCGAAAATTTCCAGGTATTCTCCCCTTTATACACTTTGTTATAATACTCTACTGAAGGCAAATTTCCGCGTTTTTCATTACTTACATCCACCCCTAACTTCCTCCCAAATCCAAAATTCGCCACTAATTCAGACCAACGTTTTAAGCCTTGAGCTGATCGCTCATACGTATCACCTGTTGTTCCATCATACAAAATCTTCCGAAATGCATGATAAAAATAGGGGTTACAAGACCACTGAATCGCATTATGTAAGTCATTATGAGACGTATTGTGTGCGTGACATTTAACGGGTGCCCCCGCATGACCAAATACCGATCCCGCCGATATGATTCCGAGCTGTTGGCCCACTAAAGCCTGCACCAATTTAAACGTAGAACCCGGTCGGTAATACGCAGAAGGTGGTCGATTGATCAATGGCTTCAATGGATCTAAAGCTAGTTTTTGATAGTATTTGGAGAAATTTCTACCGGCTAATAAACTTGGATCATATGAAGGTGCAGAGACCATTGTCAAAATTTCACCTGTAGACGGTTCGATCGCGACCACACTCCCCACCTTATGCTTCATTAAACTATCCGCATACTCCTGCAAGCGAATATCTATACTCGTGTATAAATTCTGCCCAGCAACCGGATAAACGTCTAATTTTCCATTCTTATAATCGCCTTTTTCAACCCCATTACTATTCACCATGCGGTATTTTACCCCACGCTGTCCACGCAAAACATCTTCATAATAGGATTCAATCCCAGAAACACCCACGTAATCCCCTTGTCGGTAATAATCATCCGGCTGCTCCTTCAATGAGTTGGGATTTATCTCAGCCACATAACCGAGCGCATTCGAAAAAGCAATAGATTGATAGGTACGAAAAGCAGTGGTCGTTATTGAAAAACCAGGATAATCGACCATAGCATCCTGAATTCGGGCAAAATCTTCTTTTGATAAATGCTTGAGAAATATAGAAGGTTTTACACGCGAATAGGATCTTGCTTGACGCGTAACCGTATCAAAATAACCTCGAGTAATTCCAAATAAAGCACAAAAACGGTTGGTATCCGCCACATAAGCCTTGCGAGGTGTAATGTAAACATCATAAACAGGTGTATTGTATACGATCAATTTCCCATGCCGATCATACACCTCTCCCCGAAAGGGAACTTGAATAATCTTACGAATCGCATTATTATCCGCCGCCTTTTCATAGGTGTCATCTATCAATTGCAGATAAAACAACTTGCCTAAAAAGACTGCCGCCACTGACAAGAAAACAAGAAATACGATTAGTCGGCGACCTTCAAACACGTTTTAATTGATTAATAATACCTAAGCAATTTACGCATAATTCCGAATTATTTGGGCAGACTTTTGATCAAAGCAATCATCGCAAATGCAATGGACCCCAAGGCAAATCCTAGCGTAAACCAGGGCGTTGAAGTATGGAAATAACCATCCAAATAGCGACCGAGATAGACTCCTCCTAAAATGGTTACCAACATTTGAAATGCGGCCCCAATAAATCGCTGATATGAGTTCATAAAAAAATTAAAATAATCGACTATCCACACACTAAAATTATCCCTTTTTCATTTATATATATTGTAAATTTGAAAATTATACGCATTCCATCTACTATGAATAAACTATTGGCAGCTTTAATCCTCGTGATGCTCAGCTGGGCCTGTTCCCAGCAAAGTACGCGACCCGCTGCCGTCGCATTTCATAATTTGAATGCAAAATACAATGCCATCTTTCAAGCAGACCGACTGCTAATCTCCATAAACAATCAGGTTCGGGATGAGAAAAAAGAAAATTTCGCCAACTCACTACCGATTCTAGAACCCATTGACTCCAGCTTTTCACAAAGCTATGCCAAAGAAATTGCGAACCTCATTCGCAAAGCGACGCTCGTAATCGATCGGCATCAAAATTCCCGCTATGTGGATGACGCCTACCTGTTAATCGGACGTGGTCGACTCTTACAACATGACTTAAATAATGCGCTAGAGACATTTAAATATATTAATTCCATCGAGCACGACTCCAAAACTCAGCAGTCGGCACTCATCGAATTAGCCACCCTATACCTCCATCAATCTGATTTCGAATCAGCGCAAAAAGTATTCAATTTCATCTCCGAAAATCCTGTCAGCGCAAGTCTCGAACAAGAACTACTACTCGTTCAAGCCTATGCTTTTCAGAAACAAAACGCATTAGCCAAATCAATTCCTCTACTAGAAAAAGCAGCACCAAAGGCTAAATCGAGAGCAGCGCGCGGCCGACTATTCTACATTCTCGGTCAAATGCACCAAGAACTTGGACAAATAGGTGCAGCACAAAAAGCATATGAACAATGCTTGAAACAAAAGTCCCGTTATGACCTGACACTGCACGCTCAAATCGCTATTTTGGCATTAAGCGATAATATTGCAGGCTTAGAAAAACTGTTAAAAGACCCCAAAAACCAAGACCTTCAATCAGATATCTTTCTGGCGATAGGCCAAATACATTTCCAACACAAAGATTACGACCTAGCCAGAAAAAATTGGGAAAATGGCGGCGCCAATAACCCCAACAAAGGAGAATTGTATTTCCAATTAGGACGCCTATTCTCAAACCAGCTCAAAGACTATCGCAATGCGGCAACCTATTTTGATTCGGCTGCAACATTTTTACCTGCCCAACATACCCAGTTTCAAACGGCTCAAAAATTGAGTAAACAATGGGGAGAATTCGCTCGACTAGATGCCTCCATTAAATTGCAGGATTCCTTACTGAAATTAGGCCAACGGTCCGAAAGTGATTTAAAAGCCTTGTATGAGAAAACCCAACTATCCAAAAAAGCTAAAAAGGATTCAGTCCAATTAAAAAGTACATCAAATACCACATTAGTCACCTTTACTCGTAGACCTCCATCGCCCGAACAGCAAAGCTTTTATTTCTACAATGATCAGGCGAGGGTGCAGGGCCAACAAGAATTTAGTGCAAAATGGGGCATGCGAACCTTAGAGGATTTTTGGAATCGGAAAAACAAACAAGCTGCCGCTCCCGCCGACGTGCAAATTATGCAGAATGCAGTAGCTCAAGCGTCCAGCACTAACTCGACTGCCAGCACGCAAGATTCGTTACAGATTTGGTTGAATAACATTCCTCGGACGGAAAAACAACGGGCCGAAATTCACAAAATTCGCGAGAAAGCATATTTTGACCTCGGTAAATATGCCAAAATTGAATTGGCTAAAAATGACCTAGCTGAGCAGTCTTTAATCCATTTATTAAGCGACTATCCATTGACTTCATTTGAAGCAGAAGCATTGTACCTTCTTTATTTAAGTTCCGATAAACCTAAAATTTACCGACAATCACTCTTTGACAAATACCCCAATTCATATTTCAAGCAGGCCATTTTAACATTGGAATTTGGTGGATTAACTGAGGGGAAAGAATTGGAAGCTCAAAAAAATTACGAAAATGCTTTTACCCAATTTAAGTCAGGAGACTTTAATGGCTGTATTGCGCAAGCCGATTTGCTACTTCAGTCTTATCCGGGTAGTAAATGGGAAGATAAAATCGTATTTTTAAAGGCTCAAAGCTATGGAGGCTTAAAGGATTTTGACCGATATAAAAAAGAACTCAAACAGTTTGAACAGGCCTATCCGAAAAGTCCACTAATTCCAGAAGTGAAAGGCTTGTTGGAGAAATTTACCCAAAACAACCGATAACATGTTTGCATTAGAAGCAGGGAAATATGCCAAATTTATCCGATTCATGTACCGATTTTTTCTCGGAACAACCGCCGCATCTATCCTGTTAATTGTAGCAGTCAACTACAACTTTTTATGGTTGTTCGGCGGCATGCCTAGTCTATACGAATTAGAAAATCCGAAAAGCCAAATGGCATCCTTGATTATTTCGGAAGATGGACAAGAAATTGGTAAATACTTTCGCGAGAATCGCAATCCACTTGAATTCGAACAACTGCCTGACAATATCGTCAACACATTGGTTTCAACGGAGGATGCCCGCTTTACTTCTCATTCAGGAATTGACATCCGCTCCATGTTTCGCGTTGTATTCTCATTAGGTACCGCGGGGGGAGGAAGTACCATTTCGCAGCAATTAGCCAAGAATTTATTCCATACTCGATCCATGGAATTTGGGGAAGACGACCCAGTTTACTTAGGCTTATTAATGAAAATCGATGGGGTTCGAACGGTTATTGCCAAAGTGAAAGAGTGGATTTTAGCCATCCGTTTAGAACGTCGTTATACCAAGCAAGAGATCATGGCGATGTACCTAAACGAAGTAAGTTTTGGGAATAACGCCTATGGAATTCAAGTGGCTTGCCGAACCTATTTCCAAAAGGATCTCCAAGATGTAAGCCTTCCGGAAGCTGCAACGTTAATCGGCCTACTTCAAAACCCATCTTTATATGACCCGCGCGTTCGTCCTGAAAGAACATTAGAACGAAGAAATGTGGTATTAGGTCAACTAGCCAAATACGAATTCATCACCGAAGAAGATCTTCCTAAGTTGCAAGATGAGCCGCTCAACTTGCACTATAAGGTTGAAAATCAAAACACAGGTGCTGCCCCTTATTTTAGGGAGGCGATACGCCAACAAGTTTTATCGGCAATTAAGGAATTGAATCAAGATCGGCCAGAGGACCAACAATTGAACTTGTATACAAGCGGATTGCGCATTTATACGAGTATCGATTCACGTATGCAGAAATATGCTGAAGAATCCGTGAAGGAACATATGCGTGCCGAACAGAAACTTTTCTATGACCATTGGCGAGGAAGAAATCCATGGGTTAATGAAGAAATGAAAGAGATCAAAGGTTTCTTGCGCGATGCGATGAAGCGAACCCAACGATACCGTGATTTAATGTCGGCCTACAACAACGATGAATTTAAGGTGTGGGAAGAATTACGCCGACCAATCAAAATGACGGTCTTTACCTACGATGGTGATAAGGACACCACCTTAAGCCCGATGGATTCCCTGAACTACTACAAACGGATTCTAAACTGCGGCATGATGGCGATGGATCCGATGAACGGGCATGTAAAGGCATGGATTGGTGGCATAAATTATAAGTATTTTAAATTCGACCACATCTCACAAAGTAAGCGCCAGCCAGGTTCTACCTTTAAACCATTTGTATACGGCGCTGCCATTGAAAATGAAATCGTCACTCCATGCGATGAACTGGTAGATGAACCGGTGACATTTGGCGAAGAAGATGGCCTAAGTGGAGGTACATGGACGCCTCAAAACTCAGATGGAAAATATAGCTATCAGAATATGAAAATGAGGCGAGCGATGGGTCTTTCCATTAACTCAATTTCAGCGAAGTTGATGAAGCAATTAGGCCCCGACAAAATCGCCGAATTTGCACATAAATGTGGGATCAACAGTTCATTAAATGAAGTACCTTCCTTGTGTTTAGGTGCTTCTGAAGTTTCATTGATGGAGCAAGTTTCAGGATATTCCACATTAGCCAATGGGGGCGAAAAAATCGAACCTATTTTGGTTTTGAAAATCACGGATAAAGTAGGCAATGTATTGCGTGAATATTCCCCACCAGTAAAAGCCGTTATTAAACCTGAAACAGCCTATTTAATGACGTATATGTTGCAAGGTGCCGTACAAGAACCTGGCGGAACAGCAGAAGGATTAAAGCGCACATCACTCGTAGCGGGCAATGAAATAGGTGCTAAAACAGGTACCACATCGAATTATTCAGATGGCTGGTTCATGGGAGTGACCCAAAAATTAGTTGCTGGTGTGTGGGTAGGCGGCGATGATCGCAGTATCCACTTCCGTAGTTTAGCCTTAGGACAAGGTGCTAAAATGGCGATGCCTGCCTATGCTAAATTCATGGAAAAAGTATATGCCGATCAGTCTTTAGCGATTGAAGGGTATCGTAAGATGCCATTCATCAAACCTGAAAATTTTGTTTTTGATTTTAGTTGTAATGGTCGCGTAGCGGTAGATTCAACTGCTAGCCAAGCACCTGTCACTCAATAAATATGCGTTATTTAGCCCTTTTAGTAGTATTATTTTGTTTTTCATGCCAACAAACACCTGAAGAAAAAGGAGAAGCGCTGGCCCAAAAAAACTGTTCATCTTGCCATAAATTCCCTGACCCCAGCTTATTAGATAAGAAAACATGGAACGAAGGGGTTTTACCAGAAATGGCTTATCGCCTAGGTATTGGAAACCGATTTGAATTGCTAACAAAAATTCCAGATGAACAGTATCAAAGTGCGATGCAATTGGACATCTACCCGGAAACTCCTAAAATCAGCCAGGAAGATTGGGATTTAATTGTCGCCTATTATACGGCAAAAGCACCTGAAAAACCATTACCACAACCGAAACGTAGTCCAATCAGTTCGGAGCCCTTGCACTTCAAACGGGAATCATTTATCTCTCCAGCTGACCCGCTGGGAAGTGTGACATCTATTCGTATTCATCCTCAAAAACCTGAAGTTTGGGTAGGTACTCGGAATCGAAAATTATGGGTAATGGACAGTCAATTAAAGATCAAACAAACGCTAGAAACACATAGCCCAGTGGCACTTACACAATTTGTTGGTGATAAAACCTATTTGCTAGGGATAGGCAAAATGTATCCAAACGATCAAAAGTTAGGGCACATGTATTCCTTGAACAAACAAGGCAAATTAGATGCAATCGTGGATTCACTTAAAAGGCCGGTTGACATTCAAATCAGTGATTTTAATGGAGACGGCACGTCTGACTATGTCATTTGTGAATATGGTTTTGAGGCAGGGGAATTGATATGGGTAGATGGAAAATCAGGCAAGAAAAATGTATTGAAATTGCAGGCTGGAGCGCGCAATGTGGTCATTAAAGATTACACAGGGGATGGAAAAGCCGACTTATTAGTCTTGATGGCGCAAGCCCGTGAAGGAGTTTCATTATATATAAATAAAGGCATGGGCTTATTTGTGGAGAAACCTCTGTTACAATTTGATTCCGTTTATGGGAGCAGCTACATGGAGGTAGCAGATTTGAATAAGGATGGATATGATGACATCATCATTTCAAATGGAGACAATGCGGATTATTCACATTCCAAAAAAGCCTATCATGGCGTTCATATTTTCCTCAATGATCACCGCAATAACTTTAAGGAATCGTATTTCTACCCAGCATATGGGGCATCAAAAACCGTCGCTAGAGATTTCGATCAAGATGGAGATTTGGACTTAGCCATGATCGCATTCTTTGCTGAAAATGATCAGGGCAAAATTGAGTCGTTTTTGTATTTTCAAAACCAAGGAAACCTGAAATTTAAGGTTAGTAACTTACAAATTCCAGATGGCGGACATTACATCGCGATGGATGCAGGTGATGTAGATCGCGATGGCGATATTGATATTCTGTTGGGCAATTATCAATTTGGCGCTGTAAAGCCAGGCGCAAATTTAACGCCTGGTCTTCAGCTGACTTATTATAAGAATCTACTTCGCTAGTTTCGCCCCATGTGGAACAAACCCTTGCGCTAATTGACTTTGGCTCAAGTAAGACGAGCCATATGTCCAAGTAATTTTCTGAGTCTTTCCTTTAAATTGATAGCTATAATCTTGCTTGACTGGCAAGAAATCAAACGCCATCTTTGGTTTAAAAGCATACATTTGACCTCTATTCTGCAAGGCTACGAAAGCTAATTGGTCTTTCCCTAATCGAATACTCACCAAAGATTTCGCATCTCCAGGTACAAAAATGCCTGAACCTGTTTGAAATTTGAATCCACCACGACCATCTCCTAACAAGACTCCCCCATTGGAGGCATCATAACGTCCCATGGCAACTTCATTTCCGAAATTATTACCAACGTACAGCACATCTAAATTTCCATCTTGATTGATGTCCAAAATCTGCATTCCGTTCATCGCAGAAACTTGAGCTAAGCGAGGTAATTCATGCGATTTGAATTTCCCGTCTCCCAAATTCTCCATGTACACAGAAGCATTTTCGGTCATTGAAATCTTTTTAGCTTTGGCTTTTTCTGTTTCTAAGAAAAACTTATCCTGCGAAACAACACCAAACTCCTTGTAATATACAAATCGTTGACGCGTCGAATTAAGTTGCTTATGCGTATCATCTTTGCCAAATAATGGTGCTGAGATCGGTGTACCCGACTGAGTTTGGAAATAGACAAAAGGGAAAACATCGTATACTCCATTCGCATCTACATCTCCATGCCATACATCGACTGGTTGCTTAGATGAGGCACGCAACAACGTATTTTTCCCCATATTGCCAGCAATGAAATCCACATCACCATCTTGGTCAAAATCAGCTGATGAAATCGACCCCCAAAGACCAGTCATTCCCTCAACTCCTGTTTCAGTTAATTTCTTCAAATGACCTTTTTGATTAGCGAAAAATTGAATCGGTGCGAATTCGCCAGCAACCACGATATCGACCCAACCATCTTGATTGAAATCTGTGCATATAGCATCACAGGCAAGACTTTCCTGCAATAATTCAGGAGCCCATACCTTAGTCATGTCGGTATACTTAATTTGTCCTGGCTTGGAATCATTGCGTAATAATCGGGAAACAGTGCCCAAAGGATACTGAAATGCCACGTTTCTACCGCTGACATATAAATCCAAGTCCCCGTCGCGATCAAAATCCAAGGCGCGTACCGCC
>JACCDM010350122.1_pt1 | contig 14385 bp, 14 predicted proteins | sample 7445851 | NCBI WGS metagenome assembly JACCDM01 (sample SAMN15323438, study PRJNA562643) | freshwater metagenome | isolation source: river surface water | place: USA:Blue River Watershed | collected 2017-08-16
CGTCACAGTGCGAATGTCAGAGCCACAGTTTGAAGGCCAGACCAAGGAAGTTCTCGGCACAGCTGCTGCAACAAAGATTGTGAGCCAAGTCGTTGCCGATAAGTTGAAGGAGTTCTTCTCCACGACTCGTCGCATCGATAAGGCTAACGGCAAGTTGATCATGGAGAAGGTTGCCGGCGCATCCCGTACTCGTATTAGCGCACGTGCTCACAAGGATCTCCAGCGCCGAAAGAATGCGCTCGAATCATCATCGCTTCCAACAAAGCTCTCAGATTGCCGTTCAGAGGATGTCACTCGCACTGAGCTCTTTATCGTTGAGGGAGATTCCGCGCTCGGCACCACCAAAGCTGCTCGAAATTCTGAGTTCCAGGCAATTCTTCCTATCCGTGGAAAGATCCTTAACGTTCAGAAGGCATCTCTTTCACAGATGCTCGATGATAAAGAGTGCGGATCAATCATTCAGGTAATCGGTGCGGGTTCTGGCAAATCTTTTGAACTCGATGATGCACGTTACGGTCGCGTCATTCTGATGTCAGATGCTGACGTTGATGGTGCTCATATTCGCTGCCTCCTTCTTACGCTGATGTATCGCTATATGCGCCCATTGATTGATGCTGGTCGCGTCTTCGCAGCGATTCCACCGCTTCACCGTATTGAAGTGATGGGTGGCGGCGGCAAGAAAGGCAATTACATCTACACATACTCAGATGATGAGATGAAGAAGGTAACGGCTGATCTTGCTAAGAATGGCAAGCGTTGGAAAGAACCTATTCAGCGTTACAAAGGTCTTGGCGAGATGGATGCAGATCAGCTCCGTGAGACAACGATGGATCCTGATGTTCGCACGCTCCGTCGCATCACCGTGACAGATGCAGCGGCGGCAGAGTCCATGTTTGAACTTCTCATGGGTTCAGATGTTGCTCCACGTAAAGAATTTATCGCCAACGCTGAGATCGATCGCGACTCAATCGACGCTTAACGTCTCTTAGTCGATAGAGACTAGGTCGAAGTACTCGTCTTTCCAGATATCTTCATCGCCATCAGGCAAGAGGATGACTCGCTCTGGCTTAAGAGCCTGAACCGCGCCCTCATCGTGAGAGACCATTACAACAGAGCCTTGATACTCAGATAATGCGGCGAGGATCTCTTCACGAGATGCTGGATCAAGGTTATTTGTAGGCTCATCGAGCAAAAGAACGTTTGCGCCTGAAACCACGATTGTCGCTAGAGCTAAACGTGTTCGCTCACCACCAGAGAGCACCTTGACCGGCTTATGAACATCGTCTCCTGCAAAGAGGAATGAACCGAGGACGTTACGTGCCTCTGGTTCACGGATATCAGCAGTTGCCGACATCATGTTCTCAAGGATGGTCCGTTCGAAGTCGAGTGATTCGTGCTCCTGTGCGTAGTAACCGATCTTGAGACCATGACCATGTTCGACCTTGCCAGTATCTGATTCAAGTTCACCGGCCAAGATACGAAGCAGAGTTGTCTTACCAGCACCGTTGAGCCCAAGAATTACAACGCGAGAGCCCTTATCAATGACGCAAGAGACATCGGTAAAGATTTCAAGAGATCCATAATTCTTAGATAGCTCTTCACCCGATAGGGGAGTCTTGCCACATGGTGCCGGGGTAGGGAAGCGAAGTTTTGCCACTTTATCTGAAACGCGAACATCTTCCAGTGATGAGCGGAGCTTCTCTGCGCGACGTAACATTCCTTGGGCAGCAGTTGCTTTAGATGCTTTTGCTCGCATCTTCTCGCCCTGCTTCTGCAAGATTTCAGCACGCTTCTCCGCATTGGCTCGTTCCTTCTTGCGGCGGTGCTCATCTGCTTCACGCTGCAAGAGGTATTGCTTCCAGCCCATGTTATAGACATCGATGACATTGCGGTTGGCATCGATATAGAAAACTTTGTTGACAACGGTCTCAATCAGATTGACATCGTGAGAGATGATCACAAGCCCACCGGAATAGTTGGTGAGGTATTGACGCAGCCAGATGATGGAATCTGCATCCAAGTGGTTAGTGGGCTCATCGAGGAGTAAAGTCTCGGCGCCAGAAAATAGAATTCGAGCAAGTTCGATACGACGGCGCTGACCGCCGGAAAGTGTTGCAATCTCGTTATGGAAAACATCTTCTGAAACGCCAAGTGATGAAGCGATAGCTTCAGCCTCAGATGTTGCGGCATAACCACCGGCTGCATTGAATTCAGCATCAACTCGTGTGTAGCGCTCAAGCGCCTTCTCAAGTTCAGCACCTTCAGTTGTCGAAAGTTCTAGTTCGACTGCAGTCATGCGCTTTGCAATTTCATCGAGACCGCGGGCTGAGAGGATGCGATCGAGGGCAGTTCCTTGATCTTCGCCAGTTCGTGGGTCTTGAGGGAGATAACCAATCTTGCCGGTGCGCTGGACGCCACCGCCGGCCGGCAGGGTCTCACCTGCAAGAACCTTGGCAAGGGTCGATTTTCCAGCTCCATTGCGCCCCACAAAGCCCACGCGGTCACCGCTATTGACGCGGATATTGACGCCACTGACAAGCAGGCGTGCGCCGGCGCGGAGTTCGAGGGCAGAGGTTGAAATCATTTGGCGTATCTTCCCACAGTATTTACCTCCCTCAGGCACGCCCTCTAGACTCTGAAAATGGTGAGTGGCATTGCAATCCTGATATCTCTTCTCGTTCTTGTAGCCGTTATCTATCAAATTCGCATCATTCGACGAGTCAATGAGAAGCTCAATAAGTTGGTCGCTACAGAGAAAGATTCACGACGTAGCGCAAAGGATGTGGAGAAATCCAATCGAGAGAACTATCGCCAGAGTGAGTACTACCTGCAACTGATTACTCTTCTTCAATTACAAGCCCCAATTCCTGCCACCCGTAATTGGGCAGCATCTCCCGATGTCTTATTGACCCTGCTCAATTTTGCTCGCACTACAAACCCTCAAGTGATTCTCGATTTGGGGTCAGGAATGTCTACCTTGGTATTAGCCAAGAGCGCACCAGGTGCAAAGGTCATCAGTATCGATAATTCACCAGAGTTTGCAGAGAAGACAAAGAAAGTTTTGGTGAACCACGCCATTACCAATGCAGAGGTACGAGTCGCACCTCTTACACCTCATACCTCCGGAGTTGATTGGTATGACCTTACTCAATTATCTGATGTATCGAATATAGATTTGCTTTTTATTGATGGACCGCCAGGATCAAAGAACCCTATGGCGCGCCACCCAGCAATTGCAGAATGCATCGCGAAGTTAAGCCCAAAGGCTGTCATCGTGATTGATGATGCTGGTCGTGAAGGAGAGCGTGCAATGGCCCTTGATTTCGCCGCAGCTCTTCCAACTCACTCACTTGAGTTCTTAAGCCATGAAAAAGGAACGGCAGTCTTACTGCCGCGCTAGTTACTCTTTACCGATACGTGTACGGCGAGGCACTGCATACGCCTTCGAGACGGCTGTTAACTCTTCAGAGACTTGCTTGCGCATCGCTTCCTCTGACTTCAAGAGAGTAGTCAAGGCCGCAATAGTTGCCTTGAGCTCCTTTGACTCGGTCTCCAGTTCAAGCTTGCTCATCTTGGTCAGACGGCGAAGTGGCATATCGAGAATGTAAGTCGCTTGTTCATCGTTGAGTTTAAATCCCTTGATGAGGGCTTCCTTTGCCGCAGCTGCATCATCTGAACCACGGATGATCTTGATGACCTTATCGATATCGATGATCGCCTTAAGCAATCCATCAACCAATGAGAGTCGGCTCTCAGCCTTGGCTTTACGGAACTCGCTTCGACGACGAACTACCTCAATACGGTGCTCGATAAAGACTTGGAGCAACTCTTTCAGGCCAAGAGTTTGTGGGCGACCCTTCACGAGTGCAACGGCGTTGATAGCAAAGCCGTCTTCCATCGGAGTGAGTTTGTAGAGCTGCTCTAGAACAGTCTCGGGTTCGAAACCATTCTTCAACTCAATCACTACGTTGGTGCCGGTCTGGCCATCGGTGAGGTCGACGATATCTGAGATGCCTTGAATCTTCTTCGCCTTAGCAAGGTCGGCGATGCGCTCGACAACTTTCTCAGGACCGATATTAAATGGAAGTTCTTTGATGACGATACCCATCTTGCGAGAAGTCACCTTGCTGATTTCAACAGTTGCGCGGACCTTAAAAGATCCCTTACCTGTTGAGTAGGCTTCACGAACTCCATCGAGTCCAACGAGTTCGCCACCGGTTGGAAAATCCGGGCCAGGGATGTGCTTCATCAACTGTCCGAGAGTTGCCTTTGGATTATCGATTAAGAATTTAGTGGCAGCGATAACTTCGCCTAAATTATGTGGAGCCATATTGGTCGCCATGCCCACAGCGATACCGGAAGAGCCGTTAACGAGAAGATTAGGAAAAGCTGCAGGAAGAACGAGCGGTTCTTGTAGTTGGCCGTCATAGTTTGGGCCAAAGTCCACGGTGTTCTCATCTGATTCAGCAACCATAGTCATCGCAGCGGCGGCAAGGCGCGCTTCGGTATAACGCATCGCAGCAGGCCCTGCATCGAGTGAACCAAAGTTTCCGTGGCCATCGATGAGTGGAAGCTGCATTGAGAACGATTGCGCCATGCGCACGAGTGCGTCATAAATTGCAGAGTCACCGTGAGGGTGCAACTTACCCATTACCTCACCGACCACACGTGCAGATTTAACGTGGCCGCGCTCTGGGCGTAGACCCATATCTGCCATCTGATGAAGGATGCGGCGGTGGACCGGCTTAAGTCCATCACGAGCATCAGGAAGTGCGCGCGAATAGATTACGGAGTATGCATACTCAAGGAAGGATTCAGACATCTCTGATGAGACATCGATATCGATGATCTTGCCTGGGAATTCACCGGGCTTAGGACCTGTCGCCTTACCTTTGGCTCCCTTTGCAGGAGCGGCCTTCTTTGTTGCCATGGCGCGTATTCTGCCCTGCGCAGGGGTTAAATAACGGTACCTACACGCGGACGAGCCCCAACGATTGCAACACATCGGGCTGCGACCTTCGCCCCTGACTCAAGGCCATGCTGCATATTCTTTGAAATCGCATAGGTGGCGATAAAACCTGCAGCAAAAGAATCACCAGCCCCGGTCGTATCAACTACCTCGGTGGTGAGCGCTGGAGTAGTGATGAGAATGGATCCGCGACTCTTTCCAATTGCACCCTGTGAACCTCGTTTAATGACAACGGTCTCGCACTCATCAAGGAGCAGCTCGATAGCTTTTTCAGGATTGGTCTCACCGGTCAGATAGATAGCTTCCTCTTCATTGAGCAAGATGACATCGACCAGGCGAATCCAACTCTTAACCTCTTCAATCGGGACCTCCATCATGCCGCCAACAGATGCAGGGTCGAAGTAGATCGGCAACCCAGTCGACTTAATCTTGGCAATCATCTCAAGAACGCCAGGGCGGGAGAGTGGGTCAAGTGGAGAGTATCCAGAGAGATAGACAACATCGAACTCATCTAGCTCTGGCAAATCTCCAAGATGAAGCCCTGAATTGGCGCCATTATCCGGAAACATAGTGCGCTCGCCAGTGGGATCTACCAGAACAACAACTACTCCAGAAGAACCACCATCAACCATCAAATTCTGATGTTGCACACCGAGTGAATCGAATTCACTGACCAGGGCTGCGCCAGCGGCATCGTCACCTACATGGCCAACGATTGTTGCTCGAGCATCAGTGCGCGTTAACCAAGATGCCACGTTTCCCGCTGCTCCACCGCCATGGGTAGAGATCGATGAGGGCGTGTCACTTCCGTAGTTGATTTTGTCGGGCATGACAGAAATCTTGGTGATGACATCAAGCATGACATCACCAATGCAGAGCACCCTTACGGTCATTATCTGCTCTTCTGAACGGCAACTGCGATATCTGCAGCGAGAGCTGAATTTGATTTGATGATGTCGATGTTAACTGTGAGAGATTCACCTTCAGATGCAGTGTGGAAATGCTCAAGTAAGAACGGTGTCACGTACTTGCCATGAATACCTGCTCGCTCTGCTCCCTCTAAGCCACTCTTCAAGATTGCATCGTGGCGAGCTCGATCCATCTCTTTCGCTACAGGGTTGGCAACGACTAGGCCATTATTGGTCTGAAGCGCAAGACGCTTCTTAATAATTGACGCAATATCTTCAGCGCTCTCCACTTGATGTTCAATGGTGAAACCAGAATCGGTGAGATAGAAACCAGGAAACTTTGTGGTTTTGAAGCCGACGACTCCAATAGCTAAGGTCTCTAGCCGTTCAAGAGTTGCTGCAACATCGAGAATAGATTTAACGCCAGCACACACAATGGTGATATCGAGTTGTGAGAGAGCGGTGAGATCAGCAGATTCATCAAATGTCTCATTGGCGCCACGGTGAACGCCACCGAGACCGCCGGTTGCAAAGATGTTAATCCCAGCCAACACCGCCAGATGTGCAGTTGCTGCAACTGTCGTTGCCGCTGACTTTCCAGATGCAGCCACAATAGCGAGATCTCGGCTTGAAGCTTTCGCGATGTCATCGCGGTTAGCGATATCTACTAGCTGATCATCGGTGAGCCCGATATGCACGACGCCATCGAGTAGAGCGATTGTTGCCGGCACTGCCCCGCGTGATCGGACTATCTCTTCTACTTCTCTGGCAACTGTTAAGTTAGAGGGGCGTGGCAATCCATGGCTGATGATTGTTGACTCTAGGGCGACGATTGGCTTGCCTGTGCGAAGGGCTTCTGCAACCTCGGGCGATGTATGAAATCTCTGCTCTGACATGAGCCCAACAATACTCGTGGGATGATTGGCAGGTGCACCTATCGCAGATCATGCCCTCAATATTTGCCGGGCTCAATCTTGCTGATACTCAGGATATTGCCGGCTGTGGTGAAAGTCCCACCGGTCGCGAACTCTTATTTCTGATAGATGGATTTGGCGCAGATGTGCTGGAGAAGTACGGCCAATATGCACCTGTCATTGCTTCATTGAAACATTTGCATCGAGTGAAAACATCTTTTCCCTCCACGACCTCTACCAGCTTGGCAACTCTGACAACCGGAGTCATGCCTGGTGCTCACGGAATGATGGGCTACACAGTGCGAGTGCCACGCAGCAGTGGCAGAGTCCTCAACTCATTGAAGTGGGATGAGAGAGTCGATCCTGAGATATGGCAGCCTGTGCCCACACTCTTTCAGCGCGCAACTTTGAATGGAATCACCGTGACACATGTGGCGGCGAAGAGATATGAAGAGACAGGTTTTACTCGTGCCGTCTTTCGCGGTGCGCATTATCGCGGTGCGAATGTCACAAGTGACTTGATCGGCGAGACGGTCGCTGCGCTTCAGAAATCACCATCGTTTGTCTATCTCTACGTCAATGATCTCGATTCCGCGGGCCATTCAGATGGTGTGGGATCGGAGAAGTGGATAGCGGCGTTATCTAATATCGATTCGATGGTCGCGCAGTTGCTCGAGAAACTTCCGCGGGGAACTCGTTTCTGGATCACCGCAGACCACGGAATGATCAATGTGGAAGAGAAGATTGTGATGGGGGTAGAGAACAACCTCCTTGAGGGTATCGCCACAATTGCAGGTGAGCCACGGATGCGCCATCTCTATCTACCGCAGGATGCAGATCTGGCTCCGCGCGCAGATGTGATTTCACGGTGGAATGAAACGTTGGGGGAGAAGGTCACCCTCTTTACTCGCGAGAGCGCAATTAGCGCTGGTTTATTCGGCACCAATGTCTCACTCGATGCCTCCGAACGAATCGGTGACATTATCGCAATTGCTCAAGGAAATTTAGTCATACTTGATCCTGAGCGGGCAGATAAAGAAGGCGCAATGGTTGGCCATCATGGTGGAGATTCTGAAACAGAATCAACAGTTCCACTCTTGGTGAGCGCGCTTTAAGAAGAGAAGATCTTGAGCAATTCGCTGATCGGTTTATTGGCCTCAGCCGGATGTCGAAATTTCTTTCGGGTATTGAGTGTGTAGTGGTTACGGCGTCCCTGGCGCTCAACTTTGACGTAATCAGATTCCTCTAACTCGGCGAGAATAGTTTGAGCTCTCCGCTCGGTGATACCCACAGCGGCAGCGATATCTTTCACTCGCGAATCCGGATTGCGGTTGAGATGAACCAAGACATGTCCATGATTTGAGAGGAATGTCCATCCTTCACTTGCCACTCTCTGATTACTCATGGGTAAAAAATACCAGAATTTTGATACCTGAAATGGATTTCTGCTATATTTCCTCAGATTATTGGGGGAAGAATGAATGCAGGCTCAGTCTTAATCGAAAATCTCTTATCCGTTCCAGTGCTCGTTTTCGCACTCGGGCTCTTCGCGGCGGTTTTCAGGGGTGATGTTCGACTGCCTGATCCGGTCTATCAAGCGATTTCAATCTTCTTGCTCTTTGGAATCGGCCTCAAAGGTGGACACTCCATCAAAGGGGTTGAGGTTAAGGACTTTGCCCTTCCAGCGATTTCAACCATTCTGCTCGGCGCCTTAATTCCCTTCCTTGCCTTCTATATTTTGAAATTCTTCACCTCATTCAATCGAGCAGATCGAGGAGCGATTGCCGCTCATTACGGTTCAACCTCGCTCGTCACCTTCTCTGCTGCCATGTTATTTCTCGACAATAGCGGCATCTTTATCGAGCCATATGCCACCGCGTTATTAACCATCATGGAGATTCCAGGAATCATCGTTGGTATCTATCTGGGATCTCGCCATGCGGAGAGCTTGGTGCATTGGGGAGAGACGTTACGTGAAGTCATTACTGGTAAAACGATTGCGCTGCTCGTTGGCGGATTGATAGTAGGTGCTGTTGCAAGTGATAACGGCTACGAACGCGTCTCACCATTTTTCATCGATATTCAATATGGAGTCCTCACCCTCTTCTTGCTTCACCTTGGATTCTTAGCTGGAAGCAATTGGAGTCAGATTCGCTCTGTCGGCCTACAAATCGGCCTCTTTGCAATTCTCTTTCCGATTGCAATGGGTGCGCTAGGTGTTGCGGTGGGAAGTGCTATCGGGCTCTCTATTGGTGGAGCCACCATCCTTGGAGCGCTTTCGGCAAGCGCCTCTTATATTGCCGCTCCTGCTGCTGTTTCACTCGGATTGCCTAAAGCCAATGGATCTTTGGCGCTGATTTCAAGTATTGGTCTGACTTTTCCATTTAACTTAATCATCGGAATCCCACTCTATTTAGAGATGGCTCAACTCTTAATCGGATAAAGAAATCTGGCAGAGATAGAGAAGTGAATTAATCTTCTTGCGGTTCGTCAGAGTTATTGGCACTTGGTGCCTTAGATCCAAACATGATTTCATCCCATGAAGGAATCTTTGCGCGCGCAGTGACGCCATCTTCAGCATCTGCAGCTGTGGGAGTGTCACGAATAGCAACAAGACGTGGAGTCTCTAGCTTCTCTTCAGCTGGCGCAACTGGCGAGAAGAGTGAGTTAGCACCAGGAAGTTCCACGGGAGCAACTGGCTCAAGACGTGAGGGATGTGAAGGTTCAGCGTTAACAAAACCTGGTTCGATGACACGTGCTGGCGCTTCTTCCCCGATTAACCATGCACCGTTGTCATCGGTTGGATTGATGGTTCGGCGTGATGTGTCGAAGTTCCATGATGCGCTTCCATTGCCATCACGGTTTGGGTAATGCAGTTCGATATGCCATGTGGCATCAGGTAGGCGCCATGTGTTCCATGAGAGATCATCGCCATCGACTCCGCGTGGAACCAACTTTCCAATGACTGCCTCAACAAAGGTGATATCAAGTCGAGTTGAATCTTTGCGAAGCGCTGCGCTGCGAGCTTGGTTGAGTATGTATTCGCGCTCTTGCAAGATGGGACCTGAGAAACGTGCAATCTTGTCGAGAGTTGTATTGCCTTCACGAGCGATTACCTCCGGCGCATCACCGGCGCGAAGTCTGCGCTGAATCTCTTTAACGCTGATGACAACATCTTCATCGTCGTTAGGAACGGCCGCTAAGCGAGGCTGATTGATCGTCGCACGGAGAGTGTCGCTAATACGGAGTGAGTACTCATTGCCATCGTTATCAGCCAAGGTGAGGTGGGTGCCTTCGTCATTCTTGCCTTGTAAACGGAGCTCGCTCATAGGCGCAGAATAACCGATGAGGGGTGAGAATAATTGATGTGGCAGGTAGAATCGCGGCTATGACCACCCACAACACAGCGGAACTTCTCTCACTGGCGCAACGCATTGGGCGCGAGGCCGCTGCGATGTTGATGGACCGTCCGGCAGAACTTGAGGTCAATACCAAGTCGACTGCAATTGATGTTGTGACTCAGATGGATATCAAGGTCGAAGCATTTATCGTCGAAGAACTTCTCGCCGCCCGCCCCGATGACGGTTTGATTGGCGAGGAAGGCGCAGACCGTGCGAGCACCTCAGGAATTACCTGGGTAATCGATCCACTCGATGGCACCGTCAACTATCTCTATGACCTTCCTGGGTGGAATGTCTCGATTGGTGCCAAAGATGAAGAAGGGCAGTTAATCGGAGTCGTGGCAGCGCCCAGCATTAACTCCACCTGGTGGGCGGTGCGGGGAGAGGGTGCCTTCTTCAACGGCAAGCCAATACGGTGTAATGATCCGATTGAGATGAACCGGGCGATGGTTGCTACTGGTTTTCAATACGATGTCGCCCATCGTGGCAAGCAGATCGAACATCTCTCTAAGGCGCTGCCTTTAATTCGTGACCTGCGACGCAATGGCGCAGCTGCTGTCGACCTCTGCCATGTGGCGATGGGACGAGTTGATGCCTATTACGAGCACGGGCTCAAGGAGTGGGATTGGGCAGCAGCAGGGCTCATCGCCCGCGAGGCTGGCGCTCGCTTTGGCCTCTACGGCCAGGCTCCCTATCAGATGACCTTGGCAGCGGGGCCGGCGCTCTATGTCCAGCTTGAGGCCTTCCTCGACCTCGCCTGATCGCCCGCTTAGCCGATTTTCACGCAAGGGGTCACCTGTGGCAAGATACGACCCCTGTACGGCATATCCGTACCGCTTGAAATACATGAACAGGACCAGATTATGAACATTCTCGATGTCGTAGATGCAGCATCACTCCGCAAGGACATTCCACAGTTCCGCGCAGGCGATGAGCTCAAGATCCATGTTCGTGTTATCGAGGGTAACAAGTCACGTCTTCAGGTCTTCCAGGGTGTAGTCATCCGTCGACAGGGCGATGGCGTCCGCGAGACATTCACAATCCGCAAGGTCTCTTACGGTGTTGGCGTCGAGCGTACCTTCCCAGTTCACACACCAGTTATTGAGAAGATTGAACTCGTCCAGAAGGGCGATGTTCGTCGTGCAAAGCTTTACTACCTCCGCGACCTTCGCGGTAAGGCTGCAAAGATTCGCGAAAAGCGTGATGGCGTTGTTGGTTACGGTGATGGAATCCTTTCAACTCCAGAACCTGTAATCGAGCCAGTCGTTGAGGCAGTTGTAGAAGCTCCTGCAGTTGTTGAAGAGGCTCCAGTAGTTGAAGCAGTTGTCGAAGCACCAGTTGCAGAAGCAGTTGCAGAAGCTCCTGCAGAGGTTGCAGCTGATGCACCTGCTGCTGAAGACAAGCCTGCACAATAATTTCTAAGTACCTGCCTCGTAAGGGATCGTTCTTTCGCGAGTTCCCGATACTTGTCATCGTTGCGCTCGCTGTATCTCTTGTCATCAAAACCTTCGTTGTTCAGTTCTTCTACATCCCTTCTGGTTCTATGGAGAACACGCTTCAAGTCAATGATCGGGTAGCAGTCAACAAGATTCCTTTCCTTGCTAAATCAATTAAGCGTGGAGATGTTGTTGTCTTCCGTGATCCTGATAATTGGTTACCGATTCCTGCAGAAGATGTCAGCGGAAATAAAGTCATTGCAAAAGCGAAAGAAGCTCTCGTCTTCTCTGGCGTGCTGCCAAATCCAGCAAAGCAATATCTCGTCAAGCGCGTAATTGGCATAGCTGGAGATAAAGTGATTTGTTGCGATAAAGACGGTGGCCTCACCATCAATGGCAAATCAACCAATGAGCCATATATCTTTGCTGGCAATAAGCCATCAGAGCTTAGATTTAATGTGACCGTGCCTGAAGGAAAGATCTGGGTGATGGGCGATCACCGCGGAGCATCTGCGGACTCTCGTTACCATCAAGATGATGTAAACAATGGAATGGTGCCGGTCTCTAAAGTCACCGGACGAGTCTTCGGAATTCTCTGGCCATTTTCTAATTTTGGTTTAACGCCTTCACAAGACCCAATCGCGACCAAGTAATTTCGTTGTAACGAAAATGTCAGCAGCAGCTAAGCGCATCGAAGAGATGCTGCGTGATGCGCAGATATCTCCGATAGCTGGCGTGGATGAGGCAGGACGTGGTCCTTGCGCGGGACCTTTAGTAATCGCCTCAGTAATCCTCGATGATCCCTTCGCCGATGTGTGGGCAGAGATTCGAGATTCAAAAGAGATCTCTGAGAAGAAACGTGAAATTCTCTTTGATGTCGTCATGGATAACGCAGCTGCGGTGAGCATTATTGAAGTCTCTCCTGAAGAGATTGATCTCCGTGGCGTACATGCAGCAAACCTTGATGGAATGCGTAGAGCAGTCAATGGCTTATCGATTACTCCGGCATACGTGCTGACCGATGGATATGCAATCGAAGGTTTAGCGGTGCCCAATGTTGCTGTGTGGAAGGGCGACCAAGTTGTTACCGCAATCAGCGCCGCATCCATCATCGCCAAGGTCACTCGCGATCGCATTATGCGAGAGATGGATGAGATTTACCCTGGCTATGGTTTTGCAGGACATAAGGGTTACATCACCGCCGCACACACAGCAGCAATCGCTGAACTTGGCGTGACACCGATACACCGTAAATCATTCTCAAATATCGCTGCCCTCCTTTAATCCACAAGCGAAACTTTCTTCGCTTTCAACCGGGCCATATTCCCTACCATCCACAGGTGGTTATTGAACTTCTGCGAAATGGGATTATCGATGAATCAAAGAGATATGAGATTACTAATTGCGGCGCATTACGAAGCAGGGGCCCTAACAATTGCCCATCGGTTGCGAGCTCACGGTATGGAGCGCATCATCGAGGAGATACCACTGGATTCAAGGGTGAACCCTTTACAGGTGTATGAAGAACTATCTGAGAGTGGGATTAGATTCCTCATCCCAGAAGATGCAGGTTGGCCAACGCCCCTCAACGATTTAGCTGTGCCGCCGGTTGGAATATTTGTGAAAGGAAATATCGAAGTCCTCCAGCAACAGTCCCTTGCGATTGTGGGAACACGCAATCCGACTCCATATGGGATTCGCGCAGCACAAGAATTTGCAGCGGGTTTTGTGGATCGAGAATGGGCGATTGTCAGCGGAGGCGCTTACGGCATTGATTCTGCAGCCCACAGGGGAGCACTGATTGCCGAAGGAAGCACAGTTGCCGTCATTGCTTCGGGCCTAGATTGCCTCTATCCGGCTGGTAATAGGAAGCTCTTTGAAGAGATTCTTGAGAACGGTGCAATCGTTACCGAATACCTCCCTAGTGTTTCTGCACGGCCTCATCGCTTCTTAGTTCGCAATCGATTGATTGCAGCACTATCAAAGGCAACATTGGTCGTTGAAGCAGCTTTTCGTAGTGGATCACTTCGTACCGCAAGAGATGCTGCAGAACTTGCACGCCCAGTGATGGCGATTCCAGGACCAATAACCTCTCCAACGTCGGAAGGGTGTCATCGATTAATTGGCGAGCGAAGCGCAGAGTTAGTGACCTCTATCGCAGATGCTCACGAGTTGATCACTTCATTGGTCTAACACGGGGGAGAAGTAGTGAGAGAATAGGGTCATGAGTGAATTCCGTTCGGGCTTCGTTGCCATTGTTGGCCGCCCCAATACCGGAAAATCGACTCTTATCAACGCTCTTGTAGGTAGCAAGATCGCAATTACTTCGCATCATCCCAATACAACTCGTCATGCGATTCGTGGAGTTATCAATAGTGAGAATTTTCAAGCTGTTCTCGTTGACACCCCTGGAGTTCATAAGCCACGCACATTGCTTGGGCATCACCTCAATAAGGTCGTCAACGATAACCTCGATTCAGTAGATGCAATCATGATGTGTCTACCTGCCAATGAGGCAAATGGCGCTGGAGATCAGTTTATCGCTGCAGAGCTTGCCAAACATCCACGCGCTAAGAAGTTTGCTTTGGTGACAAAGACCGATACCGTTAGTAAGAAGACGCTCGCCGATCGTTTGATGACTGTGAGCGATTTAGCTGAAGGTTTTACCTGGGATGAAATCATCCCCGTCTCGGCTGTTATTCATGACCAGATTGAGCTTCTCGAGAAGATCATTGGTGAGAATATTCCAGTGGGTCC
>JACCDM010007860.1_pt1 | contig 14375 bp, 4 predicted proteins | sample 7445851 | NCBI WGS metagenome assembly JACCDM01 (sample SAMN15323438, study PRJNA562643) | freshwater metagenome | isolation source: river surface water | place: USA:Blue River Watershed | collected 2017-08-16
AAGAGCTTTGCTGCAGAGTCGGCAAGCGGAGCAGCAGCAAGCGTTGTTGCGGCATCGGTGCCAGACACTGGCGCAGCAGGTGCAGCACGCGTAACTGCTGTACACGTTGAAGAAAGCACTGGACCAAAGTTGGACGAAGCAAACATCGTTGTTTCGGGCGGCCGTGGTCTTGGCGAAGCTGGCAGCTACTCACTCGTTGAAGACCTTGCCAAGTTGTTGAAGGGTGCACCTGGTGCATCACGCGCAATTGTTGACGCCGGCTGGGTTCCTTACAGCTACCAAGTTGGTCAGACGGGCAAGGTTGTAAAGCCAACCGTCTACATTGCAGCCGGTATCTCTGGTGCAACGCAGCACATGGTGGGCATGAAGGGCTCGAAGAACATCATCGCCATTAACAAGGACAAGGAAGCACCAATTTTCGGTGTTGCAGACCTTGGCATTGTTGGCGACGTTCACAAGGTGTTGCCACAGCTCATCGAGCTGCTTAAGTCACGCGGCTAATTCATTGCCTGCATAGTTACGGCAACAACTGCCGCGATTATTCCAGTAAACGAAGCCACTGCGGCAAATATTTGACGGGAGATTCTTCCTGGCAATTTGTCAATCTTTGACTCAAGGATGTTGAATCGTTTGTCGATTTCAATGAACTGTTTGTCGATGTCGATGAACTTGTATTCAACTCGATTAAAAAACGTTCGAACCAGTGAAAAATTGGAATCAATTCGGTCGGCCAGTTGTACGAGATCGTTTCCCGTTGCAGGGAGATCCCTGCGGTCCTGAAGTTGTTCACCCATATTCAGTGAGTGTTACACAGGTGGTGCTTTGGCTGTCAAGCCATTCACGCAATAATTAAAAAAATACACCTGTAGAGAAAATTTTTCATCTACTTAGCGTTTGTTGCGATGTTCATCGTGATGGCGCTTGTGGAATGAAATTGTTTCGCACTCGATTCAACCTGCGCCGAATTGTTGCAACCATCATTTTGGTTGCTTTGTTATTGCTTCCTGTTTTGAGTTTGTTTGGCAGCAATGTAAAGGCCGCAACACAGGGGGGAGTGCTCGACACCACGTGGCCAACTTCGGCGCACGACCGAGATGTAACTGCCATTGTCGTTGCACCAGATGGAAAAATCTGGGTTACAGACAACGGCGGTACTCGCGCGTACAACACAAACGGTTCAATCGCAGTTGCATCAAAGTGGGAAGGCTTCGTTCCTTATTCGTTAGCCGTTCAAACTGTTGGAACGACAAATTACATATTGTCTGGTGCAAGTGGTCAGATATTTAGATACACGGCAGATGGTGTAAAAGATACGACATTCGGCACTGGACAAACTGGACAGCACAACGCTCTTCTCGTCCATGGCTCTTCCACTGCGCAAAAAATATTTGCTGGAGTTGGTACAGACTTTAAGCGGTACACAGCAAACGGAGTTTTAGAAAGCACAGTTGCTGCAGGCGGCACTGTCAATGCATTACAAACACAAACTGTCGGAGGTGTTGATTACATATTGGTTGGTGGAGCCTTCGGATTAAAGAGGTACACCACTGCAAGTGTTTTTGATAGTGCGTTTACGGCAAATCCTGGTGCAACTGTGAATGCCATTAACGTGCAAAGCGACGGGAAAATTCTTGTTGCAGGAACTTTTGGTCTGAAGCGCTACAACGCAGATGGTTCGGTAGACGGGTCTTTTCCAACTATCACCACCGCCATACTTTCATTAGCGGTTCAATCTGATGGAAAGATTGTTGCAGGAACATCCACTGCTCTTCTGAGGTATTCATCGGTGGGTATCGCAGAGACAGCGTTCAATACAAATTCTGCGATGAATGGAACCTTTAACAGTGCAAAACTGGCGCTTGAATCCTCCGGCAACATCATTGCTGGTGGTAACAGCAACGTAGCGACCAAAAGGTATTTGAGACGATACTCGTGGCAAAATGTTGCGCCAGGTAGTCCGCTGGCACCAACCGCAGTTGCAAGCGACAGATCGGCAGTTGTCACTGTTGCGGCAGGAAGTGGCGTAACCCCAACGGGCTATACCGTTTATGTTGATGGCGATGTCACAAAAAACTGCGTCGTTACGGGCTCGTCCGGCAACTGCACAATTACAGGATTGACGAACGGAACTTCGTATACGTTTTATGCTGTCGCTAGAAATATTGATGCAACTTCAGCAAATTCGGCAAGTTCTAATGCAGTAACTCCAGCAGACACGGTCGCTCCCGTACTTTCTACAGCGGTTTTGGACAGCCTGGGAACGAAGTTAACGCTTACCTATGACGAACCACTCGGCGCTACAGCATCGGGAACCAGCGCATTTACCGTTTCTGCGGGTGGATCGAACTTCGTTGTCAATTCTGTAACGGTGAACGGGTCGAGCGTTGAGTTGGGATTGGCATCGGTAATCGGCCAAGGGTTAACAGTGACAGTTTCATATGCTGCTCCAGCTTCGAATTCTGCAACAACCAACCAAGCCATTCAGGACGTCGTTGGAAATGATGCGGCTTCACTATCTTCACGAGCGGTAACGAATGGTTCCACCGTCGACACGACTGCTCCAATTTATGTTTCATCAGCGGTGAATAGTGCCGGAACGATCTTGACACTTACCTATGGCGAGGCAATTCATTCAACAACTGCACCTACCAGTGCTTTCACCGTCACGGTCAATTCGGTGCCAGTAACGGTGAATTCAGTAACGGTGAGTGGTTCGACGATTCAGCTGGCACTTGCTACAACAGTCGGAACTGGTCAATCAGTTACATTCGCATACTCGGCACCTGTAACTAATTCTGCAAACACCAACCAAGCCATTCAGGATGCAGTCGGAAACGACTCAATTTCACTGACATCGCGGGCGATAACAACCAATAGTTCAATAGTCGACTTAACAGCGCCTGCGTTCAGTACTGCATCGGTTAACTCAACGGGAACCGTCCTTACGCTGTCATATAACGAGACGCTTAACTCGACAACTGCTCCTACCAGTGCATTTTTAGTAACTGTTAATGGCATTACACGTACTGTGAGCTCGGCTGTCGTCAGCGGTTCAGGAGTGCAGCTGACTCTTGCATCTCCAGTTGGTTCGGGTCAGACAGTGGTTGTTTCCTATACGGCTCCATCGGTTGATTCAACAACTGCCAATAGTGCAATTCAAGACACGGCAGGCAATGACGCAATTTCGCGGCTTTCTCAGTCTGCTTCCAATAGCTCGACGGTTGACCTCACTGCGCCGGTGTTTAGCTCTGCAACGGTCAACTCTGCTGGCACGTTATTGACACTTACTTATAACGAAACATTGTTTGCCACAACTGCTCCTACAAGTGCATTTACGGTCACTGCCGGTGGCGTTTCTCAAACTATTTCCTCACTTTCAATTAGTGCTTCAACGCTGCGGCTTACACTTGCTACGCCTATAGAAAGAGGCGTTGTGGTTACGGTTTCGTATACCGCTCCCACGCCAGACAGCACAAACTCAAACAGTGCGATTCAAGATGCTGCCGGAAACGATTCTGTATCGCTAAGTTCCGCTGCAGTTACGAACAGCTCAACCGTGGATACGACTGCGCCTGTGTTGAGTTCTGCCGTTTTAGCTACAAACGGAACGACGCTTACGCTTACTTATAACGAAGCGCTAAATGCAACAACTGCAGCAACTACAGATTTTGCTGTCCTGGTTGATGGCACTCCAGCAACTGTTTCAACACGATCAATTAGTGGCTCAAATGTTGTACTCACATTGTCACCAGCGGTACTTGGTTCATCAACCGTGACTGTTGCGTACAACGCACCGTCAGCAAGCAATTTAACGACAAATAACGCAGTGCAAGACACGGCTGGTAACGATGCCCTTTCATTTTCCGCAACTGCAGTTACGAATAATTCAACTGAAGGCCCTCCGAGATTAATTTCAGCCGAAGTTTTGGCTGCTGGAAATCAAATGAGATTGACATGGAGCGAAACGCTTGGGAACACGTATCCATTGAATACCGCATTCACGATCTTGGTAAATGGAAGCCCGGTGACGGTAACTGGAACCAATACGGTTACGCCAAGTAACTATTTCACTTTTAACCTTTCGCAGACAATCACCTCTAATCAAACCGTAACGGTTTCGTATATTGCTCCTGCCTCAAACAACGCAACGACTAACAATGCTGTACAGGACACAGTTGGTAACGATGCTCTTGCATTTACGAATTCGGCGGTGACGAATAGTTCAACAGTTCCTGGCGATACAACCGCACCGACTCTTCTATCGGCATCGTTGAATACTGCAGGAACGGTGCTATCGCTTTCCTACAACGAAACGCTGAACGCAACTACCGCTTCTACATCGGACTTCACTGTTTTGGTTAATGGGGTGTCGTATTCCGTCAGCAGTGTGGCGGTGAGTACCTCTGTTGTGCAGTTAACGCTGGGCTCTGCTGTTGAAGCGGGGAGGACCGTAACAGTCTCGTACACCGCGCCGACGCCAAACAGTTGGGCGACGAACCTGGCGGTGCAAGACTCGGCGGGAAATGATGCTGTTTCGCTTTCGGCGCAAGCGGTAACGAATAACTCGACTGCTGGACCAGACATTGCACCGCCAACACTTTCGTCTGTCAATGCATCTGGAACCACCGTGACGCTTCAGTTCAATGAAACACTGAAGTCATCGCCAACACCATCGTTGAGTGCGTTCACGGTGTTTGTGGGTGAATCACCTGTGGTCCCAACAGCAATTTCAATAAGTGGTTCATCGGTGAGCCTTACATTGCCTTCTTCGGTAACTTCAGGAACTGAAGTACGAGTGTCCTATCTTGCACCCACATCATCGTCAGCCGATACCAACGCGGCTATTCAAGACGTTATTGGAAACGATGCACTTTCATTCTCGGGAACTACTAGGCCTACTTCAACAACGTGGAACTGGGTCGAGGCTTTTGATTCAACGACAATGTCAACCAACTCATCAAATTGTCCAGGCGGCGGAAGCATCAATCGATCTAAACAGACAGTTCTTCCAAATGGAATTACCTACACCGTTGGCGTAACTGGTCCGTACTTGTGTATTCATGACGCAACTGAGTCGTTGAGTGAACGTGGCGGTGCCGCGGGAATGTTCGTAGCCACAGGTTTGGTCACAGAGCCTGGCCTGAAGCTCACGACATCAAATGAAGGCTGTCTGGCAAATGAAGTTTGCGGAGGCCGAGGACGCTTGTTTCTGACTTTTAGTCAGCCCGTAGTTAATCCGGTGTTTTCATTCGCTGGTTGGGGTGGTGCTGCGAGTGGAGTTTCGTGGAGCGAAATGCGAGTGGTTACCTCAGGCGTCACCATGTCAAAACTCAGTGGAACCAACATTTTGGTTTCCGCCGATGGGAGATATGTCGAAGACAATGGCCAATCGAGCAGCACGCGTTGTAACGCAAGCACTTCTGGGTCGTCAGCAGTCTGTGGTTCGCTGCAATTAAATGGAACGATTACGACCGTTGAATTTGAACTGTTTCAACAGACATCTGGTGGTACAGGTAACGAAGATACGTGGAACCTCACGGCGAGCATGGCAGAGGACTTCGGTCTTGTGCCAACGACATATGAGTCTTCAGGAGTAGCAAGCCATGGTGTTGGTTCCCTGAAATTAGGAGCAACGGTTGAAGCAGACCAAGCCTCGGCTTTGTATGCAAATACAAACGCTGATGCTGTGCCACGTTGGACTTCGCTGGCTGATAATGCGAAGAAAGACGATGGTGTTGCTGCCTGGGTGAATTCGCCAACTATTAATTTTGGAAATCCTGGATCAACGTACAGCACCACTGTTGCTCTTGCAGGTGTAGAACGCACAGCGAACTTGTGCGGATGGATTGACTTCAACCGAGACGAGTTTTTTGCGTACAGCGAGCGCACATGTGCAACTGACCCAGTTGCTAATGCAACAAGTGCAACTTTAACGTGGACGGTTCCCTCAGATGTTGGTGCAGGAGTCACCTACGCGCGTGTGCGTTTAAGTTATGACACGATCACCGACGCAACTGGCAAACTTGGAACGGGTGAAGTGGAGGACTACTCCATGTTGTTGCCGTCGAGCAGCCTGCCTTCTGGTGTAAACGATGCCTCAACTAACGGTCAAGATATCAATCAAACAATCTCACCCCTGACCAATGATCAATTTGAGACTGGATATCCGGCAAATAACTCAACACTCAAGCTATGTGGAAGTGGGCAGACTCCAAATAACTGTTCAGTTACGACTCTGGAAGTATCAAACCAGGGAACTTACACCGTCAATGCAGATGGCACCGTCACATTTAACCCGTTGCCCAACTTCACCGGTACCGCGACGCCAGTTACGTATCAAATCACCGATACTCAGGCAACACCACGCACGACGTCAGCAACCATTACTCCAACAGTCGTACCGCGACCAACTGCAACAGCTGATACCTCGATTGATTTGCTCAATATCACCCAAACGAAGAATCCGCTAACGAATGACACCTCGGGAAGTAGCGACGCGCTATTAAGTGCGTCTTCAGTTCGTCTCTGCGGAAGTGGGCAGAGTGCTCCTTCGTGCGACGCAACATCGGTAACGGTTACTGGAGGTGTTTACAGTGTTAACCAAACAACGGGAGTAATCACCTTTGTTCCAACGAATAATTTCACGGGAACTGCAACTCCCATTACGTATCAAATGTCAGATTCGCTGAATCAAGTCGCATCATCTACGTACACGCCGACTGTTGTAGCTACTCCAACAGCATCAAACGACACTTCCACTGGCGCGTGGAATATCAATCAAACCATTTCGCCATTTTCTAATGACACGAATGCCAGTGGCTATCCTTTGGGAAGTCTTGCGCTGTGTGGCACTTCGCCAGCAGAAAGCCCTAACTCATGCAGCCAGCCAGTATTGACTACCGCCGATGGCACCTACACGGTGAATGCAGGTGGAACCGTCACGTTTGATCCGTTGCCTACCTTTACAGGAACGGTGACTCAGTCCGTTCGCTATCAAGCAGTAGATGGCCTGGGTCAATACGTAAATGCAACTATCACGCCATCGGTTACAGCGCCTCCCGCACCGACTGCTGTTGCGGATACATCTTCGAATCAAGTGAATGTGACGCAAACAAAGAATGTTCTGGCGAATGACACAACGACTGATCCGTTGATAACACTCGATGCAGCGTCGGTTCGTTTGTGCGGAAGTGGGCAGAGTGCTCCTTCGTGCAACGCAACATCGGTAACGGTTACTGGTGGAACGTACTCGGTTGATACGGCAACGGGAGTGGTGTCGTTTACCCCAACAAATAACTGGACCGGCACTGCTACGCCTGTGACATATCAAGTCACCGATTCCACGAATCAAAAGGTTTCTTCGACCTACACGCCAACTGTCATTGCCGCGATTAATGACACGTCGAGTGGGGCATGGAATGTAAACCAGACCATTTCACCGTTTTCAAATGATGCATCTGTGCCGGGACGGCCTTTTGGATCGATGAAATTGTGCGATACAAGTGAAACGCCAAATAGTTGCACGCTTACTTCGCTGACGGTACCGAACGAAGGCACCTACACCGTGAATACGAATGGAACGGTCACGTTTGACCCACTGCCTGCATTTACGGGTACTGCCACGGCAATCACTTATCAGGCTGTTGATGACTTAGGTCAATTTGTCAACGCAACGATTACCCCAAGTGTTACTCCTCCTGCAGCTCCCGTTGCAGTGAATGACACCTCTACGGATTTCTTGAATGTGGTGCAAACAAAGAACCCGTTGTCAAATGACACCACGGCAGATCCGCTGATCACGCTTAATCCAACTTCGGTCCGACTATGTGGAACAGGGGAGACTGCACCAGCTTGTACTGCCACCTCGGTTTCAGTAACGAATGGCTCGTACTCGGTGAATACAACAACAGGAGTTATTTCGTTTACCCCGGACACCAATTGGAGCGGAACGGCACCAGCGGTTATCTATCAAGTCACAGATTCAACCAATCAAAAAACCTCTGCGACCTACACGCCAACGGTGTATCCAAAGCCAACTGCATCAAATGACACATCAAGCGGTGCCTACGATACGAATCAGGTCATTTCTCCATTTGCTAATGATCAATTTGCAGATAGTGCTCCGGTTGTGTTGTCAAGCTTGAAGCTGTGCGGATCAACTGAGACTCCAAACAATTGCACTCTGACTTCACTTACAGTTACTGGCGAGGGAACATACACGGTCAATGCAAATGGCACAGTCACGTTTGATCCGTTACCAGCATTCAGGGGTACTGCTGCCGCAGTCACGTATCAAGCGGCAGACACGCTTGGACAATATGTATCCGCGACCATTACCCCAACTGTGGCTGCACCGACTGCTCCCGTTGCTACTGCAGATACAGAGTCTGTTCTGCGTGGTGGTACCGCAACGTTTACGACAATTACGGGAACTTCAGGCTTGGCAACTGGCACTGCCTTGCAGACGAGCGGAGCGAATGCAACCTGTCTCTACGTTCCAGCAACGACTACCTGTGATTCTGACAATGTAATTTCAATTTCAGGCGTGGGTGTCTACACACTGAACCCTGTGACTGGTGTGGTCACTTTTGTTGCAGATAGCAATGCTGTCGCAGGAGCACAAACCACAATTACGTATCGAGTTACGGATATCACGGGCCAGACAGCAACCAGCACATTGACGCCAGTGGTTCCTCCTGCACCAGCCGCAGTTGCTGATACGTCGACAGGCAACTATGACACCGATCAGACTCTGAATGTTTTGTCAGATGACACACCCGGCGATGCCAGTGCACCGCTTGTTGCTACAACAGTGAAGTTGTGCGGTAGTGGTCAAACACCGGATGGCTGCAATGTGACGACGTTGGTCGTTGCGAACCAAGGAACTTATACGGTGAATGCGGATGGCTCAGTCACATTTGACCCGCTGTCAACATTTACTGGAACAGCAACACCAGTTACTTATCAAGTCGCAGACTCGCTTGGTCAAGTGACAAGTGCGACGATTACGGTAACTGTTCGCACACCACCAGACGCGGTGAATGATTTGTCGTCAGGAAATTACGACACGAATCAAGTGATAAATCCGTTAACGAACGACCTTGACGGCAGCGGAACCATTAACCCAGCAACAGTAAAGTTGTGTTCTTCTGGGCAAGTAACTCCTAATTGCACGGCAACAACATTGACTGTTGCAGGAGAAGGAACGTACACGGTTGATCCTGTCACTGGCGTTGTCACATTTGACCCGCTGCCAACCTTTACAGGTACAGCGACACCAATCACGTATCAAGTATCTGACTCATTTGGTCAAACCGATAGCGCCACAATTACGCCAACGGTTGGTTTGCCGCCTTTGCCTGCCGCAGTAAACGACACTTCAACAGGAAATTGGGACACGAACCAAACAATTACACCAACTTCAAATGACACACCAGGGTCTTCTAGTTTCCCATTCGTAGTTACTTCTGTGAAGTTGTGTGCATCTGGGCAGTCAGCTCCTTCGTGTAACGCAACAACGTTGACTGTGGCTAACGAGGGCACGTACACGGTGAACGCGAATGGCACCGTCACGTTTGATCCACTCCCAACCTTTAGTGGCACGGCTACACCTGTTACGTATCAAGCAACAGACACTCTGGGTCGCATTGATGATGCAACGATCACCCCAACAGTGACACCACCGCCGGCTCCTGTTGCAACACCAGAAACCAAGGCCGTAATCCCGGGTGGCACAGCAACCTTTACGACGATTACTGGAACATCTGGACTTGCAACGGGTACGCAATTGCAGACCAGCGGGGCAAAGGCAACGTGTCTAATTACGCCAAGTTCAAGTCCTGCAGCCTGCGACGCCGACAATGTGGTGACGGTTGCCGGAGAAGGAACCTTCACGCTTAATCCAGCCACTGGTGTAGTTACATTCGTCGCAGATGCAAACGCAACTGCAGGTACGAAGACAGCACTGACGTATCGAGTCACCGACGTAACTGGTCAAACCGCAACGAGCACGTTGACGCCAGTGATTCCTCAACCACCTGTGGCGAACCCAGACACCAATACGGATAACTGGGACACGAACCAGACAATTTCACCTCTCACGAATGACACGGCTGGGGCAGTAAGCGCGCCGTTGGTGGCATCAACGGTGAAACTTTGTGGAATTTCTCCGGCTCAGTCTCCAAACAATTGCTCGCAGACCACGTTGACAGTTGCTAACCAAGGTACGTACACCGTAAATGCGAATGGAACGGTCACCTTTGATCCGCTGCCAACATTCAATGGCACGGCAACAGCAGTGAGGTATCAGGTTTCAGACACACTTGGCCAAGTGGCAAATACCACCATCACTCCAACTGTCAATGCACCGCGAACACCGACTGCCACACCTGACACGAACACGGGCAACTGGGATGCAAATCAAACTATTTCACCATTAACCAACGACACACCAGGCGAGCCAACTGCGCCTCTTGATGCAACGACAGTGAAGTTGTGCGGTGTTGCCCCGAATGCTCAAACTCCGAACAATTGCTCGCAGACAACCTTGACTATTACGAACCAAGGTACGTACACCGTTAATGCGAATGGCACCGTGACGTTTGATCCGTTGCCATCGTTTACGGGAACTGCAACTGCAGTGAAGTATCAAGTAACCGATGTAATCGGCCAAACAGTGAACACGACCATTACTCCGACTGTTCTGGCACCACCTGCACCTGTTGCAAGCCCGGGAACAGTCTCGCTGATTGCTGGAGGAACGAAAGATTTCGCTCCAATCTTTGGAACGAATGCGCTTGCTGCTAAAGCTACTGGTGGTCCTGACCTCACGAATTCGACGGTCTGCATTGTGGATCCTGCAACCACATTGTGTGGCACCTCAGCAGTCACCATTGCCAATGAAGGAACGTTTACCCTCAACCCAACCACAGGTGTTGTTACCTATACAGCGTTGAGCACGGCAACTTCTGGACCAAAAACTGCAATCAGCTACAAAATCACTGATGCTTTGAACGTGACAGTAACGAGCACGTTGACACCATCCATCATTCCAAAGCCAACTGCACGCCCTGATACGTCAATTGGTGTGATGGAGAAGATGCAAACACTCTCTCCTGTGGGCAATGACTCACCGGGTGCGATTACCTATCCGCTTGATGCAACAACCGTGTTGCTCTGTGGCGCCGCAGAAACTGCACCGGCTTGCACCAAAACAACTGTCACCGTTGCGGGTGAAGGAACATATGTCGTGAAAGCGAATGGCACCGTTCAGTTCACACCGGAGACAACATATAGCGGCACAGCGGCACCGATGCCATACAGCGTTCGTGACTCACTTGGACAAGTAGCGCATTCAACGCTGAATCCAGTCGTTGTGCCTCCACCTGCACCAATTACAGAACTTGATACCGGCACTGCAGAGCAGGGTTCGTCAGTGGTGCTTTCGCCATGGAACAACGACAATGGTGGCGTAGTTCCTTCAGGAGTCACAGGCACAGTAGAACTTGTTCCAAACAGCATTCGTTTGTGTGGCCCAACCGACACAGCGCCGAACTGCACGCGTACGTCTTTAACGACCGATGATGGAACATACACAGTGAACACGACCTCGGGTCAGGTGACCTTCGTTCATCGCACAGGATTCTTGGGAACAGTTACGCAACCAGTGACGTATCAAATTGCAAACAACTGGACCGGATTGTCGGGAATTGGTGTTACTACGAACATTCTGATTCCGACAATTGTTCCGCCTGCACCTCCATCGCCAGCTCCTGCACCTCCAGCGCCGACTGAGCAGCCAGCCGCTAATCCATGGGCAGTTGAGGATGTGTCACGTGACTCATGGGATACCAACCAAATCATCTCGGTATTCTCAAACGACGAATTCCTAGGCAGCAGTGCAATGATGTCGACATTGCGAATTTGCGCACATGTGGTCACAACTCAGAATTCTGGACCGGTAATGCACAGTTGTGATCAGATGTCATTGACTGTTTTGGGTGAAGGTACGTACACCGTGAACTCGGATGGCACAGTCACATTTGATCCGTTGCCGTCATTTCATGGAACTGCAACACCGATTCGTTATCAGGCAGTAGACAAACTTGGTCGATTCGTGAATTCAACCATTACGCCAACCGTTGAAGCACCGCCAGTTGTGATCACCGTGAGCAATGAGTTGCCTGCAACCGGTGAGAATCTGCTTGACGAAGTTACTGCCTTCCTCTTACTGGCCGCGTGTGGTATCGGCTTAAGGAGAAGGTTTAGAAACGCTTAATTGTTTGGTTTGACGAGAGCAGGTGGTGGCGTCGAATGTGGATAAACCGCTGCTAGCACACCCCACCACACCCAGCGTTTCTCAGTGGAATGGCGTGGCTCACATGTCACGAGAGTGATGACATTGAATGGTTCATCGTTGACGAGATCTAATTCTGGTAGACGACTTTTTCCAGTAACCCATGTCGCATTAGGTCGCACGATCTTGTCGTGTTTCAAGGTGTAGACAAACCAAAAATCTTTTGTTTCTACAATGACTTCATCACCAACCTGAAGGTTCTGGATGTTAATGAATGGCTGACCGTAGGAATTTCGATGTCCAAACAAAGAAAAATTGCCCTCTTCGCCAAGAGTTTGCGAGTGCGGATAGTGGCCAATACCTGAATTGAGTTGCTTGCTCTGCACGCCCTCAAAAACTGGCGTTGCCCATACTTCATTGCCAATCCGTGGAATGTACAGAAGGGCAAAGGCTTCTTGATTTGTTGGAACATTGATTGGCCCAATCTCGTCAGAAGCAATGGTGGAAGCCGGTGACAAAAACGGAAAAGTTGTTTCTGTTGGACGATTCCATGACGTAAGTAGTTCTTCGCGAGCTTTTTCTGCAGCTCTATCTGAGAAGTAGTTACTGATCCACAGTCGGTTGATGATCACGCCTGCAAAAAAAACTGCACCGCCGATACACATACTTCCAATCAATCGGAACATTTTTGCTTTTCGTGAACGCGGTGTCATTTCCAATCGTTCAGACTAATTGCCCACGATCGATTGCGTTCAGCGTGATGCACACATAGTTTCACGTTCCAACCATTTGCTGGCTCGTTGGTGTCCCACCAAAACCATTGCAACGAATCAACTGCAGTTTCTAGTTCTTCTTCGCTAAGCGGCCAGTGAAAAGTTTTCTCCGTCAAAGATGCGATAGTCCACCACGCAGCATCGCGACCCAGTGCGTTGCCACGCCTTCTGCCATGAGCACCACCACTTGCGCCAGCCCAGGTAAGCCAGGCGAGCGCTTCGCCGGAGGTGAGCAAGGACAATCGTGCTTCTTGCATGTTGAGTGCGGCTAGTGCGTCGAGCACCGAACCCTCTACGCAGGAAATGCGAAGTTCACCGTTGGACTGTGTTGTCCAAGCGTCGACTAGTTGGTGAATTGCGGTCGATGCTTCGGTGTCGTGAACAACGTTTGCCGACGATGCAGGAACAGCGATCGCGCTTCCCATTTCAGGAATTGCAGGTGTTGGAAACTTGGCTTCGTTGTCGTGGTATTCGGCGAGCGCGTAGTTGCTTTCCAGTGGCAGCAAACTGCACGGCGACTCAAGTGCGGGGAAAAGTTCGCCGTCAACGCGCTGACCACGGATACCGCATTCATATGCAATGTAGGTAGAAGTTGGTGATGGCTGAAGAAACTCACTGAGTTCAGACCACTGGTGATTTTGCGCAATCACTTCAGTCAGCGGCCCCATGGTGAATCTGCCGGCTTTTTCGTCTACAACTTGCACGGCAATTTCTGCTGGTGCAAGCAACGCAAGTCGGTATTCGGCAAGCGTTGAGGCTGGCCATACTTGACGGCCGTTGGTAACAGCTGCTTTGCATGCATCGCGCAAGCCAAGCAGTTCGTGCCAGCTTCGTGTTTCGCAGTAATCGTCAATGAGGCGAACAAGGCCATCGAGATTTGCTTGATTAATGAGGTCGTACTGTGATTCGCTCATACCAGTGGCCACGGGTAGCGCGAGCCAGTTTTGTCAATAGGGAAGGCGCCACCTTCACAAATCCACTGCGCGCGTTCCTGTAACGCAAACACTTCGTCGCTATTGAGCAAGGTGGAAACGTTGAGGGGCACTGATTCAACGAGTGGTTCAATGACCTCTCGGAGTTCTTGTGGAAGTTCTTCGCCACCAAACTCCCAAATAACGGTGCGTAACTTGAAATCTGCGGCGAAGCACACGCCATGATCAATTGCCCATACACGCTGTTGTGTGTCGAGCAAGCAATGTCCGCCTTTGCGGTCGGTGTTGTTGGCAACAATGTCAAATGCGCACATTGCGCGCAAACGGTCATGTAGTTCTGGTCGGTTTTCGTAAATGCTGAAGTAGTGCTCGTCC
>JACCDM011030231.1_pt1 | contig 14366 bp, 23 predicted proteins | sample 7445851 | NCBI WGS metagenome assembly JACCDM01 (sample SAMN15323438, study PRJNA562643) | freshwater metagenome | isolation source: river surface water | place: USA:Blue River Watershed | collected 2017-08-16
CACGAACACTACGCCGCCGGAGGACTCCGTCAACCACGACCTGAACGGTGGCACGATAGGCACTCCGTATGTACCGAAAGAGGTGGGGCCGGACGTCCGGCCCCACCACCCTCCCGCACGTTCAAGCCAGTTTCTCCTCCGGCGACACTCGAACCCTGCCACCGTAGAAGTCCCCTTTCTCCAGTAGGTACGCCCGCTTAGCCAGTCGCATCGCCTCCCGCGCGGCCACGAACTGCTTCCTCTTCGCGATGATCGCGGCCTCCCTCGCGCCGTAGTCCAGCCTGGCGTTGCCCAGGTATTCAAAAAACGCATTGGCCGAAGCCATCGTGGGCCTATCAATGACCCTGTTGAGGCGACGCAGGAACCGCCTGCTGGCCGAGTGCGAGTCGAAGTCCGGCACCTTGAGCGCGAACGTTCCCGTGCGCTCGTACCGCCTCGCGGTGACCATGCTCTCGATGGTGGCAACGGCCAACGCCACGTTCTCCTGCGTGGCAGGACGCAGCTGCCTGTGTTGATCGCGCGTCAGTTCGGCAAGCTGTGCTTCCGAAAGTTCTTTTCCTGTGACTCCCATACCGATGCAGTTTTTTTAGTTAACACGACGTACTCCAGAGGGGCGCCGCTGCGCCCTGAGCCCCGGGGTGGACTCGAACCACCGTGCCGGCCCTTGCGGGGCCGTGCCTGACCAACTCGACCACCGGGGCGTATGTGCGTTCACGTGACCGTCGCGAGCACCTGCCCGCCTTCTTCCACTACCCTGAGCACGCCCCTCATCTTGAGGCTGCCCTTGGTGTGCTGGCTATCCGGGGTCTCCTTCGTGGAGAAGCCGACCCCGGCGGATACGTCCATGTGGTGGACGTAGTAGGTGACCCCCTTGTGCTTCACCACCCACATGGGCACCGACGCGTCCTGCAGGTGCGCCCTGTTGAAGTGGAAAACGATGGGGTCCCGGTCCCTGCTGTCGATCTACGTTCTCATGGTCGTGCGTGCTTTGGTCTGTCCAGCCCTGCTTCGTTCCGGAGCATCAAAGGTAAACGGGAGGTGAAGCGGCGCACCGCCTCGTGGCCTCCGCTGCAGACGGCCGTGAGGGCGCCTCCCATGTCCGGCTCGCGGAAGGGCGTGACGGGACAGCCGGCGGCGGAGAGCCTGTCGTGCAGGTCCTGCAGCTCGGCCTCGTCGGCCACGGATAGAAAGACTAGGTAGTTGTGCTGGTGCCACTCCCGGAACGCGTCCGGGTGCGCGACCGAGAAGTCGGCCAGCGCGTGTGCGGCCTGTACGGCCTGTACACCTGGTCGGAGGTCCCGCCTGGAGACCACCGTGAGTCGCTCGTGAATCTAACGCATCGTGCTGTATCTAGTACAGGGCAAACGTAGCGCGTCCCGGGACCGCGACGGCGGACGTCTGCAATCTCTTGCAGCCCGTCCCGGCAGAGTAGATACACGCATGACCAGCATCCCGAGCTTCAACCAGTTTGTGAACGAAGCGTCGCTGCGCGGCCTGAAGTTCACCCGCGGCAAATCAACCGACGACAACGGACTCACTGACCTGTCGGCCAAGGTGACGCCGGAACAGGCGCTGACCATCGTCGCCGCACTGGGGTTAGGTTTCTGGTCCGGCAACACCAAGCACGAGGAGTTTAAGGACTACATCGCCGACCCGGACGGCAACGACGTGCTCTTCGGAGAAGCGGGCCACGTATTTGTCGCCGCAAACAAGGGAGAGTACACCGTCGTAGTGCCGGACGGCAGACCCAACCGTTCCGAGGAGATAGACAAGCTGGAGCGCATGACGGGAAAACTCCCGGCCGACGACCGCTCAGCAAGCGAATAACATTAGGAGGCGGATCCCCTGTCGCCCGCATACGGTCCCACAGGGGACCTCGAAGTCCTAACGTCTTCGCCGGTCCACCTGAACACGGAAACCTGCTTGCCGTTGATGGACACCAGTGCAGACCTTCCGGCGCTGGCTGCCTGATACGGCAGCGCATCCCCGAGAGGCCTGGCCGTCGGGAACGTCAGCCCGGAGCCACCTACCATCTGTTCCTCGGACCCGAACACGTAGTGCGACTCCAGCGGCACGAGCCCGCCGGGGACCCTCTTGAAGAACAGCGGCACGTTGGACGCATTGTCGCGAACCACGCGCACAAACACCACCCAGCCCGACGGCAGACGCGCTGGGCGGTCATACGACCCCACCATGGCAACGCCCATCCGTTGCGGGGCGGACTCGTCCAGGAAGGAACCCATTGACTGGATATCTTGCATGCAGTATGTATGCTCACACCGCCAGTCCGTTCACCTCGATCCTCTTGGAGACCCAGTGGCCGTGGCTGTCGTTTACCAGCTGCCTGAAGGCGGGGCGCACGTACTTCATCACGCTGCGACGGAACTCCCCGTACCCGAAGGCGTCCGCGAGGCGCACCACGTAACCCTCGTGCTCCCCGCACGGGTCGAACGCGGAGAACGCCGACTCTACGGCCGCACGCGAATAAGGACCGCGGTAGACGACGGGTACGTGTTCCAGCCCAAGGATCCCGAAGTACTCGACCGTCTCGTCCCACGAGTGACACTCTAGCCCGGTCCAGAACGAGAAGCCCATGAAGTAGCTGGGCAGCGCGTCGTAGCGCACGCTGTGCACGGCGTAAAGGTTCTCTCCGCACACGCGCATGTCCTCGTCCAACAGGTACGACACACGAGCCCACAAACCTTTGACCCAGTCTCGCGTCGGGTGCGGCCCGCTGTCGAGACTGCGCGCGTGCACGTGGTCCTTGTACATGGTGGTGTTCTCGCCGTCCATCTTGGCGGTCACGACGACCTCGCGCCCAACGAAGGGGGAGTCGTCAGCCAGCTGCCGGTCGTCCTTGCCCATCTGAGACCACGGGGAGTGCCACGTACGCGGGTATTTTACCAAGCGGGTAAAGTCGCCCAGCACGCCTCCCTCACGGAGGACCTTTTGCACGGACTCGTCGTCGAAAAGCTCCCCGCGCATGCGTCGCTGGCCCAGGCACGGGTTACCCCACTTGTCGTAGACCACGTCGCGATACAGGTGCTCGGGTATAACCGGACGTGTAATACCGGCGGCCTCTCGGACCTCTTCCACCGAGAGCGTCGTGCGCTCTGCAGCCAGGTGGTGCTCAGAGCACAGCGAAACGCCGTTGTCCAGGTAATAGCCGCCGTCGCCAAAGAGCCGACGCTCCAACACGTGGTGTGCGTCAACGGCAAGCCCGCCGCAGACCACGCACCTGTGCGCATCGCGAGCAAAGACGCCCTCTCGAAAGGCGTCCCTCGTGAGGAGAAGATGTCGTGGCATGACCTACCATTTGTGGCCCCGGAGGGACTCCAACCCCCGACCCGCTCCTTAGGACGGAGCCGCTCTATGCAACTGAGCTACGAGACCATTAAGACCGCAAGTATACCGAATAAACAGATACGATTATCCGATGTCCGTTCGACAAGCTACACTGGCACGTGGACGATCGACGACGGTCACCTGACGACCGATGCGATCAACCCCAACAACACGTCCTCCATCGCGGACGCGTCCACCTTCAGGGAGAAGAAGTAGTCCCCACCCTCGTTGTTGTAGCCGCTCACCTTGAGCTTAGCCAACGACCAGCCGAGCTGCCTGTCGACCGCCCCGCCCCGCCTCGTTGACGGTGGACTCGTTGGTCATAGAGTCGAGCAGCGACACGAAGGTGTCGACCGCCTCAAAGTCCTTCGGAAACGCCCGCCTCGCGTCGGCCTGCAGCTGCCTGTACAAATCCTGGTCCACCACGTCGTAGAAGTTGTCTCCCCCTATGCCGGTCTGGCGGACGCCGCACACGGGCCTGCCATCCTTGGTGACGGTGGTCGTCCACGCGACCCCGCGACGGTGCTTGCGCGACCGCATTCCCTCGATGGCGTACCCCCTGAACACGGAGACGTCGGCCGGCTGGTACAACGCGCGGGCGGTCTTCTCGTCGGCGCCCGCCTTCACGAGGTCCCTCACCATCGAGTCGACGACCTGCTCGATCGTGCGCGGGTTCCTGGACTCGTCCAACCCGGCCGACTCCTCGATCTTCAGGCCGTGTTTACGCGCCCAGGCCTTGATGGCGGACTCCGCCTCGCTCTCTTCCCACCTGTCGTCGGTGGCGTCCATGAAGTAAGACACCAGGTCCGGAAGGGTCTGTCCGTTGTCCACTAGGTCCCGCACGCGCTCGACCTCCAGGTGCCGGTCGACGTCTTTGGGCAGGCTAGACTCGCCCAGGAAAGCCCCGTAGGAAGGGATGTTGCGCATGAGCTTATCTACCCGACGGTTAGACCCAGCCTAACGGCCCCGGGAGGGCAGACGCCATCTGCCAGCGACATCCCGAGGTCGTGCGCCAGCTTGACCGCCAGCGACCTCACCAGCTCGGTGACGGCGGCATCCCTGGTCAGGCCGACCGCCACAAGCCCAGGCACCGTCGGTGCGGCGGCCAGCCACTCCCCGCGGACCTCCTCTACGGTCACCGTCAGATCAAGCTCCATGGCACGATGTTAGCCGGCACCGCACGACGAAACAGCTGCCGTCCACGGTTAGTCCGCCATGAGCCCGGCGCGCCTCCAGCTGTCCATCCCCTCCGCGTGCACGTCGGGAAACACGTCAAAGCAAACCTCCATGGCTGCGTCTATGACCCCGCAGTCCGTTTTGGCGAAGACTCTTGGCTTCCCTGGCACGGTGTAGTAGATGTAGCTGTCGGCCCGGTCGTCCGGGTTCCACCCCATCCCGAGGCACGCCGTCATCGCGTCCAGGTAGGCGACGGCCAGCTTCCTGTCCTTCGGCTTCGCCACCAACGCCTTCGCTGCAGCCACGACGTCAGCAGACAACCCGCGCTCGGCCGGCCCGACCTTGTGCGTCGGGTCGGTGCCTTTGATCCTGTCCGCCTGAGCCTCGTTGCACACTGCAACATGGCCAGCCGCAACCATCTTGCGGAGCTCCTCGTCAGTGTACGTGCGCGAGAGATCGTCCGCGCCCGGGTCCATCTGGGAAAGCTCGTCCTCGAACCTGTGCGCCTTGCCATCCCGCCCGTACGTGAACCGCGGATACCAGTCCCCGCCGTCCACCAGGCAGTACGAGCGGCCATCCTTGAGCTCAGACGCAGATCTGATCACCTGTCCAAGCTGTCCTAGGTCCAGGTTACCGACACCGAACTTGTCGACAACGGGGGGCTTGGACTCGTACAGGAAGTCCTCGTAGGAGGGGATGTTGCGCATGGCGTTATGTACCCGAACGTAGGCGGAGGGAGCTGCACTCGAAGCAGAAGCGATTGTTCGTCGCACGTCGCGCTTAGCAGGCGGACCCGGCACGCCCGTCCGGTTCACCCTCCGTTGTCAGTTTAATTCGCCGGAAGCGTGCGCCACCACGTCCCGGTGCACCCGCAGCACGGTCATCCCCAGGTCGAACTTCTCCAGGGCCTCCTCTTCGGTCTCCCCCGTGACGACCGGACCGCCCGGGAGGTTGGCGAGGAACGCCGTCACGCGCCCGGCCCCCGCGTCCCTCACGAGGGCTGCCGTGCCCCTGGCGCGACGGACCTCCTTGTAGACCTTGCCAGCCATCACGCGTCTAGCAACTCGCCGGCGTCGATAGCCTTTGAGATCCACCTGAAGAGCAGGGCAGCACGCTCCTCCGCGGCAAATACCGTATCGCCCAAGTCAGCAGACAGAACCAACGAAGTCCCAGTCCCCTCCACAACAGGCACGGGAAACACCCGGTCTCGTCCGTCCACGGCGACGCGGTAATAGAGGGAGCCGCCCTTGTAGTGGCTAAGCCTGGCCACCGTATCACCTTTCATGAGCTCTTTTTGCACTGCGATCTTATCCATAGTCGTTACGTTGTTACATGTTGCCCAGGCTGGACTCGAACCAGCATACCGCGTGCCAAAAACGCGGGTCCTGCGTTAGACGACCGGGCAATAGCGGAGGCTGCGGAGACTCGAACCCGCACGACGCCGTCTTCCGACGCCCTCACCGCTTTCAAGGCGGCGTACCGCTCCTTTGGGAGCCTCCAAGTATCCTTCTAGCTCGTGCATAGTTCACTCCTGATGGAGCAAGTCTCAGCTTGACCAGAGCACGGTATATGCTTGTTCCTTCCAACGCACGCCCCAACTCTTCATCTGTCACTTTGAACCCTCAGCTTTCCTTGTTATGTCGAGACCCCGGTGGGACTCGAACCCACAACCGCTCCGGTAGAAACGGAGTGCTCTGTCCAATTGAGCTACGGGGCCATTGTTACCAGAGTTGGAGTCGAACCAACATCCCAAGGGTCAGAGCCCTGGTGTCCTGCCAATTAGACGATCCGGCAATGTGCGGAAGCCGGGTGAGTCGAACACCAAACGGCTTTGGGCCGCTCGTCGCGCTTTCCAGGCGGACCCCTTCTCCGTCGGGGATCAGCTTCCAATTCGGGGTGGCACACGAGAGTCGAACTCGTGTCTCCGGATCCACAATCCGGTACTCTGGACCAGTTGAGCTAGTGCCACCATGTACTTCGCGGAGGCTGCAGGACTCGAACCCGCACGGCGAGCTAACGCCATCACCGCTTTCGAGGCGGCTTACCGCTCCTTTGGGAGCCTCCGTAGAACACCAACACGTCAACGAACTGCCGAAAAAGAGCGAGGCCCGGTGCTACCCGGGCCTCGCGACAACCACACGTCCTAGGTCAGGACAGAGGCGGTCCGCTCAGCCCGCGGGAGCGGGACTGTGATTGCGACTGCCTATGACTTCTCTTGAACATGGACTTTGAGACTGCGATTATAGCGCGTTTACGCACCGTGCACGGTTCCGTCTGCGGACGTCACTTGTTGAGCAGGTCCTCCAGCTGCTCGCGCAGGGAGGTGATGATCTTGGAGTTGCGGTACTCGCGGTAGATGAAGTACGCCGCGATGCCCAGGGAGAGGATGGTGACTATCAGCATGGTCTATCTATCGCGGGACCTTGATGGACCTCTCCACGTCCGTCGGCTCCGGCGTCCCCGGCGCGTGATGCTTAGGCCACGCGCACCGCTTGGTCCTGGAGTCCGGCAGCACGCCGTGCACGCACGTGTAAGGCGCGTTGTCCCAGAGGTCGGTCGTGTGCGTGCTCGTCTCGTCACGCAGCTCCTGCTTGAGGTCCCTGCCGTCCCAGTGCCCTGACCGCGACATCTTGCGCATGCTCAGCGCGGTCGCCGTCCAGTACGCGACCAGCACGCCGTACACCAGCGCACGGCACGTCCACATCCAGCCGACGCTGGGCGCACCCAGCGTCTCCAACGAGACGGCCATCGCGACCAGCACCGCGTTTATGAAAGCAAGGCGCAGGCCATGCTGCTTCCACGCGAACCTGGCAAGCTCGCCGACGTAACCAACAAGCTCGCCGACGCGGCTAGAGAGAGCTCCAAACTTCCACCATCTGCTCATGACAGGTCTCCTATTTTGGACAGCGCCCTGGCGAGAAAGACCGGCCGCAGCCTGAACGTTACCCCGGCGTGTGCGTGCCGTACCTGCTCGGCCATGTCGCGGCCAAGCGCCTCCTCGACGAACTCCGCGAGAGCGCGCGTATCCTTCCGCAGGGAGGCCATCTCGTCGATGCCTGCCGGGAGAAATGACACGTAGACGCCCCTGTCATCGGTGTGCACGAACACCCGGCACCCTACGCCGCCGCTCCCTTCGGGCAGGTCCTCCTTCCCAGAGAGCGCCACCGCGCCCTCCGCCACAAACCTATCAAACTTGCTCAGCATGTCCAGGATCCTTTTCGGCCAACGACCCCACGAGCACGTCGACCATGTTGGCAACGTGCTCCCGCAGGGGCACCCCGTTCATCTCCTCCAGCATGGCGAGCGACCTGGAATCCAGCGACACCGCCACCACGGAACGACCGTCAAGCTGCAGCTCGACCACCACCTTGTCAAACCTCTTGTCTGTCATCTCCCAACGAACGGCTCCTTATAGTTGACATCCCCAGCCCCCAGCGCCGCGGAAAAACCGGGGTGGGACATGGCCGCATCGGCCTGTGGCATGACGGATCGCTCAGGCGCTCCGTGCGCCGGTCTGTTACCCCTCTGCATGCGCTCGACGTTGGACCACACGCGATCGGCAGCGGACTCCGGCGACCCGTCGTCTGACAGGAGGGCAGCGACGGCCGGTGACACCCCATCGAAACCGGACATCGTGCCCCTGCCGGACACGACGTAGTCGATCAGATCCCTCTTCCCCATTCGGAATAGGTTGCTGCCCCTGACCTGCATCTGGGGCATGGCCCTGGTGACAGCGGCTATGGCCAGCTGCACGGCCTTAAGGAAGGACACAGGGTCTACGTTCTCGCGCGTGCGCATGTCCATCGCAACGATACCGCACTCGGGATTAAGGCAGTACACCTGGGACCACCGGTGGTGCCCGTCTATCACCCACTGCCCATTGAGAGTGAGTATCGGACCGTTTATCTCCACGGGACCACCAGTCAACACCAGCTCCTGCACCCTGGTCCCGCCGCGCGGCGACCTAAGCTGCCACATCAACGAGGAGTCCACGTCGACCTCCGACTGGGTCGGCCGCAGCCTGTCTGCCCTCAGGACGACAGGCGAGGTCGGCAGCTCGACAACCTCATCCTCCGGCCTCCCGTCAAGCCTGCCGGCCTGGAGCGCGGCCATCACGTTGCCGTCGCCTAGCCTGGCCCGCAGCGCCGCCACGAACTGTGGATAAGACTTGGACACGATAGCGCGCAGTTCCCTGGCCGCACCGTCCGCGGACTCCATCAACAGCCTGCGCTCAGCGTATCCCATGACTACTCTTCCCACGAAGTATGTATCAAAAAGAAGAGGCCCCGTTTTCGGGGCCTCCCATCGGGCAGTGTCCGGCTAAAGACGCATACGAAGTGTGTTTTGTAGTAAGCCGAACGTAGCCGAATCTCAATGGCTGACGGAGAGTGAGCGGGCGATCAAGTAAAAGTTGAAGTAGCCTCGCACGTAGCCGAACAACCGTGTGCTGTGAATTTATATGCCCATCCACTTCATGACGTCCACGTACGAAGGGAAGTCCGAGGGACCGATCACCCGTCCACCGGACGACAGCAGCGTGCCTCTGGACTCCACGTGCCAGGTGACCAGGTGCCCGAGAGACACCCTCGGTGCCTCCGTGTACGCTGAGATCGCCTGCAGGGTCTCCCCGTAGTTCTCCGTCGCCACCGGGATGCCCGACTGATCGAGGTCCAGCATGATGTACTCCCGCTCGCGCAGATCAAGCAGCGACACCAGAACGCTCGACGCCTCCGACTGCAGCCTGACGGCGTTGGCCAGCGTGTCCGGCCTGAACACCTCTCCAGCGAGCGGGCGCTCCCTCTCCATGCAGCCGAACGCGCACTCAGGCACGCTAGCCATGCTGCCCCCGTTAAAGTTGCGCGCGTCTAGCACCACATACCTGTACCCCGCCGCAAGCGCAGCGGACAGGTTCACGTCGATGTACTCCGCGCACGCCCCCCACCGGTGCCTGACGTCACCGGAATACGCAGCGAAGGCAGAGGAGTGCACGCCGTTCCACCCCACCAGGGTCGGTTTGGCCTTTCCACCGTCCTTGCCGTCCGGCACGAACGTCGCGGTCAGGTCTATGTCCTGCGACCCGTGGTCGTCCATCCAGTGCACGAAGGCCCTGACGGTGCCCGCGCCATTCGGCGTCATGGGCGTCCTGGTACCGCGCGGCGCCGGCCGCATCGCCGGGTTGACCGACCTCATGTTGGTCGGCAGCGGGTACTTGAAGAGGTCGAGATCCACGGAGCAAGCTCCTAGGGCCGGCAGCGCGGCCAATTTACCACGCACGGCGCCAAGCACCACGTCCTGCACCGCGTCAACGGCAGCACCGGGCAGCGCCGGCAGGTCGGGTATGGGCGTGCGCGACCTGCCCCCCTTGATCATGGCCGTGCGACCGGTCACTGGGAGACGCCTGCGCTCCATGTGGGCGTACACCTCGAACAGCACCTTGTTCGACGCACGCGGGGCGGCCTGCGCGACAGCGGAGATCACCTCGTCGACGCTGCCGGGGTGCGACCGGAAGAGCCGGTCTATCCTGCGCATGAGCTCGCCGGGGCGCTCGGCCATCTTGGCCAGCCCCGCGGTCAGCGACGACCGCATGCACGCGTCCAGCTCGGAGTACCAGCTCCTGGCCCTGCCGTCGCGCACGGACTCGAACGCGGCGAACGCCCTCGGGTGGGTGCGTCTGAACTCCCCTGGGTGCACGACCTCGCCAAGACGCTTCCACCGCCCAGACCTGGTGGCCATGTCAGCGGGGTCACAGCTGGTGCCTTCAAGCAGGTCCATTATGCGCCTGCGGACAGCGCGGGAGAACCTCCCAAAGCGCATGGAATTCCTGTCGACCTTGGTGACGCCCCAGCCCCTACCCTGCTTTGGGGAGGGCAGTGCGGGCAGCGACGCGCTCCAGCCCGACATCACCGCGGCGACGCGCAGCACGTCCGTCGGGTCGCGGAGCACCACTGGCGCGCCCAGCGCAGCAAGGACGGCCAGGTTCTCCCTGAACGGGACCACCGCCGGCATAACCAGCGCGCGGCCAGACGCGACGAACCACCCCAGCGTGAGCAGCTCCTCCGGACCCAGGGACTGGTTCACAGACGCCAGGTCGGTAAACACCCGATCCAAATCCTCCTCCGTCCCAGCCGTAACCCTGGTGTAGCTGCCGCGCTCAAACGCAGCTGGCCTGGACTTCGTCCAGTCGCTCGGGTCGTACGCTCCGTTCGACGCGTAGTGCACCAACTGGTGAAACCACAGCTCGGTCTCCGACATGGACATCACCTGCTCGGGGAAGCCCTTCCAGAACGGACGGAACGACCTGGTCGACCCCGTCACCTCCCTGAGGTACGGCACCACCTCCGAGTAGAAGGACTCCACATCCCCCTTGCTGGCGTTGCTCAGCACTACCAACGCTCTCTGGTCCAAGGAGAACCCGAGCTGAAGGAGCTCGGCCGCTACGGACGCAGCCCGCTGCCTGCCGTCCGGCTCCTTGCTCTCGGGCAGGTTCACGAACCCTGCCCGCAGCTGCACCACGTTCTTCGTGAGCGGGGCCTTGCCCTGCACCACGGCATCCTTCTTACGCGCAACTATCATCGTCTGACGCTTTTATCAGTATTCGTCGTCGCTCAAACCCAGGAACCCGCCGCCGCTCCTGCCGACCTTGGTGGCCGTCACAGAGACGACGAGCTTGAAGTCGTCGACCGGCTTGAGGCTGCCGAATCGCAGGAGGGTCGGCCCTCCTACGTCTGACTTGGTCAGCGTGAAGGACGCCGAGAACGACCCGTCCGCGGGGTTGTGCTTGAAACCGTCCGGCGGCACGGTCATGCCAAACATGACATTCACCTGCGGCTCGCGCGAATTCTTGCCCTCCCCCGTCGGCATGCCATTGTGATACACGGACGCCCCTTTGAGAGGCTTCAACGACTTGTTCAGGTACAGGTCAAACCTCCCAGTGTGGCCCTCTATCAAAGGGTGCTTCTGCCCGTAGCTGTTCCTAACACCCTCCAGGCCACCCACCGTCCACTTGTAATCGTACAGCGACCCCTCGATCTCAATGTTCATGTGAGATGCGGCCACCTTGGGCGTCTCTCCATACCTGTTCATCTCCTCCACGATGGAAGACAGCGCGTCCATACTGCAGTTGTCGAGTATGCGCACCAGTGTGCACAGCTCGTCCACCTGCGAGCGGTCCAGCAGGTTGTCCTCCGCGTACTGCTTCACTACGGCCATGTCAACGGAGCTGTACTCCTTCTTGTAGAACACGCGTCCAGGGCGGTTGCGGAGGAACGTACTGATGTCCGCCGTGTTCGACGTCATGAGGAACAGCCTTCTCGACTGGTAGTTGCCGTCCAGCAGAGTGAGCAAATGCTCCTGCCGCTCCCTGGAGTACACCTTCTCAAACTCGTCGAAGAACACCACGACGTCCCCGGGCACGTCGTTTATGAACGCCTTGAACGAGTCGCCGATGTACGGTTGATTGACCATCAGCACCGGCCAGCCGCTCTGGCGACAGATCATCTGTGCGGTCATCGTCTTCCCGGAGCCCTTGAACCCACTGAGCAACACGCCGGTGCTGCGCGGCCTGTTCCTGGCAGTGAACAAGCACCTGTCCACGGTAGCCTGTGGGTTACCGTACACTTTATCCGGCACCACAAATGGATCAGCCTTTACCAGGTAATAAGTGTCCGTCATCTCGTTGTGGTGCACAACGTAGTTGTCGGCCGGGAGGACCGGCATCGTCTCCAGCGGGGGCTCCACGAAGTACAGCTCGCCCTTGCGCACCACCAACCGCCTGTCTCGGCGGGACTGCGTGGAGCCCCTGCCGGTGGTGGCCTTGTCTACCTTCTTCGTCGACGCAACGCCGTTGCTCTCTGCCCCCATGTCCTTCCTGTTTTTGGTCTGTGTATCGGCAAACATACGCCCTGTCACCTGTTCCTGCCGCGCCCGCCAACGGACAGCGGCACGACATCCACGACCGCACCAAGCGGTATCTTGACGCAGTACCCCACCGTCCCGTCCGGGAAATAAGAGTCCGTCAGCACGATCGCGTCCCGGTAGACCCCCACGACGAACCCAACCTGGCACACGGTATCTGGCACCGTGTACGCCCACCCCTCGGCCTCGTCGAGCGAACGCCACCCGCCATCGGTCGCCACTATGTCAACCCACCGCACAGCGACCAGGTCCAACCTCAACTCCTGGGACAGGAGCGACGCAAATAGCAAAGCAGCCACGCACGACAGCAACAACCTCTTCACGGTATCGGTGTTAAGAAAACACGGAACGCCTGACACGCACGGAATGCCGCTCAACCCCGCCCTTGTGCGGGTCACACAGCCAACAAGAACACGGGGTGGATACCGTCCGGTAAGCAGCAGTGCCCGGATCGCCAGGCTTCTTGCCCATCCGGTGCAACCTCCTGCGGAATGCCCTCTTGCGAAGGTACGCTCTCACACCTTTATCCATCAGTAGCGGGGGCAGGACTCGAACCTGCGACCTTTGGGTTATGAGCCCAACGAGCTGCCATCTGCTCCACCCCGCTATGGGTAACTCCTACGTGTTCCCGGGAGGGATCGAACCTCCGGCCTCCTCCGTGTCATGGAGGCGCGCTGAACCGCTGCGCCACGGGAACAAGCAACGCAAGCAAACAAGTGGAGCAGGCGGGAATCGAACCCGCGTCTTCGGAACCCTCGTAACGCCGGATTACAGCCGTTCGCGGTGTTTAACGTCGCCGCCGACCGGGACCGGATCTCTCCGGGCATCCACCAGGGAGGCATCTTGTATAGCGCTTGCCTCCCGCCTCGCGCTCGCCTTTCTGAGGGTCAGGCGCCCTTCTGCCGTGGTGTTATGTTCCACCGTCCGCTTACGCGGCCACGGCTACGGGAGCTACCTGCGCAGCGATGCTGCGAAGGCGGCTAGCAAAGGAAACCTTGCCTGTTGTGTGTTCGCCCCTGTACGCACGGGACGCTCGTGCTGCGTCGCTTTCTCGTCGCTCCGAATCGAAACCTGTACTGCCCCATGAAAGAAAGAACCCGACAAGTGTAGCTATTTAACGGTCCATCAAACGGAGACGTCCGAAGACGGACGGCGTCCGTCTTCGCCGACCAGCTGCCTGTGCCCGCCGATTGCCAGCCGTACGAACCTGTCTGAATCCAGTTACGTCGCCTTCACCTGCGTCACCTCCAGCTCGTAGAACGACAGCGCCTCGCCCCCGGAACCACGGGTGAACCTGCCTTCAAAAGGGTAGAACCACGCGCCTGAGCTCCCGTCCTCCAGGTCCCTGCACACGAGTCGCGGGTTGTGCCCGTGTCCGCCGTGGACATCCTCGAGGTCTTCCAACCCCTTTATCGTCTTCACACCGTAGTGAGACATCGCGGCCTTGACGGAGTCGAACTTGGCACCGTCCTTCCCGTACTTGTCCTCCGCCGCGGAGACGCCAAGGATCTCAACAAAGTCCACTCCCTGGTTGTACCGGTTGTACGACGCGGCAACCACCATCCCCTTCTTGAGGTCAGTAGCGTTGACCCGTCGCTTTACGCGCAACCGAACAGGCTTACCGTCAAACAACGTATCGTGCTCGCCTCCGCCCTTGAGGAAAGCCTCGGCCGCATCAACCACATCCCTCCGCCTGAACATTCCACTGGACAGGCCGGACTCCGCAAGAAAGGCATCGTAAGATTGTATGTTGCGCATGAACCTATGTAGCCAAGCGGACCTCCCTAACCACGTCGGGAAGGTCCCACCCCAGAAACCCTCGCTCACCCTCTATAGCGGCCATTCTAGCGGGGTTGGCCGGGTCCCCAACCAGGAAGGCTTCACTGCAGTGCACCTCCGCGCTCTCGGCCGAACGCACGTCCTTGCGCGCC
>JACCDM011330402.1_pt1 | contig 14366 bp, 12 predicted proteins | sample 7445851 | NCBI WGS metagenome assembly JACCDM01 (sample SAMN15323438, study PRJNA562643) | freshwater metagenome | isolation source: river surface water | place: USA:Blue River Watershed | collected 2017-08-16
AGAATAACACTACTTTTGTAAACCGAAATGCGCCTCCTTAGCTCAGCTGGTAGAGCAACTGATTTGTAATCAGTAGGTCGTTGGTTCGATCCCGACAGGAGGCTCTGATAAGCTCGACAGAAATGTCGGGCTTTTTTTGTTGGGCGAAATTCAGCGGAGGTAGAGCAAAACTCATACACCTTTTTGCCAAATAGGACCATACCTCGTGGTGAGATGTCCCAATTGACCTAAACTTTTAGGAACATCTAATTAGCATTGATTGTTGATTGACCTAGCGCTGTAAATCCCACTTTAGCATGGGTCATATGCTTAATCGTTTCATTCCAAACTTCCTTAATTCTAGCTTGCTCACTTAAACTACGTGTATACGTTACGTGATTTAGATCCTTCGTATTGATCGCCTCAAGTGCATCAGAAACAGGCAAAATACGATATCCATCGCTCGTGCTCACATAGGTTGGCACAAAATTTGAACTACTAATTGTTACTTCTCCGTTGGCTAGATTTTTCACCAACTTCATTTTAACAATAATTCCACAATCCGTGAATTGTTTACGTTGGGATGACACAAAGTTGCCTAAAGAAAATAATGTAAATCCTTGCTTCAAATCATCCGACTTGACATTTGTGGGTTGCAATACATGAGGATGGGAACCAAAAACAAGTAAGGCCCCATTTTTATGCATAAAATTCGCAAGTATCTTTTGCGAGTCATTTGGGAATCGCTGGTATTCACTCCCCCAATGAACAAAAACCATAACTACGTCGGCACCATTCTGCTTCGATTTTTCAATATCTCGCTTAAGTTGCAATGTGTCTATCACGTTCACACAAAACTCTTTACCCGTTGGAATTTTAATTCCATTAGTGCCATAAGTATAAGCTAAGACGCCTAATTTGGTTTTATTCTTAGTCAGTATGAGCGACTGGTTACGTTCTTTGATGGAACGTGCAGTTCCCGTATGTAAAATTCCCCGTTGGTCCAGCGCAGATATAGTCTTTTCAACACCCGAAAATCCACGATCCAACGAATGGTTGTTTGCCGTAGTAAGCACATCAAAACCAACATTTTTGAGTGCATCAAGGTACTCAACAGGCGTATTAAACATTGGGTACCCCGTAAAGTTTGCGGCTGAACCAGCTGTTACCGTTTCAAGATTTCCAAAGGTAAAATCAGCATCCTCTAAGTACTTTTTCACCGGTGCGAATGTCGGATTAAAATCATACACAGAATCCTTTTTTGCCAGTTTAAATTGCTGCGAATGACACATTAAATCGCCTACTACAGCTAATGAAACTGTATCGTGCGTAACTACATTTTTTTCACTTTCCAAGGCGCTATTACCAGAGGTTAATTCCGAACACCTGTAGGACGTAAATCCAAAAACAGATAAATAGATAGCAATAAACCTGAGTAGTAACGTGGCATTTATCATGATTAATAAGTTAGAGGGATCTGTTCAATAAGGACAAGTTACTAATAAAGTGAAAAAAATACTCACAAACTCCATCCATTTAGATTTACTTTGCTTTCCAACTGGCTCTCAAGGCCATCTTCCAGCTGGGAAAAGAAATCTAATCCAGTTCTTCGCTCGATTTCATCGATGGAAACGGCAAAAGATTTCAGGGCTAATGATGAACCTGCATTAGCTAGGACAAAACCGATCATCTTTGGATTAGGGCCATCCTTGAAGGCAATCTTATAAAAGGTACAAGGTACAGTAATTCCACCGGCCAATGTGCCGCAAGAAGTACTCAAAATAGGACCTGTGGCCACATACAAGCCCGAATTTGCTAAGGCCGCATTGCGTACCCATTCCTCTAAACTTGACCAAATACCCCGATTAAACGAAGGCGTCATGGGTGACATATTGGACATGTAAAAGGTCTCCGACATCGCCGTTAGATTCAACGCCATATCCGCCGCTGGGCATAAATGGCCACGATCAAACCCGCTCCCCGAATATGCCGTGTTTGAAACTGGATTCGACTTAACCTTCGGGTCTATACGAAAATCATCTGTGCGGGTTTGCTTGCCCTGTATGCTTGCTGGTGATAACCAATAAAACGCACATTCCGACTGTCTATGCGTGCCCACGTAAGATAAACTGTAATAGGTATGATTTATAAGGTAGCCTTGGGCCGTGGGTGGCGCAATTCCTTGCGTGCTCTTCACTAACAATTCAGGAGCCTCCGGTTTGCAGGCTGTTAATCCAAGAATAATAACGAATGCACCAACTATAAACTTCATGTAATTTAGTCGACTTTGGTTTGCCACATCACTCCTACCTGCCTAGCAATCTCAGGTAAATCCTGCTGATTCATACAGTTAAAATGACCTTTAGGACAAGTTTTAGTTCCGAAATTGGAACAAGGCTGACAAGAAAGATTGGGTACTATAGACTGAAAAACGAGAGATTGGGATCCTTTGGGTAGAACTGGTTCTACTTGCAAAGCAGGTGAAGTCGCACCCCAGATGGCAATCACCGACTTATCAAACGCACAGGCGATGTACAACATGCCCGTGTCATGCGAAATGACTACATGTGAATCGCGTATCAAAGCCGCAGATTCATGCAAAGAATACTGCCCACAGGTATTCTTAATTCGCTCCGGATTCAATGCTGCGAGCGCATCGCCCTCTGACTTTTCCTCCGGCCCACCAATCAAAACAATGGGATGCGGAATAAGCTGTATTAACTCCTTCAATGAAGCCAATGGTAATTTTTTCGTGGCATATGACGCACCAATCACCAGCGCAACATAACCCTCCGGAAACAATTGGGGCACTTCAATTTCCTCTGGAATGAAGTAATCGAGCCCTTTTTTATCGTACACTACCCCCAGCGAAACCAACGCGTCCACACTCCGTAAAGAAATATGCCGATCAGGCATGCGATTGATATGGAATTTGGTTAATAAAAACTTCTCCAAACTCAATTTATCATATGCCAAAACTGGCACACCTAGTGCAGCTCGGATCCGAAAACTGCGTAAATTCTTATGTAAATCGATGATGTAATCGAACTTGTAGGACTTTAATTCGGAAATAAGCGTACCCAAATCACGCTCCAAATAATGAAAATGATCAATGTAGGGATTTGCCTCTGTCACCGCACGCATCGAATGCTTTGTCACTAGATGAATTTCAACGCCTGGCAATTGCTCTTTGGCACAACGAAAAGCTGGAGAAGCTAATACAATGTCACCAATAGCCGAAAAGCGAATGAAAAGTAGACGCATATTTGTTAAAAATCAGCAACAAATTTGCCAAAAAAACCCCACAGATTATCAGTTTACTGGAATTAATTATAAATTAGATGATATACCACAGAACAAATGATTGCACGCCGACAATTCCTTCAAAATAGCTTAGGCCTAGTAGCACTGACCGGGCTACCCTTTCATTACGCGATGGATACATCCTCGCCGGTAGCCATTACGCTGGAAGAGCGATACACTCGAATTCAAAAGGCGCAGAGTCTGTTACAGCAAAATAATATGTCGGCACTCATCATGGACGCCGGCACAAGCATGCAATATTTTACGGGGTTAAGTTGGTACCCATCCGAACGCAGCATGCTCGTTATTCTTCCTGCCAAAGGTGAAATTACCTACATATGCCCCTATTTTGAAGAAGACCGCTTGTTGGAGCTAATCAAAGTAGGCAAGCAAATTCGCACCTGGCATGAGGATGAAAATCCATTCCAACTCTGCATCAAAACCATTCAAGAGGTAGGATTTCGAAGAGGGAAAATAGGCATTGAGGAACAAGCCCGCTTTTTTATTGTGGATGGACTTCGAAAAGCAGGTCCCACATTCGAATTCGTTAGCGGTGATCCCATCTCGGTGGCTTGCCGACTGATAAAATCGCCCACCGAAATCGCTCTAATGCAAAAGGCTAATGACATCACTACCCTAGCCATTCAAGCCGGCATCGCTGCTTTGACGGAAGGTTGTAATCCGCGTCAGATAAGCCAAAAAATTGCCCAAAAACATACTGAATTGGGAGCACAGCACGGTTTTGCATCTGTTACCTTTGGCGTGGCAACATCCTTTCCGCACGGAAGCTCACGTCCACAAGTCCTCAAAAAGGGCGACACGGTCATGTTGGACTGTGGCTGCCAGCTCGAGGGCTATGAATCTGACATCACGCGAACGGTGGTTTTTGGTGAACCTTCGCAAAAACAAATTGAGATTTGGGAATTAGAAAAAAAGGCCCAACAAGCTGGATTTGAGGCGGCCAAACTAGGTGCGCCGTGTGAAAATGTCGATTTAGCAGCAAGAGGATTGTTGACAAAAGCCGGCTTCGGCCCTGATTACAAACTACCTGGACTTCCACACCGCACTGGCCACGGAATCGGTATGGATGGCCACGAATGGGGAAACATGGTCAAAGGGAATAAATTACCGCTTCAAGTAGGGATGTGTTTCTCAATTGAACCTACGATTGCGATCCCTGGGGAATTTGGAGTCCGACTAGAAGATTGTGTATATATGACGGAGCAGGGACCAAAATGGTTTAGCCAACCGAGCCCGTCGATAACAAAACCATTTGTTTAGCGACTCGATCCCTCAAGTCTTTCATTTCCATGCGTGGGCCAACTTTGGCAATCCTAAACGGTTTGCCAAAGAGTAAAAGTGTAAGGTAACTCGTCTCTACAGACTTAATTCCTTTGTGACACAGTTAGGAACATCTTCTGCGTAATGCGACACAAAAATTAAGGTCATATCTGAACTAGCCGCCAAGTCTTCAAGCACTTGCTTCAACAGGTTTACTTGATCCGCATCCAAGCCCTGACAAGGTTCATCCAAAATCAATAAGGGTGGATTTTTGACAAATGCCCGCGCAATTAAAATCATCTTTTGCTCTCCCGTGGAAAGTGTATGAAAATGACGATCTCGTAAATATCCCAAACCAAACATCGACAAACAGGCATCCACCTGCTCAGTTTGTTGCTCATTCACCTTCCGCGTCACACCTAATAAATCAAATAATCCCGAGGCCACAACCGCGAAACAAGTACCCGTTTCCTTGAAATATAAATGCATCTCCGGACTCACATAGCCAATGTTCCGTTTAATGTCCCAAATGCTTTCGCCGGTCCCACGCTGCCGACCGAACAACGAAATATCTTGCGCATACGATTGCGGATTATCTGCCGTGATTAAACTAAGCAAAGTAGACTTTCCCGCACCATTTGGCCCCTTGAGTACCCAGCGCTCTCCACGATGAACTGTCCACGAGATATGATCTAAAATCGTTTTTGAACCATAACGAATTGTCACGTCCCGTAGAGAAAAGATAGGATCAGCGATCGTTTGATTCCCAGACTGAGATTCGGGATTATCAATTAACGCCCCAGATCTTAATCTGGGAATTACTGGAATCGTACTAGGCAAATAAAACACCTGATTCACAAATCCAGGCAACTCCCCCCCCGACACGAACAAAATAAATCGAATGCCTCGTGCGGGTAATTGGGCTAATCCGGCCGACAACACCGCTCGGCCTGCCACATCCAATCCCAGATACGGATTATCTAACAGTAGCCAATCCGGCTTTTGACCTAATGCCTTGACAATTTGCAATCGCTTATTTTCTCCATTAGATAGGTGTAAAACGGGTTTGTCCAACAATCCCCCTATCCCAAAAATCTCAATCCAATCCGCCACATCCAGCTCCCCCAATTCCTCCCGCACGGTATATGAATCTTCCGAATCAGCCGAATTAAAGCGCTGCTGTAAGTAAAATTCAGAGATATTACTTCGATTCTTGAAATGATGTTGCTGCGCTACATAGAGCACAAAAGAACCCTTAAACCAGACTTCCCCTTTTCGAAACAAACGGCCTGAAAGGGCCTTCGCCAAGGTCGTTTTGCCGGCACCCATGGGCCCAACCACCGCTAAAATTTGGTCTGATTTAATCTCAAAAGAAATGGCAGACAGCACCTCTTGAGCGCCATAAGCAGCGGACAAAGAGTGAACTCGGGCAACAATTTCTGGGGACATAGCGTAACGAAACAGCCAACAATTTACCGCAATTTTCATACATTGTACCTGCTTTAAACCGATAAACTATGAAAAAACAATTACTGATTGGGTTACTTTATTTGTTGGCCATTCCCGCCCTAAGCCAATCGCTCCCACGTAGTACGCCAGAAGCTGAAGGCATTTCGTCTGAAGCGATTCAGAAATACATTGAGAAAATCGACCCTGCTAAACACGAGTTACATTCATACATGCTTATCCGACACGGAAAAGTAATTTCGGAAGCTTGGTGGAAACCTTATGCAGCTGATAAAGTACATTCTATGTACAGTGTTTCAAAGAGCTGGACCTCGACAGCGATTGGTTTCGCCGTGGCAGAGAAACGCCTAACGGTGCAAGATAAAGTCCTTTCTTTCTTCCCGGAATACGCAGACTTAAAGGAGAAACCATTTCTACAAGATTTGCGCGTACAAGATCTATTGACCATGTCGGTGGGTCACGAAAAAGAACCACTACGTAGCGTAATCGTCATGCAGCCGGATTGGATACGTGGATTTTTAAACCACCCAATCGTTGCCAAACCTGGTACAAAATTCCTTTACAATACCCTAGCAACCTATATGCTTTCAGCCATTATTCAAAAGGTGACCGGCGAAACGACATTGGCTTATTTGAAACCACGCTTGTTGGATCCGCTACACATCAGCGGGATCGACTGGGAATCTGACCAAAAAGGCATCAACGTAGGTGGCTGGGGAATACGTGTCAAAACAGAAGACATGGCTAAACTAGGATTACTCTATCTAAACAAAGGCAAGTTTGAAGGCAAACAAATACTTCCTGCTGCTTGGGTGGAAGAGGCAACCAGCAAGCATATCGATCAAGAACCGGATGCAACGGTAGAAAAGCGTGCCTCGGGTCAATATGCGGATTGGATTCAAGGCTATGGGTATCAATTTTGGCGGAGTAGACATAACTCATTTCGTGGAGATGGGGCCTTTGGGCAATACATCTTGATGATGCCAGAACAAGATGCGGTTTTGATTATCACCTCTGAGTCACATGACTTACCAGATGACTTGAACCAAGTTTGGAATAATTTATTACCTGCTTTTCAGCCCAAAGCTCTTCCCAAAAACCCCAAAGCATTAGCTTCATTAATGCAATTTAATGCGTCCAGACAACTGGAAGCCCCTACAAATAAACTCCCTTTCAAATTCTTGCAAGTAACGAATTCCTTAGAAAAGAATCAGTTTGATTTTACGCGCATGCAAATCAAAACCAAAGGAGATGCGGCCGAATTAATCATCACAACTAAAGATTCTACCCAGCATTCTTTTAAACTAGGATTCAGAACTTGGGGAATGGGCAAAACCAATTTAATTGGCCCATATATGTTGCGTGCTGCGCGTGTCGACTTGGCGAAAAAAGCACCTTTCGATTATGCGGGGAGCTATCGTATTTTAGATGATCAATCGATTGAAATAACCTTGCGCTATTTTGAAAGCCCACATCGCTGGACCTTTACTTGGAAACCTGAGGTGGTTGAAGTGGTGAATTCATTTGAGCCAAACACGAAAATTGAATTGAGAAGTAAGAGGTAAGAGATATTTTGATTTAGAAAAACTCTTAGTTCTTACCTTTTACTTCTTACCTACTAAAGATTTCGTCGCAAAATTTACCCGAAAGGATATAAAATTGAAAAAGGATTCCTATAATTGATTTTTAAAACCTCAATTCCTATGAAAAAGAATTACAATAATTCTCGTCGGCAGTTTTTAGCCGCCGGATCTCTTGCCTCTTTAGGCCTTTTATTTGCCAAACCTGCTGCATTTGCTTTTGGATCTGCAAAACCAGATTCGAAATTTGGTGGCGTTCAAATCGGTTGTATCACGTATTCATTCCGCAGTATGCCAGGATCTATTGATGAAATCATTGGATACTTAGTGCAATCTGGAATTTCAGCCACTGAATTAATGGGCGATGCTGTAGAAGAATATGCAGGCAAGCCAGTAAATCCGGTACAGATGCGTTGGACTCCGGGCCAACCGCGCCCTACGCTGACAGATGAGCAACGTGCAGCCATGAAAAAATACCAAGAGGATGTGAAAGCTTGGCGCGAAACGGTTTCCATGGATAAATTTAAGGAAGTACGCGCGAAATTAGATAAGGCAGGAATCAGCGTTTATGCTTACAAGCCAAACGCATTTAGTCCCAACAATTCAGATGCTGAGGTTGAGTACGCTTTAAAATCAGCTAAAATTTTGGGCGCTAAATCAGTGACCGTTGAACTACCAACTGACCCAAAACAAACACAAAGATTAGGTGATCTGGGTGCGAAACACGGTGTATATTTTGGATATCACACCCATACGCAAGTAAAAGATACGGTATATGATGAAGCATTGGCACAATCGCCATACAATTCCATCAACCTTGATGCAGGTCACTACATTGCAGTAGGCGCACCACACACCACCGCAACTTTATTGGCATTAATCGAAGCGAAAAAAGATCGCATCACCTCGATGCACATCAAAGACCGTACTTCGAAAGAAAACGGAGCTAAGAATCTTGTTTGGGGAACAGGCGAAACACCTCTAAAGGAGTTATTGACAGCCATGAAGAAAAACAAATATAAATTCCCAGCAACGATCGAATTAGAATATGACATTCCTGCGGGGTCTGATGCGGTGGCAGAGGTTAAAAAGTGTGTAGCGTACGCGAAGGCAATCTTAGTCTAGCAAACGGATCTCACTTAAATGATCAATTAAATCGGAGGCTACTAAACTGGCCTTCGATTTTTTTTGTATCGCCAAATCACCCGATAAGCCGTGAATATATGCCCCCAAACGCACTGCGACATCAGACTTATACTCTTGTGCACACAGACCAGCAATAATCCCTGTCAGGACATCTCCGGAACCAGCTGTAGCCATTCCATCGTTTCCTGTCGTATTGATATATATATCACCTGCATCTGTCACAACGATTGTGGGTGCTCCTTTCAATAACAACTGGCATGGATAGGTGGATACAAATTCGTTGGCTTGCTGTTCTCTCCGCCTGTTATCAAATTCCAAACTTCCCAAACGTGCGAATTCACCCGGATGAGGTGTCAAAATATGATGGGCTTTTACTTGAGAAATCAAGGATTCGTAGGACCCCAACAACGTCAATGCATCGGCATCGAAGACAATGGGACCTGCATAATTTTGCAAAAGAAACTCCAAATTTCGGCGCACTTGAATCGAAAACCCAAGACCCGGACCAAACGCAATAGCGTCATAAGGTTCGAGGTTAATGGAGGATAAATCAGATTCTGTCCGGTACATGATTTCAGGACTATGCGCTAATAATGGCCCAACGCCCTCCTCGGGAATCATGGCAGTTACCATTCCACAACCTGCATGTAAGGCAGCGCGTGCGCACAACAGTGCGGCTCCTACTTTTCCTGGACTTCCGGCTACTATCAATACATGCCCAAAGGATTTTTTATGTCCATCGGGCTGCCTTGCTTGCTTAATCGCCTGTATCCATGAAAGGTCTATCTGATTCATCTAGGAACTAATTAATATGCAGTTATCGGCTCAATCGATCCATCTGGACGGTATTTTAATTCCGTTACTTTGATGTTTCGTAAATGCGTTTTACCTGATAACTGAACATCGTGAAAATATAGGTACCATTTACCATTTTGCTCCACAATCGAATGGTGATTGGTCCAGCCTTTCACAGGTTTCAACATAACACCTTGGTAAGTGAAAGGACCATAGGAACTCGTTCCTGTCGCATAGGCAATGTTGTGGGTATCCCCTGTCGAATAGCTGAAATAATATTTACCCTTGTATTGATGTACAAAGGCTGCTTCGAAGAACCGTCGGTCATGATCGGAGGACAATAAGATTTTACCGGCTGCATCTAGAATCTGCACATCGCGTGGTTTCTCAGCTAACACCTTCATGTTTTTATCGAGCTTAGCCACTTTGGCCATCAAAGCCGGTTGGTCATTGGCTGGTTGGCTATCGTCATTCGCCATATAGTGCCCCATTTTCCAACGTTGCAGTTGGCCGCCCCAAATACCACCAAAATACATATAATGCGTACCATCTGTGTCTTTGAATACACACGGATCGATGCTGTAGGTACCATTGATGTAATTTGGTTCCGCTTTAAATGGACCTTCGGGTTTCGCAGAACTAGCTACTCCGATGCGAAAAACGCCCTCTTTATCTTTGGCAGGGAAATATAAATAATATTGTCCATTGGATTCAGCCGCATCGGGTGCCCACAACATCTTTGCTGCCCAAGGGATATCAGCTAATTTCAAGGCAACGCCATGATCTGTCACAGGGCCTGTCGGGGTAATTTGAGAAAAGACATGGTAATCATTCATCGCAAAATGGCTACCCATATCATCTTCTTTAACGCCTGCGTCGATATCATGTGAAGGATAAATGAATATTTTTCCTTGAAACAAATGTGCGGATGGGTCCGCGGTATATAGGTGGGAAACAAGGGGCTGCTGAGCAAAGGCACCGAAACTCATTAGAGCCAAAACGAGTAATTTTTTCATGTGAAAAGGTTTGTAGTTCAAAGCATTAAATTTCCTATTTTTACTTCATGAAAGCAATACCTTCAGCATTATTATCCTATGGGATGTCGGGCCGAATTTTTCACGCCCCATTCCTCGAAATACATTCTGGTTTTGAATTAGTAGGCTCCTACGAACGTAGCCAGAAAAACATTCAAAAAGCTTATTCCGGAACTCACTCGTATAATACATTGGAAGAAGTCATCCAAGATACTGATATCGAATTAATTATTGTCAATACCCCAATTCCGACGCATTTCGAATATGCCTCACAAGCGTTAAAAGCAGGAAAACATGTCGTAGTTGAAAAGGCATTTACAAATTCAACTGCAGAGGCAAAAGAACTACAGAAACTAGCTTCAGAAGTAGGCAAGCATATATTTGTTTACCAAAATCGCCGTTGGGATTCCGATTTTCTAACAGTCAAAAAGGTATATGAATCTGGTCAATTGGGTGAAATCGTGGAAGCCGAATTTCATTTTGATCGGTTTAATGGGATTAAATCTCCGAAGATGCACAAGGAAGTTCCTGGGCCGGGGGCTGGAATTATATTTGATTTAGGGCCGCATATCATTGATCAGGCCTTGCATTTGTTTGGAAATCCAACCCATGTTTTTGCGGATTTAAGGAGAACAAGACCCGGAACGGAAGTCGAAGATTTATTTGAGATTTTACTTTATTATCCTGAAATTCGTGTTCGCTTGAAGGCGGGCTATTATTTTAAAGCGCCAATTCCTGCGTTTCAGTTGCATGGGAAGTTGGGCAGTTTTATCAAGACTCGCTCGGACCGACAAGAAATCGACCTAGATGCAGGGAAAAAACCTGCGGGCAAGGATTGGGGGATAGATAGTCCAGCGGAGTATGGATTAATTCATGTGGATGGATCGAATCCCGAACGAGTAGCATCGGAAGCTGGTAATTTTATGGCATTTTATGAAAATGTATATCAAACATTACGTGGAAATGAGTTGCCGGCAGTTTCGGTTCAGGATGGGATTAATAGTATGCGGGTGATCGATGCGGCGATGGAAAGTAGTCGGGAGAAAAGAGTGATTAACTACTAGAAAATAGACGCGACCTGTCGCGTATCTACAAACAGCACATGGAAGCAAATTTATTTACCAAATTCGAACCTGAATTACAAAAGAAGATCCAACAAGTAGGCGTAATTCGCAAGTTTCAGGCGGACGATTTTCTTATGAAAACAGGCCAAAGCATCCGTTCAGCCGTGTTTGTCACCAAAGGAATTATCAAGGTATTCCGTGAAGATGATGAAGGCAATGAAGTTTTCATGTACAACTTACATCCAGGTGAAGCCTGCGCCATTTCGATGACCTGTGCAGCCAGAAACCTCAATAGCCAAATTATGGCCAAAGCATTGGTAGACACCGAAGTGATGACCATACCCGTGGAACTAATGGACGAATGGGCATCAAAATATAAGTCATGGTACCAATTTGTGTTAGAGACGTACCGGTCACGCTTTGAGGAATTATTGGACACCTTGGACCATATTGCCTTTCGAAATTTAGACGAGCGTTTATTATGGTACCTCAAACAACATCAAAAAAGTTTAAAGAGTAATACGATTAAGGTATCATTTACCGATATAGCCACGGAATTAAATTCTTCCCGGGAAGTTATTTCACGCTTAATGAAAAAACTATCTGAGAAAGGTCAAATCAAAATCAATAAAAATCAGATTGAAATTATTGACTTAAAGACATTGTGATACTTATCACGCCACAATAAAGCTAAAAGGCGAATTTTTGCATTTTAATTAATATAATTTTATGCAAAAAATTCGCCTTTGGTATTTAGTAATCCTTACACAATTCGTCTTTAGTTTACACGCACAGCATCAAGAAATGCACACGCCTCCACATCTGTGGAAAGGCAAAAAAAGTATTGCCGAGGATTCTACATCCCTCCTATTTGCATTCAAGCACGGTAAAGTACACGGAAACTTACGTTATTTTTTCATGGCTACAGATAACCAGGATGGATTAACGGATGCTTATGCGCATGCAGCTGGAGGGGGCTTATTTTATGAAACTGCTGCCTACAAAGGCTTCCAAATGGGCGTGGGTGGTTATTTTATTTATAATATAGGCTCATCGGACATGACACGAATTGATACCCGCACAAATACAAGTAGCCGGTATGAAACAGCGCTCTTTGACCTAGAAAACCTGGCCAACAAAAATGATTTAGACCGTCTAGAGGAATTATATTTAAAATACAATTGGGGCAAATCTCATGTTACGATAGGCAAGCAATTGATTAACACCCCCTTCATTAATTTACAAGATGGTCGGATGCGGCCTACAGAAGTAGGTGGACTTTACGGGGAAATTTACCCTAATAAGCATACTAAATTGGAAGGAGGATATTTATACGAAATTTCTCCGCGCGGAACGGTGGATTGGTATGGAATCGGCGAGTCTATTGGTATTTATTCGAATGGAGTGAATATTAATGGCACCAAAGGAAATTATGCCCAGCATATTGAATCCAAAGGCATTGCTTTAGTTGGCTATACGCATACACTCCCTAAAGGACACTCCTTGAAATTTTGGAATGTCTTTGTAGATAATGTTTTTAACACTACTCAAGTGCAATATGATACCAAACAAGGAAACTGGGTAGCAGGATTTCAGTATACAGAACAACATGCGGTCAATTTTGGCGGAAATGAAGATCCCGCTAAGACTTATTTCGATCCATCTCAGATGTCACGCGTGTTTAGCTCCAAACTTGGCTGGGAAAATAACCAGTGGAAAACTTCCATTAACTACACACGCATCACGGCTGAAGGACGCTATTTAATGCCACGCGAATGGGGGCGCGACCCCTTTTACACCTTTATGCCGCGTGAACGGAATGAAGGCTTTGGCGATGTAAATGCCATCGTCGGGAAAATTAGCTATTTGGCTGAAGCCTTTCCACTTAAATCATCTATAAGCTATGGGATTTTTAAATTACCAGATGTTAAACATGTGGCATTAAATAAATATGGTCTACCTAGCTATGATCAGTTAAACGTAGAATTGATATATGAATTTGAAAATTTCTTAGAAGGATTAGAAATTCAAGCCTTGTATGTGCACAAATCAAATCAAGGGGAAGCCTATGCAAATGAGAAATACATCATTAATAAGGTTAATATGAGTAATTATAACGTCGTTTTTAACTTTCATTTTTAGCGTATAAATAAAACGAGGCTTGTGATAAAAATCACGAAATAGCTTTGGAAAATCCCTGACATTTGTCATATTAAAAACAACATAAGATCACATGGAAATTATCGGCTATTTTGCCTCCTTACTTATCGGAATCTCACTCGGCCTTATAGGCGGTGGTGGATCTATTTTAACAGTTCCTGTTTTAGTTTACTTGTTTGGAGTCGACCCTATTTTAGCTACAGCTTACTCTTTATTTGTTGTGGGGGCTAGTTCATTAGTAGGTGCCTTGCCTAAATATAAACAAGGGTTAATCAATGTAAAAACAGCGATCATTTTTGGTATCCCTTCCATAGCTTCGGTATATGCCACGCGCAAATTCATTGTTCCTCTAATCCCAACTGAAGTTTTCATGCTTGGAGATTTTGTAGTCACAAAATCAATACTCATGATGGTGCTATTCGCTATTCTAATGGTAGCCGCATCGATTTCTATGATTCGGGGAAAGTGTGAACAATGTGAAAAAGAAAAATTAGGTACTTACGTAGAGGAAGAGCAGGTATTCAATTACCCAATGATCCTATTAGAAGGTGCGGTTG
>JACCDM010104105.1_pt1 | contig 14354 bp, 15 predicted proteins | sample 7445851 | NCBI WGS metagenome assembly JACCDM01 (sample SAMN15323438, study PRJNA562643) | freshwater metagenome | isolation source: river surface water | place: USA:Blue River Watershed | collected 2017-08-16
ATATGAACATTACCGGCTCCCAACTCATAATCGAGTTGTGAAGTTACGGATTGGGTCTTCGAGATCTTCTTTGACTCAAGTCGATCGCGCTCTAGCATGTTCTTGAAGTCCATATTTCCGCCGACATTTAATTGGTAGGTTCGATCGACCTTTACGCCACGATCTTGGAATAGTTTTGCAAGGACGCGATGTGTGATGGTCGCTCCAACTTGAGACTTAATGTCATCACCAACAATCGGCAGTCCAGCTTTCTTAAACTTATCTGCCCACTCTGGGGTAGAGGCGATAAAGACCGGAAGCGCATTTACAAAGGCACATCCGGCATCTAAGGCGCATTGGGCATAGAACTTTGTTGCTTCTTCCGAACCAACTGGCAAATAACAAACTAAAACATCAACTTTTTCAGCTTTCAGTGTGGCAACTACATCGACCGCGGGTTCGCTGGATTCGGTGATGGTCTCGCGGTAATAGCGCCCAAGTCCATCTAGCGTATTTCCTTTAAGCACCTTTATGCCTGTTTTTGGAACATCACAGAATTTGATGGTGTTGTTCTCGCTAGCCCACATTGCATCAACAATGTCCTTACCTACCTTCTTGGCATCAACATCGAAGGCAGCAACAAACTTCACATCTCGGACGTGATAGCCACCTACGACCACATTCATCAAACCGGGGATTTCTTGATCAATGGGAGCGTTCTTGTAATACTCAACGCCTTGGATCAATGAGTTCGCACAATTGCCGACTCCGACAATTGCAACCCGAATCTCTTTTCCGCTCACTAGTTCTTCCTTTCCGATTTGATCATTTCTTCGAGCCAGGCGATCTCTCGCTCAGCAGTCTCAAGTGAATGGCGGCGCCACTCAACTAGGTATTTATCGAGACCAACCGCCGAGCGATCTAAATCTGCTCTTAGGATGTCGGCTCGCTCTTGAAGACGATGAAGTCGACCTTCAAGAATTCTTATTCGGTTGCGTTTTGACGTGGGGCTAAAGAAAGCGACATGTACTTCGAAATTTTCGTCTTCCCAAGATGTGGGGGTTGCTCGCTCGGTCAGCTCATCAAATTTCTTCATACCAGTTTCGGTAATTGAGTAGACGATTCGAGTGCGCTTAGAACGGCCACCTTTGGGAACTTCACGTTGTGTGATCATTCCAGCGAGAGTCATCCGGCGAAGTTGCGGGTAAAGAACTGAGAAAGAGAGCGCCCGAAAGGGGCCAAAAATTGTGGTGAGGCGTTTGCGCAGCTCGTACCCATGAAGCGCCTCTTTAGCCAATAAGCCAAGGAGAGCGAATTCAAGTGAGTCAGCTCTTGAGCGCATTTACCCTCCGGGTATCGATTAGATATATCCATTCGATATATCGAGTCGGTAGTAAACCTTCTTTCTAGCCCCTCGGCAACTCAAGACGCGTAGCGTGTTATCAAATCCTCAGGAATGGGCGCGCCTACCCTCCAGTAATGAGTGGAGAGTTCTACCCTCCTTTTTTAGCGCGCCCGCATTAAACCCTCTATAGATCTTGGGCGGCTAGAAAAGAGGACGATTTACATGAGTCTTCTCTCATGGAAACTCCACGGCACCGGAACCAGCATCGAGCCTGGCGAGGTTGTCTCAACAGATGAACGGCTTAGTTGGCCTCGCACGATTGGTGTGGGTCTACAGCACATAGCAGCAATGTTCGGTGCAACATTCCTAGTGCCAGTTCTAACGGGTCTTCCGCCAACGACAACTCTCTTCTTCTCTGGAGTCGGAACCCTTCTATTCCTGATAATCACACAGACCAAATTACCGAGCTATCTCGGATCGTCATTCGCCTTCCTCGCCCCAATAGCAGCGGCTGTTAATAAAGAGAGTATGCCGGCAGCACTTGGTGGCGTTGTTGCAACTGGAGTACTTCTAGCTCTTGTAGGTCTCGTAGCCAAGGTGGTTGGTACTGGATGGATTGAGTGGCTGTTGCCGCCAGTTGTGACCGGAACAATTGTCATGGTCATTGGCTTCAATCTAGCGGGCGCCGCTAAAGGTGGACTTGCTAGCGGTCCTGTCCTTGGAACTGTAACGCTCCTGGCAATTGGATTTTTTGCCGCATTCTCACGAGGCTTTTTGGGAAGAATTTCGATCTTCATGGGATTGCTAGTTGGCTACTTGGTTGCATTTCTTATGGGAGATGTCAAAACAGATGGCATCAAGTCTGCAGAATGGTTTGCCCTGCCAACTTTCACTGCGCCAGAGTTCAAAATGAATGTCATCATTCTTTTCCTCCCCGTAGTTCTTGTTCTTGTCGCTGAAAACGTTGGGCACGTAAAGGCTGTTGCCACAATGACGGGCAAGAATCTAGATGACCAGATGGGTAATGCTTTATTCGCTGATGGAATGGCGACAACCCTTGCCGGTGCCGGCGGAGGTTCGGGCACAACTACTTATGCTGAGAACATCGGCGTAATGGCCGCAACTAGAGTCTATTCAACTGCGGCTTATTGGATTGCCGGACTTGGTGCGATCGTTCTTTCCATTTCACCGAAATTTGGCGCCGTGCTAAGTGCAATTCCCGGCGGCGTACTCGGCGGGGTTCAAGTTGCACTCTTTGGAATGATCGGAATTCTTGGCGCAAAGATTTGGATTGAGTCAAAAGTTAATTTTGCTGACTCAACGAATCTCGTTATCGCCGGTTCTGCGATCATCATTGGAATCGCTGATGTTTCCTGGACGAGTGGCGAGTTCACTTTCAACGGAATCATCAATGCGACCTTGGTAGCTGTCATCGGCTATCGGGTGTTCCATATGATTTCCAAGTCACGTGGAACAAGCGCGGCTTGATCGGAAATCATTATTAATTGAAATGAAGGTAGTAAAAGGGGCTCGGAGTATCCGGGCCCCTTTCCAATTTTGCGAGATAATCATCGCGTGTTAATTGACTTCCCCGCGAGGTTTCCCGAATACCTAGTTGCAGCAATAGTCATAATCCTCGCCCCAGGCCCCAGCGTCTTATTCGCGATTGCAAGGGCTATTTCCTGGGGCCGGGCTACTGCCATTGCGACAGTTGCGGGAAATGCTTTTGGAATGTTCACGCTCTCGGTCTTGGTGGCCTTTGGATTAGGGCCGATCCTCCAGCGCAGTGAGATCGCCTTCCTTGCAGTGCAAATCTTGGGTGGGCTCTATTTAATTTACTTAGGCATTGAGGCCATTCGGCATTCCAAAGTGGAAGCCGCAGACATGGTCACCCAAGGCGATATAAAACCTTCCCAACTTCGCTCGATGCGCGATGGCTTCTGGGTGGGAGCGCTAAATCCCAAAGGTTTGGTCTTCTTCGCTGCGATATTGCCGCAATTTCTAGATCGTGACGGATCGAATTTAACCTTTCAACTACTTCTGATGGGGGCAACCTTTGCTCTACTTGCCTTTGTTGGAGATGGGACCTGGGGAATCCTTGCCGGAACAGTACGTAACGCGATGGCAAGCACCCCTTCACGGCTAGTTCTAATGAGGCGGATTGGTGGCGTAGTGATGATTTTGCTGGGGGTCTTCACGCTTACATCCGCGCTCTAACGCTTAAATGTCAGTCCTACAAGGCAGAATCAAGCCATGACAAAAGCGCGCGAGTTTATAAGTCCAAGTGACCTCACATTTTCCTGGGATAACTGCCACCGATGTTTATGGCTTCATTACAACCACGGACTTAAGGCGCCCTCTTTCTTCCCACTTGTGGGTGAGCTCTCTGCTTTACAAGAAAACCACTTCTCAAATGCAGAGTCGGGTGCGCTTAATCCAGCGCTGCCTAAAGGAAAAGTTGTAGGACGCGGAGCTTGGGTGAAATCAATCCCGATTCCATTTAATGGAAATCCATCTCCCTACGCGATTCGCGGAAAGTATGACTTATTAATGGAATTCACCGATGGCACATACGGGATTATTGATTGTAAATTCCAAGGCAAAGATAATGATAAGAGCGAGTTTTATGCTCCCCAACTCGAGGCATATGCATTTGCGTTAGAGAACCCGGCATCTGGAAATCCTATGAAAATTTCAGTTATGGGACTTCTGGTTTGGTCACCCAAGAAACCTGTCGGAAATCCCGATTCCGGTTTTAATCTTGAACTAAATAGCTCATGGTTTCCCATTAAGAGAGATCCAGATGCACTTCAATCCCGGTTGGGAGAATTTATAACTATGATTTCTGGGCCAACTCCGACTAGAGATAGTTCCTGTGAGACTTGTAAATTTATCTCAGATCGTCGCGAAGTTTTTGGAGCCGAGTAACTACTCCTCTTCGTCCCTATCTGAATTTCTCCGCTTCTCCTCAGCGATAGCCTCTTTCGCCTGTGAGGCATAAATATCTACATACTCTTGTCCAGACATATCCTGTAATTTCTTCATAATCTGATCTGTCGCCTTACGTAACTCTTCTGGGCTAGCTGACTTTTCCGGGCCCTGGAAGTACATCGGTTCACCAAAAATCATTTTCACCCGCATTATTTTTGGAATAACTTTCCCTGTTGGTTGAATCTCATCGGTGTTAAACATTGCAACTGGAACGACGGGAGCGCCAGATTCAAAAGCGAGTCGAGCCACGCCAGTGCGACCTCTGTAAAGCCTGCCATCTGGGGATCTCGTTCCCTCTGGATAAATACCTAGGCACTCCCCTTTTGAGAGAACCGATAGCCCGGTCAAGAGAGCAGCTTCACTGCGCGATCCACCTGCGCGATCAACTGGCACCTGACCTAAGGCGATAAATGCTAATTTTTTAAGAAGTCCCTTTGGTCCCGGAGAAGTGAAGTACTCACTCTTTGCCAAGAAAGTTACCTTTCGTGGCACAACCAAGGGCATAAAAATTGAATCGCTAAACGAGAGATGGTTTGAGGCAATAATCACTGGGCCACTTGCCGGGACATTTCTTAGCCCTTTTACTTTGGGTCTAAATAACAGGGTGAGGATGGGAAGAAGAAAAGATTTAAGCAATCCATAAGCGACCTTGTCACCTTGTACAACGTCAGAGACATTCTTGCGCTTTCGCCTTGCGACCATGACGCTAATTTAGAGCCTCTTTTGGATTCTAGGTACAACTTTGTGACACTATCGGGCGCATGAGCATTCCTCACGCTGAGCCATTTGAGCTCTTAGGCGGAGAGATTGCCGTACTTATGATCCATGGATTTACTGGCTCACCCGCATCCATTCGCCCTTGGGCTGAGGGCCTTCACAAAAAGGGATTCACGGTAAAAGTTCCTCGGTTGCCCGGACACGGAACATCTTGGCCTGAGATGAACCAGACTAAATGGCAAGACTGGTATTCCGAAGTCGAAAGCTCATTTATTGAATTACGTAAGCGCCATCGCCGTATTTTCATTGCGGGATATTCTATGGGTGGTGCACTTTCAATTCGACTCACTAGGAAATTTGGCCGCGAGATTGAAGGATTGATTCTTGTAAATCCCTCGATCGGTGATAATCGATTAATAATGAAGTTTGTTCCTTTACTAAAGTACTTGATCCCCTCGATTAAAGGTCGTGGTACCGATGTAGCGGCGCCTAATCCCCCGCGGCACAGCTACGGACGTACACCGCTAAAGGCGCTTCATTCCTTACAGGAACTGTGGCGAGTGGCACAGCAAGATTTAGTTTCTATTAACGCCCCGCTCATGATTGGTTACTCCGTTAATGATCATGTTGTCGATCCGAAGAACTCTGAATTTGTTATCGAAAATATTTCCTCAGTCGATATTCGCGAAGTAATTTTTGAAGAGTCATTTCACAATGTCGCTCTAGATTATGAGTGTGGCGTTTTAATTGAGGAAAGCCATACTTTCATGACCGATGTCCTTACTGGACAAGTTTCAATTGGCGATGAAAGTGCAACCATCAATGAGGAATTTGCCTCGATAGTGGAGGGTCTTGAGTTAGATCAATCAGCTCCTACTACTTTTCTCGATGAACTTGAAAATATTGATGCGGCTGAAAAATATCAAGGAGATAACCGAGCCTTACCGACGCTCACATCAATACAGAGAGGAGCGCTGTTGGGTGTCACTTTGGGCCCCGCTTACATACTTATCAATCAGGTTTCTTCCTTTGATCCTTTGGGTTTGGGAATTTGGCCTGGGCTACTCGCGCTTCTAGCTGGAGTTACAACTTTTTTCTGGCAGATGAAGCCGGAGCAAGATGATGGAGATGGGGTTGCGCTCTAATGTCTGAATCCTTCCGTTGGGGAATATTGGGCACAGGGGGAATCGCCCGGACTTTCGCGCGCGACCTACAGCTTCTGCCCGGCCACGAGATTGGCGCAGTTGGCTCTAGAACAATTGGTAAAGCGGAGAGTTTTGCAGCGGAGTTTTCTGCTCAACCCTATGGAAGTTATGAAGCCTTAGTTGAATCGGATGTAGATGCAATCTATGTGGCCACGCCGCACACTCTCCATGCCGAAAATTCCATACTCGCGCTCAATGCCGGGAAGCCGGTTCTTTGCGAGAAGCCCTTCGCGGTAAATGTTAAAGAGGCAGAAGCGATGGTTGCCGCATCAAGAGCGAATCACGTCGCGCTAATGGAAGGGATGTGGAGTCGATTTTTGCCAACCTACCAAGTAATCCGCGAAGTCGTATCGTCGGGTGAATTAGGTGAACTTGTTGCAATCTATGCCGATCACGGCCAAGCACTTCCTGCCAATCCTTACTATCGCCTTCATGCGCCAGAGTTAGCGGGCGGTGCGCTTCTTGATTTAGGAATCTATCCAATCTCTCTAACCTTCATGATCCTTGGTGATCCAGATTCTGTGATGGCTACTTCGATAAAAACTGACACTGGCGTTGATGCCCAGACTTCATTCATTTTTAGTTATGTATCTGGACAGCACTCAATTATGACCACGACTTTAGAAGTGAGAACCCCATGTACCGCTAAAATTATCGGGACACGTGGGCGAATTGAGGTAGATAGTAATTTCTATACTCCAACTTCAATGCGTGTGATTATCGATGGAGAGGCGACTCAAGAAATTCCAGCTAACTATCAAGGTCACGGAATCCGTGAACAGGCTGATCACTTTGCAGAGATAGTTCGAAGCGGAGCTATTGAAAGCCCTTTGATGTCCCATGACGAGTCACTCGCAATCATGGACTGCATGGATGAGATCCGCTATCAGATAGATCTCAAGTATCCCTTTGAAAATAACGATTAATAGCGGGAGATGTTGGCAACGCCAATAAGCCCGGCATCATTTCCCAAGGTTGCAGCCACTAGTTCCGGTAGCTCGCGCTTACCTCGAAATAGAGAATGTTGTGACATTGATTCACGAATGGGACGAAGCAAGATTTCTCCGGCTGCGATTACTCCCCCACCAATTACTACCTTCGCTGGATCGAGCGCTGCTTCAAGTGTTGCGACCAAAACTCCGATCCAATATCCAGTTGTATTAAAGGCAGCAATCGCAACTGGGTCGCCATCTTTCGCCGCAGCAGTGAGGTGCTCGCCGGTGAGTCCATCGAGTGTTCCATTTCCTCTCGCAAGTAGAGCGCGCGCTCGATCAGGCGATGCAGCGATCGATTCTCGCGCATGGCGCATCAGCGCCGTGCCCGATGCATATTGCTCGTAGCAACCACGCAATCCGCAACCACAGAGGTGTCCATCTGGGACTGCGCGCATATGTCCAAATTCTGCGGCAGCGCCACGTGATCCTCGGAAAATCTTTCCAGCAGTTATTAACCCTCCGCCGAGACCAGTACCAATAGTGAGTAAGACCAATTCATCAGATTCTTTGCCTGCGCCAAATTGTCGCTCACCCCAAGCCGCAGCATTGGCATCATTTTCCAGAACAACGGGGCGCGAAATTAACTCTTCAAGTTCATCGGCAAGCTCTACACCATTCCAATTAGCTATATTTGGGTTAGCAATTATCTTTCTTCGATTCGGAGCAAAGAATCCCGCGGAGCAAACACCTATTCCTTGCACGTCATGTTTTGATTTAAGTTCATTAGCCATCTCGGCGATAACTTTGGTGAGCGAATTACCGCCTTCAATCGGCGTCTCGCGACGGAGCTTCTCAATTATTTTTCCTTGAGAGTCGACGACGCCGGCAAGGACCTTGGTACCTCCGACATCGATACCAATGTCAAAAGTCATTTAACCTTCAAACTTCTTCTTGAGTTGAGCAAGGGCAGCATCGATTGTTGCCATCTCGGCTTTCTTTCGCATCATCTCGGGGACCGGCATCGCGACTTGAACATTTAACTCGTATGTGACCTTTGTGGTGTCATCGCCGTTATCTTCAATGCTGTATTTGCCGGTCATCTCAGTCATCAAATCAGCTTCTTCTAGCGAGAATGAGATTGAATTAGGAAAATCCGAGTAGTCATAATTCAAAGTGGCCCGATCTTTTAAAACTCCCGCTTCAATCTTTACCGTCGCTTTAGTAGGCCGTCCCGATCCATCTCGCTCACTTACCTCAACGCTCTTTATGGCGGAGGACCAGGTCGGATACTTTTCTAGATCGACTAGAACTTGAGCCACTTCTGAGGCAGGGGCTTCAATTTGCTGGGAATTCGAAGAGTTATTGGCCATGGCGGGAGGCTACCTCTTCCCGAAGAAGCCCTCTACCGCTATTTTTTAGCCATGACAACAGCCACCCTTAATCAGTTCTTCGCACCAGCGCTAGAGCCTGCAGCCACCGCTGGGAATCTAACCAACTTAGTTGCCGAACGCGCATGGTTCGAGCCAGAAAGAATTATGGTCTCAAGACCTCTTGGCGATGGCTGGCAACCAGTTACTGCTCGCGAGTTGGAAGCGGAGATACGCGCGACTGCAAAAGGTTTGATTGCATCTGGCGTTGAAATAGGTGATCGCGTCGCAATCATGGCGCGCACTAGGTATGAGTGGACAATTTTGGATTTTGCGATTTGGTTTGCTGGTGGAGTAACTGTTCCAATTTATGAAACATCATCTGCTGAGCAGGTTGATTGGATCCTTACCGACTCACACTCCGTTGGAATTATCGTAGAAACACCACAACTCAAAGAATTAGTGGCTCCGATTCTTCCTGCTTACACTAAGAATTGTTGGACGATGACAGAGAACGTTCTCGCGCAACTCGCTTATCTTGGAAAAGATATTCCTGATACTGAGATTGATCGTCGACGCGAAGCGTTGACTCCAGACACCTTAGCTACATTGATTTACACATCAGGTACTACCGGTAAACCTAAGGGCGTCCAACTTACGCATGGCAACTTCCTTTCTGAATGTAGCAACGTAGTGATGGGCGCAAAGGATCTATTTATGAAACCTGGCGGATCGACTCTCCTATTCCTCCCCGTTGCTCACGTCTTTGGTCGAATGGTTCAAATCGGATCAATTCGTGCTGGACTTCATCTAGCGCACTGTGGTGATGTGCTGGGTCGTCTAACTACCGATCTCGCCTCATTTAAACCGACATTCGTACTTGCAGTACCTCGAATTTTCGAAAAGGTTTACAACAGCGCAGAAGCAAAAGCTGACGCCGCTGGTAAAGGTTCGATTTTCAGGAAAGCAGCCGCCATTGCGATCGAATACAGCAAGGCGCAGGATGAGGGCAAAGTACCCCTAGGTCTAAAGGCTAAGCATGCGCTCTTCGACAAGTTGGTCTTCTCAAAGATTCGCCACGCCCTTGGTGGAAGAGTTGAAGCAGCAATATCTGGCGGGGCGCCACTTGGGGAACGTCTCGGTCACTTCTTCAGAGGTGCTGGCGTACGTGTTCTTGAAGGATATGGATTAACGGAAACTACAGCTGGCGCAACCCTAAATCTCACAACAGCACATCGCGTTGGCTCGGTTGGCCGACCAATCCCTGGAACCACTATCAAAATTGCAGATGATGGTGAAGTTTTGATTAAGGGGCCGATCGTAATGCGAGGCTATTGGCAGAACGACTCTGCAAACAAAGAAGTGTTTACCGAAGATGGATATTTCCGCTCCGGTGATCTTGGCAAACTAGATGACCAAGGTTTTCTTTACATCGTTGGACGCAAGAAGGAATTGATTGTCACATCAGGTGGAAAGAATGTTGCGCCAGCAGTTCTTGAAGATCGTCTCCGTGCGCACCCACTAGTAAGCCAATGCATCGTTGTTGGCGACAATCAGCCCTTTATTGCGGCACTTGTGACCATCGATCCTGAAGCAATTAAGCCTTGGTTAGTAGCGAACAAGAAAGAGGGCGCTACTGTTCCAGATCTCGTTAACGATCCTGACTTAATCTCAGTCATACAAACTGCTGTAGATGAAGCTAATAAAGCCGTAAGTAAGGCGGAGTCAATAAGGAAGTTCAAGATTCTTCCAGTTGACTTCACAATTGCGGGCGGGCAATTAACAGCAAAACTATCGGTTAAGCGTCACGTAGTTCATAAAGAGTTTTCGGCAGAGATTGCCGAACTCTTTGCCTAAAAGAGACGATAGTAATAGAAGCGAGCGTTTAGAACTTGCGCGCCGACTCCACGATGGGCCGGCGCAGCAGTTAATTTCCTTAGGTTACAAGCTTGATGAAGTAATTGGCGATCCCGATTTATCGAACACTAATCGCAGGCTAATCCGCCAGGCCCGCTTAGATCTTATTGATCTAACAAATGATTTAAGAGATGAGTTGTATCTACTCGAGCGGTTATCAATCAAGGATGCCGTTGCAGAGGTCCGTGAACTACTTGTAGATCTAGATATCGAGGTTTCCTCGCCGCTTGAGAAGTTGGATGAGCGAACCGAAAGTGTGCTAGCGCAAATCATTTTAGAACTTGCTAGAAATTGTGCGCGCCACTCAAGTGCCAGCAAGTTCTGGATAAGACAAGAGCGAGTTGGTAATTCAGTCATCTTCAAGGTGGGAAACGATGGCGCCCCAGGGCTCGCAGTAAAGTCGTATTCCCTCGGACTTAGACTCGTATCCGAACAAGCGAATTTGATTAACGCGAGTATCGAGTTGCATAGTGATCGCGATTCTTGGGAGTACGCGATAAAGCTTGACTCGAGCGCTATTTGAGTATTCGAGTTCTAGTTATTGATGATCATGTCCTTATTCGCGAAGGCTTAAGGAGAGCCCTAGTTGGGCATCAAACCCTCGAAATAGTCGGTGAAGCAGCTTCAAAGCGTGAAGCTATTGTGCAAATTCCGCATCACAAACCGAATTCGATAGTAGTCGATCTCCATCTTCCTGACGGAAGCGGTCTTGAGGTAATCGCCTGGGCAAGGGCGCGCGATCAGAAGCTAGGAATTGTTGCACTTACCTTTTCAAACCATGCTGAACAGATAGATGCTTGCATGCAATCTGGGGCGAGCGCATTTGTAGAGAAAAGCTCTCCCATAATTCAATTAATTGAAGCAATCGAGCTAAGTTGCAAATCGCCACTTAGCTTTAATGTCCGCAGAGCGACAAATCTAATTCAAGTTAGGAATAAGGATTATGGACTTACGGCTCGCGAACTTGAAATTCTTGAGATTCTGCCTACCGGTATGACGATAACTGAGATGGCAAAAGCGCTTTTTGTAAGTGAGGCAACGGTGAAAACTCACCTAGCCGCTATCTATCGAAAACTTGGAGTGGCAAATCGAGTCAAAGCAATTAACGCAGCGCGAGCAGCTGGACTATTGCCGAAGTAACTCGTTAAATCGCGCTGACCAAATATCCCAGTTCCACTCCGATTCCACCCAATTTCTACCCCGGCCACCAAGGCGCTCCCGCAAGTTACTATCTTGGAGAAGTTCAATCGCTCGAGCTGCTATCTCGGGCACATTATTTCCATCCACTAAAAATCCAGTCTCGCCTGCAATTACCGCATCTGGAGCTCCTCCAGAATTGCCCACTATTACCGGTAGCCCACAGGCGCTCGCCTCCAGGTAAACGATTCCCAACCCCTCTACCTCTAACCCAAAGAGTCGATCGCGAGATGGCATTGCGAAAACATCACCGAGCGCAAAATATCTTGGCAGCTCCTTGTAGTTGACGCGGCCGATAAATCTTACGGAGCTCTCGAGGCCAAACTTTTTTACTAACTGGTCTAACTCTTTTCTATGAGGACCTTCACCGACAAAAACCAACTCCACATCAGGAATTACTCTCTTTATAGCTGGTAGCGCTTCGACTAATCGGTCTTGGCCTTTACGGTGAACAAGTCTTCCCACAGAAATTATGGTTGGCCGAACTCGCTCGATGGGATGAGGAATGAAGTGCGATATATCTATTCCTGGTGCGATCTTCTTAAGTTTTTCCCTAGGAATTACCCGAGCTAATGCGTTAGCGGTGTATTCAGCTAAATAACCAAAGTGATCGACATTTCTTGCCATTTCTCGCATCAACCATGAGAAGGGTGGAATTTTTGACCACCACACTTCATGGCCATGAGTGAGAGCGACCAATTTCCTAATTTTGTGGATCCGTAGCCATCTTGAACTCAAGGCAAGAGGGGCGGCCGCTCCAAACCAAATAACTTCAATATCTCGATCCCTAATCAACTTGCGGACCGCCCTAATAACTCTCGGGGTTGGAAGCAATATCTTCGCTTTATCGCGGAAAACTTCTACGCCAAAATCATCTAACCAATTCCGATCGTATTCGACCGTTTCACTTTGCTTTGAGGTATAGACGAGAACTTCACCTTTTGGTAGCCGCTCAAGTAAGCCAATAATGAAGGTCTCAATCCCGCCGGCGCGAGGACCGAAGTCATTTGTCAGGAGAAGTATTTTGGGCAAGCGATAACTCTAGCCGTTAGAGGCGGCGCGCTCCGATATACCTTTTCTTGCCAAAATAATTTCCAAATTCAACAATTTGTACGCGAGCGCCGGGACGAGGTGCATGAACCATCTTGCCCTTACCAATATAGATGCCCACATGCGAGATTGGAGTTCCAAAGAAAACTAAATCACCTGGAAGAAGATTGCTGCGGGCGATGGAGCGACCATAGTTGTATTGAGCACGTGAAGAGTGAGGCAACCTCACCCCGGCCTGTTCGAAGGCCCGCATAGTAAGACCGGAACAATCCCATCTGATTGGGCCAGCAGCGCCCCAAACATAGTTATCACCAATCTGCTTAACGGCATAACGAAGTGCAAGTCCTGCTCTTCCCGAAACGGTGTTAGCGAGTTTTGCCTGCTCCCGTGAGTACGCCTCGCGTTCAGCAGCATCCATCTCTTGAATCTTGCGCAGCCGCTCTCGATCTTTTGCCTCTAATTTTGAAAGAAGCTTCTCGGCGGCCTCCAATTTGGATTTAACTTGAGCCGCTTGAGCGCGATATCGAGCTTCGGCTGCTTGTACTAAACGCAATTTATCTGCGACTGTGAGTGTGGTTGCATCTAGACGTTGCTTGGCAGTTGCGAATTTTCGCAATTGAGTTGCTTGCTTGCGCGTTATATTCTCGAGTGAGCCAGCAGATGATAAATAAAGTGAGGGGTCAGAGGAGAAAAGTAATTCAACTCCCTCACCTAAGCCTGTTGATTTGTATCTCGCGACAGCAATTGTGGCTAGCGAATTTCTAATCTTCTCAACTACAGCTTTCTGAGAATCGGCCTCTTGCTGGACGGCGCTTAATTGTGAGCGCAATCTCTGTAGTTGAACTTTTGCAGCTTGGGCATTTTCGCCCGCTTCGGCGGCATCATCTTGGAGTTGTTCTACTTCTTGACGGACCCGAAGTAGGTCTGCGCTTGGGGCGGCATTTATTGATGGAGTGACTAATCCAATAAGGGCAAGTGAAATCAACGCCACTAAGCCAAAGCGCGCCTTCAACATCGGTTTAGGCTAACTGCGGACTCACTTATTGCTCAACCTGAACGGCGCTTGGATTCCTGTGAATCTTGAATATTTTCGTATCTAAGCGGTGGAATCATCCCTCTCGAGGCGAGTAAATCAATCACCCGGGCCTCCTCAGCCTCAAGGCTCGAGTTAGAGGGTGGGCCAATCAATATAGTGACCACACAATCTCCGCAGGCTATATCTCTCATGGTGCAGGTATCGCAATCAATGATCATGGAGCAGAAGGTAGATGTGGCCACTGACATCCCAGCCAGCCCAGTACCGTTGAGGCGTGTCAAAAGTTATGGCGAATCTAGTTATCGGAAGTAATGGAATGAGCACATTGGCAGGTTCTTCCCGGGGCCTCTCAAGCCCAGCCGATAGAGCGAGATTCCACCTATTGCGCCAAAAGGCAGAGGTCATCCTTATCGGTGGCTCCACTTACCGTAGCGAGCCCTACTCCAAATGCCCTCTTCCGCTTTACATCTCAACTAGAGGAGTTCAAAATGAAGTTGGAAAGTCTAAGTTCTTAAATCTTTCGCCCGCTGAGTTAATTGAAAAAGCTCGAGAAGATGGCTTCAAAAAGCTATTGGTCGAAGGCGGCGTTCACTTCTTATCTGAGTTGATTAAGGA
>JACCDM010558129.1_pt1 | contig 14353 bp, 12 predicted proteins | sample 7445851 | NCBI WGS metagenome assembly JACCDM01 (sample SAMN15323438, study PRJNA562643) | freshwater metagenome | isolation source: river surface water | place: USA:Blue River Watershed | collected 2017-08-16
TGCAAGCCGCAGTCCTTCAAGAAAGTCTCCCAAAAGGCCTCCAAAGTTGTGAGGTAATGTTGTTGGAAGGCCCCATCGTCCAGAAGACCCTTGAATTCGCGCAGAAAATCAATGCGAATTTGATTGTAGTCGGAACCGAGGGCATGAATGATTTTAAAGAACAGGTTTTTGGAAGTCGCTCTAGTCGATTGGTGATGCAGGCTGATCGGGATGTTTTGGTTGTTCCTCGCAAGGTGTTTTTTAAGCGGCCTAGAAAACTAGTCTACGCATCGGATTATGTGGAAGAGGACAAAGTTGCAATTCAAAAAGTGGTGGAGTTTGCCTCTTTTTTCAATTCGGAAATCGATATAGTACACGTGTCTTCACGAAACCGAATTATTGATAAGGCTTTACACAAGAGCATGTTGGAAGAACTGCAGCCATTTGTCAAGTATGACTTAGTCAATTACGTGCTTAAGTCTTTTCGAGATGATCTTGCCCTTGGGCTTGAAAATTACTTGCAATTAGCCAAAGGAGATATGCTGGTTACGCTCAGCAAAAAGAAAGAGTTTTTTGATCAACTTTTTTCAAAAAACCTTTCTCGCAAAATGTCTTATTTCATCACCAAACCGCTCTGGGTAATCAAGAGTTTTTAGTGTTCTTTTTTACAAAAATCCCGGTTAGAAAAGCAGTAAACTCTTTTCGAATAACTCGATCAGTAAAAATTCCTTTAACTATGGAAACAAAATGACTTGAAGTCAATTTTGGTTTTTGAGAGGCCTGTGATTTCGATTTTTCTTGGGAGGATGGTTTAGTTTCTGCGATGGGTTGGGCCTCCTTTTTTGGAGGATATCCTGACAAAGCATCTGCTCTAGTAAAGAGTTGTTGGGCTTTTTCTTTACGGCCCATTTTTTCTTCCACCAATCCCAGGTTATTGTAAGCCACCGCATCCTCAGGATCCAATTCAATTGCTTTTTCATAATCCGCAATCGCCCCAGCCAAATCTCCAATCCTGTCCTTCAAATACGCTCTGCTACTGTACCGATATGGATTGTTGGGGTCCAAATTCGCAGCTCGGTCAAGTTCTTCCAAAGCTTCCTCATTTCTTCCCAAGAGATGCAGCACCACCCCTCGATCGCTGATGTAATCCGTATTGTAGGGTTCGAGTTGGATCAAGACATCAAAATCAGCCAAGGCTTCCAATCCTTTTCCAAGTCTCGTTAAAATTCGGCCCCGGTAGAGGTAAAAAATAGGATTTTCACGCTCTTGAAGGATCAGTTCATGGAAGATGGTTAATGCGGCTTCAAAATTTCCTTCTTTGTAGTGGGCTACTCCTTTTTCAAAATTCATGGCATCTCTATTGGCTTGCAAAATAAACCCAGAATCTTCGATTAAAGTTTATTTGCTAACAAATTCTCACCATTCAAATGGCATCTATTATCTTTAGGTGCACGAGAAGTTTCCCTTATGGCCCTCCTTCCAGAAGTAGTTTTAAAAGATCTAAAAGATAAGAAGTTTGCCCCCATTTACTTTTTGCAAGGGGATGAGCCCTATTTTATTGACCTGATCAGTGACTACATTGAGAAGAATGCGATTCCCGAATTTGAACGTGGATTCAATCAACTGGTGCTCTATGGCAAAGAGGCTCCAGTGAGTACCATTCTTTCCCATGCGCGCAAATTTCCCATGATGGCCGAACGGCAGTTGGTCTTAGTGAAGGAAGCACAGAATATTCCTGATTTGGGAAAAGAGGATGCTCAAAAAATGCTAATTGGCTACCTCAGCAATCCGCTACCCAGTACAATTTTGGTGTTTGCCTACAAGCATAAAAAATTAGATGGGAGAAGTAGTTTAAAAAAGGAAATCGAGAAAAAGGCGGTTTTTGTTGAAGCGGAAAAAATCAAGGATTGGAAATTAAATGAGTGGATTGAAGGCTATTTTAAAGAATTAGGACATCAAATAGATTCCAAAGCGAGTCAACTTTTGGCCGATTCCATTGGCAATAACCTCGAAGTAATGACCAATGAGGTGGGTAAAATGTTGATTAATTTCCCCGAACCTACCCGCTTTACCGTAGATCACATTTCCAAGTACATTGGGATTCATAAGGAGTACAACAATTTTGAATTGACCAAGGCAATTGGTTTCAGAGATGTAAATAAGGCGAATCTTATTGTGCACTATTTTATCCAAAACCCTAAAAATCATCCTGTTATTCCGATTTTTTCCTTGTTGTTTTCTTACTTCTCTCGAATTGCCTTGCTCCACCGTGCAGGATCCTTACCTGAAAGCCAACTGGCAGCAGCGATCGGGGTCAATCCGTACGGCCTAAAGGAGTATGTGATTGCTGCAAAAAATTACAAATTAGGCAAGGTAATTGATGTATTCAGATACCTAAAAGAGGCAGACCTTCGTTTTAAAGGCGTAGATTCTGGAAGCATGACTGAAGGGGAAATACTTCGAGAGTTGGTCTACAAAATTTTGCACTGATTAAACTTTTTGCCATGAAATACTACTTGGTTCTGCTTGCAGGCCTAGGCTTCACCTTGGAGTCCTTTTCACAAGCTTCGCTTTACCAAACTAGTCCGCAGTTAGCACTAGATCGTGCTTCTATTTTGTATGATCAGCAGGCCTTTGCTGCGAACCTATTCGAGAATACTCAACTATTGACCTCCGGACTTACAGGTTATCAAAAAAAACAAGCAGCCCTTCAGCAAGCGCTGTCTGCGATGCAATTGGAACGGCCTGATGGGATAGGATTGGTAAAGCAGTTTATCCAAGACTATGCTGGCGATCCTAGTGTAGCCCGTGCCGGAATCGCTTTAGGCGATTACTATTTCTACAAAAAAAGATATTCGGAAGCCCTAGCAGGTTATGTTTTGGCGCCATTAGACTTAGTCCATCGAGAATTACGGGCCGAAGTCGCATTCAAATTGGGATACAGTCATTTTCAGTTGGAAGACTACGCTAATGCTTCAACCTACTTGGATCAAGTAAAAAACGAAAGTGTTCCAGTAGCAACTGATGCTCTGTACTACAGTGGTTTTATTGCCATGGAGAAGGGGAATACCCAACAAGCGATTCAAGAACTTCAACTGGCTTCAAAAAGTGCGTTTTATGCCACGAAGGTTCCCTTTCTATTGACTTCCCTCTATTACCAGGAAGGTAAATATGAAGAAGTCATCGCCTATGCGGCTCCTTTGCTGAACTCCCAAATCCCTTTAGCTCAAAAAGAAGCAATTCACTTGTATTTGGCAGAAGCGTATTATGCTTCCAAGGACTTTGCCAACGCTTCTCAGCAATACGAAGCATTTAGTTCCTTCCAGAAAGGTGAACTTTCGACCAAGGAATACTACAAGGCAGGCATCTCTTTTTTTGAAGTAAAAAACTACCCAAAAGCGAGTGAATACCTCAAGTTGGCAGCTTTGGGAGAACCAGAGGTCGCCCAGGCTGCCAGTTATTATTTGGGACATGCCTATGTGTTGCAAGGCAACTTTCCCTATGCATTGACTAGTTTTCAGGTAGCAGCTGCAAGTTCAGTTGATTTGGGTATACAGGAAGAAGCCTTGTTTAACCTTGCCAAAATCAATTTGCAGCGAGGAAACTTTCAAGTGGCAGTCAATGCCCTGGATGAGTACTTGACCAATTATTCCAAGGGAAAAAGGGTGGCTGAAGTCGAAGCACTACTTACGGATGCATTGCTGAATTCAGCGGACTACTTGCGGGTTTTGGACCAGTTGGATAAATTGAAAAGCAAATCTCCTCGTATACAGGAGGCCTACCAAAAAGTGGCCTTTTACCAAGCCATGATTTATTACCGGGATCAGAAATACGAGCAATCACTTGCTTTCCTAACCAGATCGCAGGCTTATTCATCGGATAAAGCCTTATATGGTGAAACGTACTTTTGGAAAGGGGAGATCTACAGTGCTCGGGATGAGTTAGGGCAGGCCATCAGCGCCTACCAAAATGCGATTAAGCAAACTGCACCTTCCTCTGAAATCGCGTTGAAGGCCAGGTATGGATTAGGATACGCCTACTTCAATTCCCAAGAATATGGTTCGGCAGAAGCGCAATTTGAGGCGTATCGTGCTTCCCAGCAAAACAAGCGGGAGCTTTCCTATCAAGATGCCCTGTTGCGGTTAGGAGATTGTTTTTTTGTTCAAAAGAAATTTTCTGAGGCAGAAAACACTTTTAGTCAAGCCATTCAAGAAAAAAATACAGGCCAAGATTATGCACATCTTCAATTGGCAGTGGTCACCAACTACCAAGGGAAGAATCAACAAGCGATTGAGCAACTCGATTTGTTGATTTCTAATTTCCCAAGCAGTAGTTATGTGGAAGATGCCTACTACCAAAAGGGACAAGTTTATTTGGAAGAGTTCAAGTATGAAGCAGCCGCCGCCGCTTTTTCAGAATTGATTCATACGCGACCCAATTCTCCATTTTTGCCCTATGCGTTGGAAGGCAGAGCAGTGGCCAATTATTCCCTGCAACGATATAGTCAAACTATTGCAGACTATAAATTGATCCTCGAAGAACATCCCTTGGCGGAAAACTCAGAAGCAGCGCTAAAAGGCCTTCAAGAGACATTAGCCGTGCAAGAAAAGTCGGATGAATTTGGGGAATACCTCCAATCCTACAAAAAGGCGAATCCTGAGTCAGGTTCTTTGCAAACCTTGGAATATGAGGCTGCCAAGAACTTGTATCTGGGTCAGAAATATTCGCAAGCAGCGAAAGCATTGGAAAATTACCTGCGGGCATATCCTGAGGCAGCACAAAAAAGTGAAGCACTTTACTTTGCAGGGGATTCCTATCAGCAAGTAGGAGAGGTAGCCAAAGCTCTAGATTTATTTAAGTTGCTGGAGCTGCAGTCCCCTTCTACTTATCGGGTCAAGGCACTACAGCAATTGGGGAAAATCGAGCTTGAAAATAAAAACTACTCGGAGGCGTTGACTTATTTGGAACCCATTGCTCAACAAACAAGAACGCAGTTGGAAGAAGCGGAGGTGTTGCAGGGAATCATGGTAGCTCATTTTGGATTGGAAAATTACAGCAAGGCAATTGAGGCAGCGGAAAAATTGATTGCTCTGGGTGACATTCTTCCAAACCTAACTCCTAAGGCGCTTTTGATAAAGGGAAAATCACAAAGGTTGCTCGAGCAAAATTCAGCGGCTGAGGATAGTTTCGGATTGTTGCTTCAAGAATACACGACCGAGGAATCGGCAGAAGCGCTTCTTCTTTTAGCCCTTCGCTATCAGGAAAAAGGGGATTATGTGGGTTCCAACGAATTAATTTTTGATTATTCTGAAAGTTTTTCAGCCTATGATTATTGGTATGGCAGCATGTTTTTACTGCTCGCAGAAAATTACATTCAACTTGGGGAAGTATTTCAAGCAAAAGCAACCCTTCAATCCATCCTGGATCAGTCCACGGATGCAACGGTAAAGGAAAAAGCAGCAGCTACTCTAAAAAGCCTCAACTAGACTATGAAAAGGATATTTAACCTACTTACTTTTCTTGGGTTTTTCTGTGTAGGATCAACAATGCTTCAAGCACAAACTGCCCAAAAGGGGGCTGTTCAAGATCAGGAGTTTATTATTCAAAAAGACCGAGTGATAAGAATGCCCAAGAAGTTGAGAGGTTTTGAAAAGATGCCTTCCCTGCCTCAACCCAAGGCTTTAGCACCTCTTGAATTCCCAGTAGCACCATTTTTCCTTTCGATTCCTGCTGCTGAGATTGTTCCAGAACCTGCCCAAAAGGAATGGGAATTGCCTAAATTGGAAACCTATCCAGGGTTGGTTCGCGTAGGTTATGGCAATTATTTGTCCCCCTTGATAGAAGGGAGGTATCAGTCCACCCAATCTGAAGATTGGCAGTATGCTGCCAAAGTTTTTCACCAGAGTTTTGGAAAAGGTCCTGTGACTTGGATGGATGAAGAAAGTAAAGAATCTCACACCGAATTGGCTGGAAATGGGAGTTATTTTTTAGAGGGTACTGAGTTGTTTTCTTCTTTAAGTTTAAGAAGAGATGCTTACAGGTACTATGGTGAGGATCTGGGTTTTGTCATTCCACCAACTATTGATTTTGGAGGTCCAGTTTTTGATCCGAACACGCAAATTCAGGGAAACTTTAAACTTGGAATTCGCGATCTTGAAAAAGTAGGGCGCATCGGGTACGAGGGAGCCTTAGTTTTGAATGGTTTCAAAGATAGTTTTGCTGCAAGAGAGCAGGAGTTGGGGTTTCAGGGAAAGGGTACCTACAGACCATCCAAAGACTTATCGGGTACTTTGGCGCTTACCTATTTTACAACGGATACCCGGGATCGAGACTATGACTTAACCCGCAACTATCTTTCGGTAAGGCCGGAGGGAAATTACCAATGGGGTGATTTCAACTTTACCACTGGATTCGTGCTGGTGTCTGAAAATGATTCGATTGAGACATCAAAACCTGGCATTCGATTTTTTCCAGTAATTAAATCTACCTATCAAATTAGAGAGAATTTAAAAGTAAATGCAGCCATCACGGGAGATGTGCAGCGGAATACCTACCGAAGTTTCGTTCAAGAAAACCCTTTTCTAGGGCCTAGTGATCAGTTGTTGAATACAATAACTAAACTTTCCTTTGCGGCTGGTGTTGAAGGGATCCTAGCTGATAAGTTGGTGTACCGTGCTGGTATTGATTTGAGTCGTAAATCCAATCTCCATTTCTTTGTGAATTCCTATGCAGATACGGCACGGTTTGAATTGGTGTACGATCGAGAGGCTACCATTTTTCAGGTGAATTCAAGTGTAGAGTTCGCTTTAACCGATAAATATTCCCTCCATACTCAGGTTGATTTCTTCCATTACAACTTGTCTAATCAACAAGTGGCCTGGCACCGGCCTACTTGGATTGTACAAATGAATCACCGGTATACACCTTTCAAAAAATTGAGTCTACAAGCCAACCTTCAACTTATGGGTGGTTTGCAGGCAAGAGGATTCGGAGTAATTCAAACTAACCCCGTTCAAGTAGAGGTAGTTGAACTACCCGCTCTGGTAGATCTTCAATTAAATCTGGATTATGCGGTGAACTCTCGCCTAGCGGTGTTTGTCACTGGGAGTAACTTGTTGAATCGGAGCAATGCACGTTGGATGAACTACCCGGTTAGAGGAATTCAAGGAGTAGGGGGGCTAAGTTTCAAATTTTAATTTACCTAGCGGTAAAGGGTTGGGCATTACCTAGTTTTAAGTTAGTTTCGTGTCTTCTCATTAGCATCATGGCAGAAAAAGAATCCAATTCCAAACACTGGACAGATCCCAAGGATTTTGGTCTTCCTTTCGTAGAAATCACTCCGCTGTCTAGCGCAAAATCTAAGACAAAGGTTAAGGAAATTCAACCCGAAGAGGTTGTTCCTATAGTAGAAGCAGGTAAAGTGGATACCGCACCGAAGCAAGAAAAGAAAAAGGAAACCAAACAGAATAGGCCTTTAGCTGATCCAAAGAATAAGGCTGAAAAAAAATCAACATCAAAAACCTGGGTTTGGGTGGTCGTTTTTGGATTTATTGGCGCTGTTTCCGTGATTGTTTGGCAGTTACAGTCCGGACAGCTATTGAGTTCAGACCTTGAGAATCAAGGTACTAAAGAACTTGCGCAGAATTTAGTTGAAGAGCAAAAAACTAGTGCTGAAGTAGTTCCAGTGCCGCCTACAGACTCTTTGGCAAAAGAAGATTCCCTGGCATCACCGGCCCCCGCTCCAAATTTACCAACTGCTTCTAAATCTGGTACAACTATTGCGTCTACAAATAAAGGAAATCTAATCCCAATCACTTCAAAAGGTGCGAAGAAGCGATTTTTCTTAGTGATTGCAAGTTTGCCGAATGAAGCGCTAATCAATGATTTTGCAGCAAAAATGACGGTAAAACCTGCAGCCATGTATTTGATTACCCCTTATGCAGACAGTCCCAATTACCGTCTCGCCATAGGTGAATTTGACAATTGGAATGCAGCATCTATGGAATTGGCCAAGGCGAAGTCTCAATATGCTGCTGATTTATGGATTTTGAACTATTGATGATGCTACTACTACAAACACTTGCTATAGATTCTGTGGCCTCTGCGCCAGCAGCCGTTGAAGCGACGACCCAATCCATCGGTTTGCTAGACTTACTGATCAAAGGGGGCTACATGATGATCCCTCTATATGTTTTGTTTGTATTGGCAATCTTTATATTCGTTCAGAAACTTTTGGTGATCAAAAAGGCCTCAAAAACTCCGGGTCATTTGATGGATCAGGTTAAAGTATTGGTTCAAAGTGGGCAAATAGAAAAAGCAAAGATGCTCTGCGCTGGCGACAATACCCCTGTGGCCAATATGATTTCCAAAGGGATCGATCGCATCGGATCTCCATTGAAAAACATTGAAGTGGCCATTGAGAATGTAGGCAAACTGGAAATCTACAAATTGGAAAAGAACTTAGGAGTTCTAGCCACAGTTTCCGGCGCTGCACCCATGATTGGGTTTTTAGGCACAGTAACGGGGATGATTCAAGCCTTTATTTCTATCGCGCAAGAAGATGGAATGGTGTCGCCCAAACTGCTTTCTTCTGGGATTTACGAAGCGATGATTACCACAGCAGCAGGATTGGTCGTAGGCATTGTAGCCTATCTGGGATACAACTATTTGGTCACTCAGGTATCCAAATTGGTGCATCACATGGAATATACCTCCATTGAGTTTATTGACCTTCTACAGGATAAATAAGTATGGGGCTGCAGCAAAAAAATAAAGTAGATGCTTCCTTCAGCATGTCCTCCATGACGGACATTATCTTTCTTTTGCTTATTTTCTTCATGCTCACCTCTTCCTTTATCACCCCATCTGGACTTTCGGTGAATTTGCCATCCAGTGAAACTTCTGACATAGTGATGCAGGAGGTGACTGTTTCGGTGACGAAGGACTTGCAATTTTCTGTCAACGATCAACTCACTTCGCGTGAGCAATTGAAGGCGGTACTTACTCCCTTATTGGAGGGCAAAAAAGGTCAGGTAGTCCTGCATTTGGACAAGGAAGTGCCTGTGGAGTACCTAGTTGAAATCGGGGGCATCGCAGCTGGTCTCGGTGCCAATGTATCCATTGCCACCAAACCCTACAACTGATGCTCAACGTGAATTCAGATTCACTAGAACGAAAAAGTCGGATTCAATCGGCGCTAGTCACTTTGGTGATTCAAGCGTTGTTGTTTTTGGCATTTTACTTCATGGTGGTTTGGGAGCAACCCAATCCACCCATCCCAACTTATGGTTTGGAATTGAATTTGGGATTTTCGGATTTAGGTTCGGGAGATCCATCCGAAGTACTGCCCAGTTCTTCCGAAATCCCCGTCACTGAAGCCCCAGCCCCAGGTGAAATCGTTCCTCCAACCCAAACGTCTGTTGCTACAAGTAAAACCACGGCCACAAAGCCAAGGCCAAGTACTTCCCAAGCAGTTAGTACTCAGCCTTCTCCAATCAAAGGAGAAACTGTGGCTTCTCCAACACCGGTGAAGGAAGAAGTCAAAGAAGTTCCGAGCAATCAAAAAGTGGTGGAACAGCCCAAACTGGACCAGCGTGCAGTTTTTGGTGCTGGAGGTAAATCAGGTAGGGGATCTAATCCCAATACGGCATCTGGACAAGGAAATTCCAATGCATCTGGTGATCAAGGAAAGCCCACAGGAACCGTAGATGGTAGAGCCTTGCAAGGTGCTGGCTCAGGAAAAGGTGTCGCTGGTGGCGCTGGCTATAGCCTTGATCTCGCAGGCTGGGATTTTGCCTCTAGACCAAGTATTTCGGATCGGGTATCGACCCGAAATGGTCGAATTGTGTTTAAAATAACTGTCGATGGTTCAGGAAAGGTTGTTCAAGCTCTACCTCTTGAATACAATGTTTCCAACGAAGTATTGGCTTACTATCGTCAAGTAGTCAATCAATTGGATTTTAAAAAATCAGGAGGATCGGCTGCGGATTTTTCAAGTGGTAAGATCACTTTTGTGATCAAGGTGGACTAAACATGAATTACCAAGAGACGCTGGATTACCTATTTAATGCATTACCCATGTTTCAACGGGTAGGAGCAGCAGCGTACAAAGCAGATCTGGCCAACACAATTGCCCTTTGCAACCAGTTGGGGAATCCCCAAGCGCGCTTTAAATCTGTACATGTGGCAGGAACTAATGGCAAAGGAAGTACTTCTCATGCCTTGGCATCCGTGTTTCAAGCTGCGGGCTACAAGTCGGGCCTCTATACCTCACCCCACCTGAAGTCATTTACCGAGCGGATTCGCGTGAATGGCCAAGAAATCACTCAAGAGGCAGTTGTTGAATTTGTAGCGACCCATCAATCCTTTTTAGATCAACTGCAACCCAGTTTCTTTGAAATGACCGTGGGCATGGCCTTTTGGTATTTTGCCAAGGAAGAAGTAGATATTGCAATACTAGAGGTAGGCATGGGAGGTCGATTGGATAGTACCAATGTGGTTTTTCCCGAACTTTGCGTCATAACCAATATAGGCTTTGACCACACCCAGTTTCTTGGAGATACCCTTCCCTTGATTGCTGGGGAAAAGGCAGGCATCATCAAAGCAGGTGTACCGGTGGTGGTTAGTCATACACAAAAGGAAATTCAGTCGGTATTTCTCCAGAAGGCAGCCGCCATGCAAGCTCAACTTGTTTTTGCGGATGAGCATTGGGAGGTAGCGTGCATTCTAGTTCCTAAACAAGGTTCATCCCAACTTCCAAGATTTCAAGTGAAGGGAAGAGCAGACACTTTTGAATTGGAATTCGGTTTGAGAGGAGATTACCAACGATACAACTTACCGGGGATTTTGGAGGCAGTCCATCAATTGAGAAAACAGGGTTGGAAGCTAAGTAACGAGGCAGTTCAATTCGGTTTGGTACGTATTACAGAGCAAACAGGCCTGAAGGGAAGGTGGCAAATTATACAAACCCAACCACTCACCATTGCCGACACAGGGCATAACGAAGCGGGGATATTGGAGGTAGTCAATCAACTGAAAAAATACAGCTATGCTCAACTTTGGATGGTCATCGGTATGGTGAATGATAAGGATGTTTCCAAAGTTTTGGACTTATTTCCAAAAGAAGCCACCTATATTTTCTGTCAAGCCAACCTTTCTCGAGCGATGGATGCAGAGCTATTGGCGAGTAGGGCTAAAGAAAAAGGTTTAGTTGGACAAGTGATTCCCAAAGTGACGGAGGCGATTGAATTTGCCCGAAAAAATGCAGGAGCAGATGACTTGATATTTATTGGAGGTAGTACTTTTGTGGTCGCAGAAATTGAAAATCTCTAATGAGTAGAAAAAAACTGGTTCGCTTTGCCCAAAACGAAGTCAATCCCAATGTTGTCCAGGCAGGTAAGCCTATTTTTGAACAGATTAAAGGGCAATGGAATGCGCTTCAGTTTCAAAACGAGCAACCCCTAGTCGTGGAACTTGCCTGTGGAAGAGGGGAATTTACCTTGGGTCTAGGAAGGCAGTATCCTACTCAAAATTTTATTGGAGTAGATATCAAAGGAAGTAGAATCTGGAAAGGAAGCTCTACTGCTACGGCAGAAGGCATTCATAATGTGGCCTTCTTGCGAACCCAAATTCAACAACTGGATAGTTTTTTTGCACCAGGTGAGATTTCTGAACTGTGGATCACCTTCCCAGATCCTTTTCCACGTGATGGAGATGAAAAGCGGCGCTTGACCTCACCCAGATTTTTGGACATGTACAAGCAACTCGTCAAGGCTGGAGGTATTATCCACTTTAAAACCGACAATACAGGCCTATTCGAATATACCGAGGAGGTTTTGGCTTCCCGATCGGATTGCCAAGTTTTATTTGCTACGTCTGATTTCTATGCAAGCGATCTGCGGGATGCCCATCATGGCATCAAAACCCGGTACGAGAAGATTTTTTCGGACAAGGGGGAAAAAATCAAATACATTCGCTTTTCCTTTACTGGATAAAATCCGCCTCTCGGTAGCGTGGATTGGGATAGGAATAAAATCCTTCACCCGTTTTCTCGCCTAGTTTCCCTTGATCAATGTAGGTTTTTAAATGGGCAGCAAAGGCCTGTGAAGCCGAGTCCGGCATTTTGTGGGTAACATGCCAAGCGGTATCCAATCCAATGGAATCCAATATCCCAAAAGGACCCATGGGCATGTGGAAGTTGACCATCCAAGACTTGTCGATGTCTTCAATACTGCCCACTTCTCGGGTGATTAGTTTGCCCGCTGCACCCAAAAGGGCCATCAGCATGGTGTTGAATAGGTATCCTGGATTTTCTTTGCGTACGATCACAGGAACTTGATTTAATTGTCTTCCAAGTATTTCCAGTACCTCAATCAGTGCAGGATCTGTTCCTGGATGGGGCATGATGTCCACCACCCTGGAATAAAACACATCGTGGAAATGGAAGGCACAAAACCGGGAAGGGCTACCGGTCTCTTCCGCAAACTGAGAAGGGAGTAGGTAAGAGGTATTTGTGGTCAACCAAGTATGCGGTGCTGCCAATTTACCGACTTCGGCCCATAGCGATTTTTTGATGGTTACATCTTCTGTGACACTTTCATTGACCAAGTCAGCGTCTTTCAAGGCTTCAACTAAGTCTAAAGTAGGCTGTATCCGTTGGAGGATACCGGGAACTTCGGATTCAGTCAAATTTCCCGCTCGAACAAGTTGACGTAGGATTTTTTGCATGGTGAGGAGAGCCGAATCCAAGGATGCCTGTTTCAGGTCAAAAATGGAAACAGTAAATCCAGAAATGGCTGATTGGAGGGCTACTCGGGAACCAAGCGTACCTGCTCCAAGGATGCAAATTTTATGAAGGGTCATGGGTTAGATTTTATCAGTTTGAAGAGTTTGAATGGCTTTTTTTCCTGCTGCTTCCACCACAAGGATGAGTTGCGCAAATCTAGGGTCTGTTGAAAAGCCTTGGGAAAAGCGTTTGAAAATTTGTTGGGCGATTACGGCTACTTTCACTAATCCAAAGACATAGTAAAAGACCATGTCTTGCTTGCTGCCTTTACCTTTCGAAAAATAATAGTCCAGCAATTCTTCTCGAGTCAAATTGCCTGGGAGATGACTTAAATTGAATAGTTTTAAAATCTGTGGATCCTTTTCCTCCGCCCAATAGGCAAGACTAGTGCCTAAGTCCATGAGCGGATTTCCTATTGTGGCCATCTCCCAATCCAAAACCCCTTTGATATGGGTGGGATTCTGGGGGTCCAAAACCAAGTTGTCGTATTTGAAGTCGTTGTGAATGAAGGCAAGAGTTTCGGTGGAAGGAATATTTTCTTGAAGCCAAGCTGCCGCTTGTTCTAATTCCGGAAGTTCATTCGTTTTTGCTCGAAAATATCGCTCCACCCATCCTTCTACCTGCCTTTGGGTGTATCCCTCTGGCTTTCCCAACTGAATTAACCCAGAATCTTGTAGTTCGAGTTGATGCAGTTCGACTAGACAGTCTACAGCAGATCGGGATAGGGCAGCAAAATCTTGCTTTTCTAGGGTCATTCCTTGAGGAACCCGATTTCTCAAAATTGCGCCTTCTACAAACTCCATGATAAAAAAGGGCGCACCAAAAATGGATTCTTCCGCACAGAAATGAATTGGCTTGGGGCTTTTGGTATACCCTGCCTTTTCCAATCCTTCAATGATCCTAAATTCCCTGCCCATGTCGTGTGCCTTGGCTATTTTTTCACCGAAAGGTGGGCGTCTCAAGATAAATTTTTCAGTAGCATTTTCTACTAAGAAACTCAAATTGGAATAGCCGCCTGGGAGTTGGGTTACTTGGATCTTATCCGCGGTACTGTGGAGTACTGGGGCCAAATAATTCGTAAGCAAATCAAAATTCAACGAGTTGCTCATTTGCTACTGTAATTTTTCAGGATGCTTCTTGCCAATGCGGATTTATGCACTTCATCAGGGCCATCGTAAATACGTGCTCCTCGCTCGTGGCGGTACCAGAAGGAGAGTAGCGTATCATCCGTGATTCCCAAGGCACCGTGAACTTGGATGGCTCGATCAATCACTTTCATAAGTACATCGGCCACGAAAAATTTGATCGTTGAAATGTCTTCTTTGACGGCTTTCGCCCCATGTTCCTGCATCCGTTGGGCGGTATCGAGCACCATGAGTCGGCTGGCTTTGATTTCTGCTCGACTTTCTGCGATCCAATTTTGGATGGTTTGCTTATCAGCCAATGGTTTACCTAAGTCGAGTTCTCGCGAAAGAGCACGGGTGCACATCATGTCAAATGCTCGTTCGCAAATGCCAATCCAACGCATGCAGTGGTGAATGCGACCAGGACCAAGTCGTTCTTGCGCCAAAGCAAAACCCTGTCCTTCCA
>JACCDM010440250.1_pt1 | contig 14351 bp, 11 predicted proteins | sample 7445851 | NCBI WGS metagenome assembly JACCDM01 (sample SAMN15323438, study PRJNA562643) | freshwater metagenome | isolation source: river surface water | place: USA:Blue River Watershed | collected 2017-08-16
GCAATCTAAGTCCAGAAGTTATGCGTATTGACCTTAGTGGGAATGTTGGTATCGGTAAAATAAATCCGACCGCTACTTTGGATGTTAGTGGAAGTTTTAATATAACTTATTCTGCTCCTACTCCTATTGCTGAGTCTGTTGCTCCAGCAGTAACAATAAAAATGGATACTTCCGGTTCAGCAACCTATTCACAATGGCAACATTCATCTCAATTAGAAATACGAAATAAAACTAATAGTGCTAATAATTCATTAGCATTGGCCATGTCACTTGATGGTGTTGGTATTATTCAAGGAAAAACATATGGTTTAGGTTCTAATACCATTGCATTAAATCCAGTCAACGGAACTGTCTGTATAGCGAAAACAATTGCTAATACTGCCTATAAATTAGATGTTAACGGTGACGTACAAGCCCTTAGTTATAATGCTACTTCTGATTATCGTATTAAAGACAATCTCATTTCCTTGCCAGATTGCTCTTTCGTAGTTGACCCATTGCGACCAGTATACTATCGTAATAAACTTACCAATAAACAAGATGTTGGTCTCATCGCCCACGAAGTACAAGAACATTTCCCCTTTTTAGTCAACGGGGAAAAAGATGGTGAACATAATCAAAGTGTTAACTATACGGGTTTCATCGGTCTTCTGATACACGAAATTCAACAATTGAAACGCCGCGTATCCGAGTTAGAAAAAATAAATCGTTCGCCAAATTAATTTTACACCATCCAATGTTGTAATATGATAATTTTTATTTCAAACTATCATATTACCGTACTATACCAAACCGTCCAGTTTTGCAAGCACACAATTTACTATCTGTATTTCGCGTTCCCATCGCACAATTACATTCATTCTTTAAATTCGCAGGCTGAGGTATGCTATCCCAATAGGTACGAATATTCACCAAACTACTTTTCGTTGAATTATTTGCTTTGGTTGACCCAAAATAGGCGCCCGTGGACAATACGCGATTGTTACGGTTCTGGGTATCTTTACATACTATAAATGTTGGACATCCACTCACCTTTTTATCCATATCATACACTCGTTGTCGCGAATTTAATGTTAATCTATTCAATGTTTGCTTTGTGTTTACTATCGTGTTGTTCAACGCATATTGCTTATAACTCATCAAGTTTTGTGACGTAAATATTGGCTCTTGTTTCGTAGATGTCATTCCCGCGTCTATTTGATTATCTATACGCAATTGGTTAGATATTCGTTTATATTTTAAATAATCACTTTGGGACATCTGTTATATACACTAACGCCCGATTTTATTGTCCGGTGATTATCTTTGTTGTTAGTGTATAACTGATATATGCTACTAAAATTCCTACTATGGCTCCTACTCCTAATTGCTCTATACTATGTCTGCGATACTTCCAACGCTGGTATAATGTTAAACTTGCTATACTCAGTCCTCCGATTAAACTTATCATGGAATGTTTCACTAAATATAAAAATGTTACCGAACAAAAGGCGGATTGTGAATGTGCTGATGGCATTCCATACTGTTCTATTCCGCCGTAATCTTCTGATGTTATCATACTTTGTCCACCAGAAGGTCGCGGTTCTCTTATCCACACCTTTAATATCTTGTTTATACACATATTTATGAAAAATACCACTAGGCTTATCGTCGAATATATACCGTTGCCACATAATTGCCATATATTCAGCATAAGTAATATAATCGGTCCGAAAAATCCGGTCATATCCAACCCATATTGTAGCGGGGCTCGTTCCATATGTTCTATCATCGTTATGTTTGTAAATTTCGCATTATTTATTACGTCCATTATACATAATATGCTTTTTATTTTTTCCCATTTATTTGTGGTTTATATAACTGTTCGCATATTAACGAGAACGACCAGTTTGCTCCGTTCAAATCTACCACATTTCCTCTGTCACCCAACAATTTCACCGTCATACGATGTATATTTACTGGGCCAAAGTATATGCGTTCTTGGTTTTGCAAAGTTCCACCATATTCAACAAATGTATCACCGTTCTTTAATCCAGATAATTTCATAGGTATCATTCCAAATACATCTTTGGCAAATGGACCCGTACCATAATTCTTTGTGGATACTTCTCCTTCGGTGATTTGATTTGCTGCATTCTTTGAATTTACTATTTGCGACATTGCATACATCTGATTTTGCGTTAAGCGGCTATAATCTGTCCGTTGGTTCGTATTATACGTCAGTTCTTTTGTCACCGGATCACATATATAATTCATCCTGTTTGCATATGATGGTAAGGGTATCTCCGTATCCTTTGTTGTAATGGTTACTAGACCATCGTTCAAATGGTTCTGATTATAATCATCCAACGTTATTAAAAAATAATTAAATAGATTTGTACTGATACCCGTATCTGCTATTAATGTCGCAGTTCTAGCAGTTGTATAGTCAGATAAATAATAAATAGTTGATAAACGAAATCCTAATATCCATCCTAATGTTGTGTCCCACGTAACATTTCTTACGCTATTCACGCCAGAAAAACATTTCACGAAACTATATGGGTCGTAAAACACTATCCTGTAATCTTTTGATGTATATTCTTTGTTTATCGTTATACGTAGTTTTGTGCGCTCCACACCAGTATCATCTATGATAATACTTATCGTTGAACCTTGCACGATTGTTCCTATAAATAAATTATTCATCTGGTCAATTAACGTTGACCTCGTATAGTTTATTGTTATACCATCCACGTCCGTTAATGGTAATGTGAATATTAATTTATTCAATGGGGCAACCACTCCTTCATCATAGGGTATCAACTCAAATGTATTATTCGTATTATTACATTCAAATATCGTTGATAATATCGTATCTGTTCCTTTTATTCCTAATGCAATTGAACCGTATTCATTGGCGGTTTGGATTGAATACGATAAATCACTGGCTAATCTGTAACCACTATCTATCATCGTCCGCGATACATTCAAATTTCTATACCACGAATCGTACTTGTAATTTTGCTTTATAACTACCGTTAACCGACAATCATATTGCGTACCCGATGTATTCGTTATTTCTAATAAAGTTCCACTTAAATCTGGAAATAATCTGAATTGTGCATTTATTGCGGCAACTAGACTAGACAAATTATTGTATGTACGCAAGAATGGCGAGGGTATTAAATAATTATAAGGAGTTGTTGACCCATACAATGCTGACCTGCCATATTCTCTATTATATGTATCTTCTTTTTTAACTGAAATAAACGCAACATAACTTGAATCAATCCTATATTGCCCATTATATAGTGGTATTGTTGTAGTATCAAACTGAGATGTTAAAATGTTGCTTGTAGTTAAATTGTACGTTCCATCAGTTCCAATTAAATTAAAAGTGTCAGATAACACACCAAGACCACTTAATATTTGTGTATCTGATAAGTCGTATGACCCATCTACATATGTTATATAATTATATGCGTCTGTAACGCCCGCAACTCCACCTGCTGTATCTAATGTACAGTTGGTTTGTGTTATATTATATGAAATATCTTCTAAAAACTGAATGTCATAGTTTGCCTCTGTTAATTGTTTATTAACTACCACAGTCAGTGTTGCGGTTACTATATTTTGGGCTACTTGTAATTTTACGTTCGTACCATTTAATACTTGCACTCCATCCGCATCTTTATATATAGAAAATTGTTGGTTGATTGTATTTTCTAATAAACGCTGACCATTATCACTTAAAAATGGTGTGGTTGCTCCATTTGTATTTGATGGATGGTACACGGTATAACTTAAATCACTATCTATATATATTCCTGGAATACGTGCACTAAATTTTGCAAATATACCTGTCTGAGGTATCGTATAATTCTCTTTGTATGTAAATGTGGATGTGTATATACCCCCATTCGCATTCAAGTTATATGATGCATCAAATCCAAACTCATCGCGCAAGAAACTACCCGACAAATCTAATCTGTAATTAGACGTACTTATATTTGATGTTAAATCAAATTGTGCGTTAAATATTCCCTGATTATCAATTTGCACATATGTATTATCTATTGTAAAATTTGTACTGTTATCTACGGCTGTAAACCCAGCATTTATTGCATCAATATAACTGGTTAATTTGTATGGTATATTTGTATTGGGTAAGAGTATTTTATAGTTATTTTGGCTTAGATTATATCCAGGTGAGTTGCAATATAAATATATATATGGACTTGATTGTATGATATATTGTGTATTAGATTGTTGTAAGGGTGACTCTTCTGATATAATATTATTCATTTCATTGATATTCAAAGGTGTTTCTGCAAATTGAAAACACGAGTTGACTCCGGTCCAAATATGACTACTTGTCGTCTCCTGGGGGAATTGTATTTGCAGTTTTGAATAACTTAAATTATTGGTCGTATTTCGGTTCGGCTTTAATTTTAATTTAAAATATGAATATCCACTTCCTGATACATCTATACGTTGAATACCGGATTCTGTTGTTGTCAAATATTTGTTGGATTTTATAACATTATTTAAGTCTGTATATATTTGCGCTCTGGTATAATTACCCCCCGGTAATAAACTTAGTACGACGTTTATTGATAAATCTATGTTTCTACCTAACTGATTATCTGCATATTCGTCTCCTATGTATTTATATATTACAAAATGATTGTTGTTCGTATCTAATATGTATCTTAAATTTTCGTTTGCTGTATCTGTACTCAGTGGTAATGTTTTCTCACTTTCTAATTTAAAAAATGTATAGCTACTATCAATTAAACCTAAAAAACTTGGAATGGTTTGTCTGCGATTTGTAAAACTGCTACTTGTATCCAGTGTCCATTCATTAAATGGAATGCTGTTCGGAAAGTTTAAATAATAACTGGTTTCATTGTATTGTTTGTACAAGTCTATGTTCATTTTTATTAATGATGTATTACTATTGTATATCAATGATGTATTGCCGAAACTAATATCCGTTGACTGTTTACTCATACTTGTTATACTATTGTTTATTGTGTTCGTCAATTCTTGTGGACTGTAATTACCCGCTGATATATCTATTTGATAATCGTGATTGCCATTGTCTATTCCAATAGCATTTCCTTTAAATACAAAAAAATTACTCCCGAAGTTGTTATTAATCGTATACCATGTATACGGTATTTGTACGGAATATAACTTCAATGATACTACATCTTTTAGTGGGTCGGACAAGTTAAATGTGAACTCTGTTGACAAGGTTTTCTTATCATCCCTATACTGACTATCGATACTGATTACTCTCTTTATTGTTTGTTGCAACAATGGGTTCAGTTTGTCATTTGCATATTCTAATGATTTCGTATATCCTATATTATCTGCCGTTGTTTTGTCCAATGGTTTGTTCTCTAATACCGCTTTTTGTACGTTTGATACCTCTTTTGCTTCCGGCGTTGTAGTCTTTATTATTTCTTCATTGCTTAGCCCTTCCGTTATAGTCTGAAATCCTTCCCTTTCCTCTTCTCCGTCTTCATCATCGTCCTCCTCTTCCTCTGTCTCAAAAAAATGACGATATATATTTTCAAAAAATTCCGCTAATTCATCGCCAGACGCATTCTGCATATTTCTATATTTCTTTATTAAAAATATTATTTTCGCCTCTAACTCGCGGTCAGTCGGTGCATCTAAATCTAATATATTAAATAATTCTTCATCTGTATATGTACGTACGTCATACATTGACTTTTTATCACGTCCATTTGTTATTTGATTATTTGATGACTTATTATTCATTTCCAGATATATATTTACTTGGAATATAAAAAAGTCTATATATTGTTATAGCCATTTTAAACATTTTCTATTGTCCGTCTCGGTATTCGTTTCTTAAACATTTCTCCTATGTAACTCACTAAGTCTAACCTCTTTGACATCTTATACAACATATCTGACGGAAAACTTTTTAATCCTTGTCCTCGCTTCATATGCTTGTTCCCACTGAAACATAATATGTCAAATACTTTCATTATTTGTTCCTCTTCTTCTGTCATTTCTGTGCGATTTATTCTTGTTTTTCCTATAAATACGTATCTGTTGTAATTCCCGTTTGAATATACCATTATTTTGCTTACTATCGGACGATTACGCACCATTCCTACCCCCATTATCTTATTTGTATCATTATTCATTTCTAATACAAACATGATGGTCTCCATCGGAATGATACTCGCTATCGGGTCTGGACTGCAATATATACAACCTATGTTTTTATGATTTATACGATATCTTTCATTTTCTTGCCACGTATTTGTGTTAAACCGGCTTGTCATTATGTGATTTCGCATTTGCTTCTTATATTCACATAATTGCTTACGATACAAGCGCTTCTCCGTCGGGACTATTGGATGCATTTTTCATTTGTTCTTTATTATTCACGGTTAAAATTATCAATTTTTTGGCTCTTTGTTTCTATTTTTACATATTCTTGTGGAAAAATATAAAATAGTAGGTATATCTATCTTATGGAACCTAACCAACCGTCTATTCATATTGATACTTCTCATTATACTTCTGTTCCACTATCTCCGAGAACCCATTCTTATGATACTGCATTAGATAGTCATTCGTCTTCCTCTATTGATAATCCTAGTCCTGTTAAAATTAACATCGTTCATATTGAAGAAGCCTCTCATCCAGTCATTAGTAATATTGAAGAAGAAGCCAATTTGAAACAGTATACCGATAATCACTTTGTTAGTATTACAAATAATGACCTTGAACGCGTTCGCAATTTACAACCCGAACCCATTCTAGTATCTGATACTAACCTCGTTTATAATTCTTCCAGCAATAGCCCCGTACTATCCTTATTAGACAGTAATAGAGGTAGTCGTAGCAACAGCGATGACGAACCCGAAATTGTCAATGTTATCAAAGAGAGTAATATTCCGTTACCTCCGTCTGAAATATCTTATCACAGACAACCTCGCCGACGCTATAATAAGTTAAATTATCACGATGCCGAGCGTTATATCAGCAAATTCTATAAACAAACACAACAAAATATGCTCTGTTCAAATGTGCTTGATATTTTAACCACCTTTGTTAAAGGACAAAAAAATCTGTATGCACAATCTAAAATTCTTACCCAACACAAATTATATTCTCTTGTTTTTCCCGCTATCCTCCTTAGTGCCATTATTACCATTATTTCACCGTTCGTTGAATGCAAACCATGGAATACGGGAATTATTTCGGGGTTAAATGCGATTGTTACTTTGTTCATCTCTCTCTTGAACTTATTAAAGTATGAATCGTCGGTTGAAATGTATTCGCTACTTGCCTCCCTTTTTGATAATATTGAAACCTCCCTTGAACTTACCAATAACACACTTATGATTTCACAGCAGGACGACAACTCTACCGTCGTCTTAGACAAATTCAAAGAAGTTGAAACCAAAATCAGTGATTATAAACTGACAAATGCGGTTCTCATACCCGAAGAAATCAAACTTATTTTCCCGATTATCTCTCACGTCAATGTTTTTTCGTTTGTCAAGAAGACCGAATTACATAAAAAAAAACTTATTGAGCAATTACGAGATATTAAAAATGAAATTTACTATATTTTATACAAATGGGAGCAAAATGATAAAATCCTTCAACGACAAATGCAACTCACTAATGTCCAGCCTTCCGCGCACCAATATATAAAACATCGTGAACAAGACCGTTTGAACTATCTATATAAACTGAAAGAAGATACTAAAAATGAAATCCTTACGTTTCAAGACACATATAGTCTTATGGATATGATATTCACACGAGAAATCATTAGCGCCGAACAAAAAAGGAATAAATGGTGGTTCTTGCGTATATGTTATTACTTTAACCCGCCAAAACCCTCCTATGAATATTTAAATGGTATATCTCCGCTTCTTTCTTCCTATTTTCGCGATATCATTGACATAGATTTTCAAGGGGATACGCGGAAAATTCATACATAAATATTTACCTGGCTGGACATATTTTCCAATACCAGGGCATATCTTGTACCATTTTTACCTGGCTGGACATATTTTCCAATACCAGGGCATATCATGTACCAATTTTACCGAACCTCTTTCCGTAAATTTGGTTTGTATGTATTTCACAACTTCATTCCCTTTGTTCCATTGTATCGTGATGATTACACGTTTATACGCCGGGTCGTTACGCAATGGTATTTCATTGATACGTTCAATATTGCCCAAATTCAGTTTGCTTATCGTGTTATGTATATATTCCATTTGTATATTCGCATCTATACGCGGAATGCATATGGATGAATAACGTGAATTCATTCAGATGATATTGCCTAATGTTTGGTTTGTTATCTTATTCATTTATAAAATTGACTTTTTCAATTTTATAAATCATCCTTGCGTCATCATATAGTCTTTTTTTCATTCCCCCGTAATCTACTTGTCTACTCCCTTTTCGCCTTTTGTCTACTCCCTTTTTGTCATTTGTCGTGCGTCATTCCTATTAACCATCTTTTTTGCAGTCCCATTTCATCTTTTGGCTTTGCTACCCCAGTATCCCGTTAATAACCTATATTATAGGTTGCTGTCTCGAATCAATCTGTTTGTATATTGGGTATTATAATATGTTTAATACATACTTAACCTATGATACGTTTCTAGATGTTTGATTTTACGCATTTTTTGCGACTACATCTATCACCCACGTATGCATCTACTGTTTTGCTGTTTCGAGACAATAAGTACTAACCTATTGTTTTTAACTCATTTGTGTTCATTTGTTTATTTTAATTTATATTCTTATTCAAAATACACAATGAATGAACCGCTTGATTCCGACATAACCCTACCTTCGGTTGAAATGGAACAATGTTTCACCAATGTTTCACCTATATTTAACAATATTATATCAAAACAAACGTCTGATTTGGACGACGATTTAGATGTTTCGTGGATTAACGAACAATCTCGTATACAAAACATTGAATCCAATTATTGTAGAGAACCCGTTTCCGACATTCAGGTTTATTCTGTCTATATCAGCAAACAATCTTATATTGAGAAAATTGCACGCAAAAAATACGCTATTATTGACAATATTCTTTCAAGAGATGCGGTTCTCGGTATTATCCAAAATAATAAGCATTCTGTTTCCAAAAAATATAAATTGATGGATATCCTTTTGTATCACGTTGATTTGGAACCGCAACATATCCAATCTTACTCTCAATCCGACGATATTCCTACTAGTTCCAAGACCTTTTTCAAAGTTCTCCCCATCGTGGATGAAATCCATATCCCTCCCTCTATTTTCATTTTTCACGGGTTAAATTCAGTGTTTTTTGTTTACAAAGAAGTGGATACCGGTTCTCATAACCATACAATTAAATCTATTCTTAAACCCACTTCTACTATATCTGAACCTTCTAATAAGCATACCAAAAAAGTCCGCATCTCTATGAATGTTGAGAAACAAGAATATCAATTACGCCCGTCACACAAACCCAAAAAAACTCGTAAAAATATTCTTTCTGTCTCCAAGTAAACCACTTAAATATTATTCGTGTTTATATCGTAGCCTCGCTTATTATGAACGTAATATCGGAACAACACTGCAATACTAATCCGCCTAGTCTTCATCTATTCTTACAAGAAGAACTCGTCTTCTTCTTCTTTCATAATTATAGAAATGCCTCTTATTCTAACGATATTCGCATCATTCAACGATTTAATACTGTCCTTTCGCTGATTAAACGCAACATACACAATCGCGTTACCAAAGAATATCTTATTTTATTTTACCGGTTACTCGGCTACACACGGTCTATCTTATCCGGCAAGGGGGACCATCATTTATCCTATTTAATGTTATTCGTTTGGTATAAATACTTCCCTACCCTCGCCATTTATGCTGTTCATCGCTTTGTTAAATGTATTGAGGGGCAACACGCCGCTTTTGGCTCCTGGCGAGACATTAAGTATCTATGTCAATTTATTAGTACTTGTTCAATTAAACAACAAGACCATTCGTTTATTGATATTTGCTGTGATATGTTGAACTCTCAACTGGACACGGATTTGCAAATTCAAAATATCTACGCTCTTCCCATTCACTCTCAATCTATTAGTAACGTTGCAAAATGGATACCACGAGAACGAAAACAGTTTGACTGGTTATATCAAAAACTGGTCCTTCACTGGATTACAAAACACAAACCGTATATTCTTTCTAGTGCTACCGATGCGTCTTACTTATCGGCGGTTTCCAAGTCTAAACGCCTATATCGTAAGAAAATTGCGATGCTCAATAAAACCATTGATACCACCCAAATCAAACAATGTGCACGAAACAGACACGATATTATCCCTCACCACGTCTCGCGTTATACGCAAATGAAACAGTCCAACTTAGTGTTTGGATATGGCGATAATGACACGGATGATAGACTATCTTGTTCTCAACATTTTAAAGAATGGTTTGGTTCTAATATGTCTACTCTTTCAGAAACCACTCATCAACACGTCGCTCCCCTTCCTATCTATCATTACGTCAAACTTGCATATCTACTCATTGATAATCCCTACCATTTATCTCCTCATCAACATTTTACTCAAATCAACGCCCTGAACAAACAATGGAGCACTATGTCCAAATCATTCACTCCTTACCGGTTTGGTTATTCTATTCCCATCATTGATGTCTCCGATAGTTCCTCTGATATGAACTCCGATAGTTATTATTCCGCGATTGGTTATGCGATACTTTTCGCACAATATAGTTCCATCTCTAATCGGATACTCACTATGAGCCATATTCCTACCTGGATTAATCTAGACAATACATCGGGCTTTGTTTCCATCGTGAAACGCATTCGGTCTGCTATGTATTCCAACGTGTTAAATTCTCATTCGTCTCCCCATTTTAACAAAGCCATTCATCTCATTGGCAAAACTATACAAGACTCTTCCTTACGTGGTCAAGATATTCGTAACCTACGGCTTATCTTTTTTTCATCCTTTTCACATATGACCTCACAAACTCCCATTTATGATAATATTGTCTCTATTCTTTCACAATACTGCTTCCATATTCCGTTTATTGCTTTCTGGAACTTGTCCAAACGCTTCGGAAAAGTATTGCCTTGTTCTATTCATCAATATTCTGCGGTGATGTTGTCCGGGTTCTCTCCTATCCTCTTAAATAAACTCTTAACCAAATTCAAACGTTATCATACCACACCCTACAATACGGTTTGTAATATCCTACGTTCTCCGCATTACGATGTCTTAGAGAATTATATTGTTCATCTCATCGGTTAAATGTTTTCATCATATGAAGCCCGCTTGTTTCATATTATGACTGGTAGTTACTGTTTTACTTGTTTGTAGATGGGTTCTTCATGTATGATTTCTTTCTTGATGGTTTCCCATACATTTTTCGTCACTTCTTCCAAGTTCTCTTTTTTCAATGCTTTGGCGACAATTTGGGTTCTCATATTACGGGTTTCCGTTTTCGGTACCTTACCAAATATTTCTTTTAGTTTTAACATCGTTTTTTCACACGTCGGTCGCTCTACCGGCATTGACATCATCACCTCTTCCAAATACTTTTTATATTCCTTTATTTTGGATACCTCGTCTAGTTTCAATGAAGAAATAATATACAAATAGACGACGGCTAATCCATAATTGTCCCACGTATTCTTACTGGTCAGTATTTCAGTTACCACCTCTGCCCACGGTTTACCCACATACTTATTATAGTACTTTTGCGCCTTGATACGATACTCCTCTCGCTGGGATTGACTTAACAATTCTTTCAATGCATAATTTTGTGTGACATAGTCCGCTATTATTTGGTCTAGTTGTTCTTGTTTCATTGCTTGTTCTGTCCACTGTTTGGTCTGAACCGCTTCGCCAAAACCGATATACCCCGCGATACTATCGTTTTTATCTTCTCTTTCACCGATTTCATTCGCCGCAAATCCGATAATGGCGATTTCTAAACACCACGGACCATAATCCGGACCATATACGTAAAATGCGTCGCTATAATCCTTCGCGATTTCAGTTTCATCCAGAGACAATCCAAAATCTATTATGATTGGTGTTCCCGTCTTATCTTCACACATCACATTGTTCTCCTTTACATCAAAATGTATTATTCCCACGTCGGACAGTCTTTTAAAACCTTCTAATAACGCCATATGACTATCTATTATCTCTCGCATTATGCTATTCGGTTTACTTTTGTATATTGCCAGCAAGTGCTTCAATAACGTATTTTTTCCTACATATCTTATTTTATTGGCTTCATATTTTACTGAACCGTCCTTCTCGGTGGACAGTATCTTGCATTTCTCTATTTCCGTTTCAGATACGGTGGATAAATATACTTTACAATTTGACAATATTGGGGCATAGTAATCTTCGTAATTTTTTATTTTCTTTACCTTTTTTCCGATATCTTGTTCACGGTTTGACGTATCTTTCAATCTCTGGATTTTTGTTAGATATTTTTCACTCATTATTCCGTCTGCTTTACAACTTATCCCTGGACGAAACGTACATCCGTAACTTCCACTATTTAAAAATTTTGGGGGCTCTTTCTCGGTTATTTGTGCCTCCTTCATTATCTATACTATAATATCTTACGACAATAAAAAAAGACTTTTATCCGTTTTCATTGGATAACGTTTTTATTTTTATTATTTTTTTGTTTATTTTGTTTATTTTTATTTGGGTTTTCGTTTATTTTACTTCTTGCATACTCACCTTTATTTTGTAAAACCTATTCTTATACGTCTTCTTTAATCTTTCCGTCACCAACATTATTTCCTCTCGCAAACTTATAATATCTTCTTTATTTTCTGGCAACAATTCCGTTATCACATCATAATGTAGTTTACAATAGGCTGTAAAACTGTTCGCTGCCGATATGTTTATTACACCACTATCCTGGTCCATTCGTTTTTGATTTATTTCACCATTTATATGCGCATCTATTGTCCTTAACACGGAGCGGGGTAATCCCTCGTATTCCTTTCTCGGTTCAGGTTCCTTGTCGGCTGTATCCGTCTTCTTACGATAGTAATATCTCGCACTTTTATACATCCTTTCTGTTATATCTCCTGTGAAACCATTCTTCGTTAATCTGGATACCTCATCCCCTATCATTTTTTTTATTTCCGGCTCTTCCATCCACTTTTGCCACGCTTCCTTGAATTCCTTTCGCCCATCATATTCGTGCTTCTTTGCAAATCTGGATATTTCCTCCGCTACCTCCTCACTATATGTATAGCGGTTGGTTTGTAAGACCACACGAGTACTCCCTTCCGACACGTTCATTCTGACCTATCTATTAGTATACGTTATGTTGCCGTTTCTCTTTTTCTAAAAAAGTTTTCAATTTTGTATCTCTCTATTGTATAACATATGAATAGTCCGTTTGCTACTGCAAATTCGTCGGTCGCTCTCTATTTAGAACCTTATCTCAATACATATTACAAAACTTATCAAAATATCATCACGCTTAGTTCTATGCCCAATGGTCCACTCTCCCAGTTAGTTTCCACTATTTCCTCTCCGAAATTGTCTCCTTTTCAAGAATATGGCACGTTCTCCTCTTCTCATTGCATTTTTGTTTTATTACGCTATCCTACTTCCGATAACGGGTCTAGCGCCAGTGGACGACATTCTGCCAAAAATCCGGACTTCTTTATGGGTGCCGAAGACATTCCTTCCGTCTTTTCCTACTTACAACAAAACGGTTATACTGTGGACACTTCTCTTACCAAGATGCTTTTCAAGTCTAACATACACGTCGGTGCGCAATTAGACAATTCTGCCGGTAAACGTAAATTGATTTGTATGATAAATTACGCTCCTTAACCGTTTTCTTTTCTATTCATATTCTAGTTACCCGGTTTATGGCTTCATACAGCAAGTCGTTATTTACAAATTCTACGGTCCCGTCTAATACCCGTTCTCTTATTAACCCCATTACATTGTCTATTGGAACGGGTGTCAGTTCAGGAACCACCACTTCCGATATCCTTGACTTCTTAACTTCATCTTATCTCAATATCCTTCGTATTATTGAAACCCAATATGGCGCCAATATGGCTAACAAACGTTACGAAAATATTCCTTCCAGTTATTCTCAATATACTACCTTGTTTAACACTCTCAAAACCATTCAAACCAAAACAACTCATCCTACCCTTACGCTGTTTCTCAAACTTGCCGAAGATACCCTGGTCGGAGCGGTCAATTCTTACACCCTTTATGGCGACAATCTTCTTTTACAAGTTGATAAATCTAACCTGGAAAAACAAGTCAACGATA
>JACCDM010527283.1_pt1 | contig 14351 bp, 10 predicted proteins | sample 7445851 | NCBI WGS metagenome assembly JACCDM01 (sample SAMN15323438, study PRJNA562643) | freshwater metagenome | isolation source: river surface water | place: USA:Blue River Watershed | collected 2017-08-16
CAATGAGCTGTGCCACCTCTGACGGAGTGAGGCCCTGACTAAGGAAAACTTCAATCGTAGACTCGTCGTACAAATTTTTCAGATCGTCTTCTGTTGTGCTGGCAGCATCTCTAAAAGCAGCAGATATCTTTTTATCCAAAAATACACTAAGATCTGCCTTATCAAGATGTTGATCCGAAAATTTCATCTCTTCAGTTTCTGCATTCTCCAAGATACTTTTTTGAAGAGCATCAGCCCCCGCCTTTTCTTCGTCGGTAAGCTTTACTGGTTGAGCAGCCTCTTCGGCATCCTCGGCATCTCTATTGTCGTATTTTTTGCCTTTCTCATCATAGACAATCTCCGTAGTGTTACCCGCAGGTGAGATATCCTCAACAAAACGCTTCAGAAGTGATCCAGCTTCAGATTGTGATATACCCTTCTCCTCTCCTGATTTGCTTGTTATAATTGCCCTATAGCCAGACTCCATTGTCGGGAGTAAGACTGTTCTACCACGATCTTCCGTGACAATTAAAAACGCATCAAGGAGTTCCCTTGGCCACTCCCCCTCTGGAAGAGTTCGTACATCTAGATTCTGGATATACCCAATCAAACTAGAACCAAGCTTCTCTCGCATAGATTCAGGGCTATCTACACCACCCTTCGCAGCCTTCGATAGATCTGCTCTCCATACACCTTCCTGATATTCCAAAATGGACTCCAGCAAACGTACATACTCTGTATGAGTATATGAACCAGGAATAAAATTACCATCCTTTGTTTGAAACACTAGCGCAATATGGTCTTGTTCAACACGAACATTTAAGCCGAGCGACAAGGCAACTCCCACAATCTCTTTTGGTATGGGGATTGAGTCGAGATCGTAGCTGGGATCAGTTTGTCGTTGTGTGGCAATATCACGAAGCGAGGCTCGTATGAGTCCCCTATCTCTTAAACCAAGATTTCTTAACTTTAGGTTTTGGAGCTCTAATATCTCAGACTCCACACCCTCAGTCTCTAAATCCAAAACGGACTCACTTTCCCCCGGTGTTTCTCCTAAATTGCCCATACTGACGAATTCTACCACTTTGAGGAAATTTATTTGAGTTAAAACGACCCATTTTTGTGGATCGAGCATGACTTTCCAAGCTCGCAAAGAAACGATACACTGTGAGTAATGTCAGACATACGCGAGACCATAGTCATGTCGGTTGGTGGGTCGCTCATCGTTCCCGACCAAATCGACACTGCTTTCCTTAAAAGCCTAAAAAATATCGTTGAACGTCAGATCGCCACACATGGGCGACGTTTTATTATCATAGCGGGCGGCGGACGGACCGCACGGCGTTACCAAGATGCCGCAGCCGAGGTGAGTGAACTTGAGAGTGAGGATCTTGATTGGCTTGGACTCCATGCAACCCGTCTCAATGGTCATCTCCTTCGCACGATCTTCCGAGACATTGCCCACCCCGTTATGATTACAAATCCCGACGATATTCTCGATGTTCCCCTCGATACCGACCTCGTGATTGCTGCGGGATATCGACCAGGTTCCTCGACTGACCTTCGTGCGGTCCAGATTGCACAACACTGCAAAGCACAAAAGCTCATCAATCTTTCCAATATTGACTACGTCTACACTGCCGATCCACGAAAAGATGAGAATGCAGAACGCATTGAAGACATCTCTTGGGAACGCTTCCGAAGACTCATCCCTGCTGACTGGAACCCTGGACTTTCTTCCCCTTTTGACCCTGTTGCAGCCCGTGAGGCAGAACGCGCTGGACTTGAGGTGGTGATCATCAATGGAAAGCATCTTGAGGAGACGCTCAAATATCTTGATAGCGAACCGTTCATTGGAACGAAGATTCATAATGGGAAAGATGATGAGGAGGAGCACCTCAAGAAACTGAGCGACTTGGAGTGGTGACAAGAAAACCCGGAGGAGATAGCCTCCGGGTTTTCTTTCCCCTCATTTTCTACTCTACAAAAGTCTACACGCTCTGCTTCTTCTCCTCAAGCTTCTTCTCATGTCGGTAAAAGAGTGTCGGCACAAGAATGAGGGTGAGAATCATCGCGAACGTGAGACCAAACATGATCGCAAATGCGAGCGGGCTCCAGAAGTCAGAAATACGCGAGAGTGGCACCATTCCAATCACCGTAGTAACCGTTGTGAGTACAATCGGTCGGAGTCGAGAAACTGACGCATCAGCAACAACATCGAGAAGTGGTTGTCCAACAGCACTCGCATCACGATAGTGAATCATAGAATCCATCAAAATGATGGCGTGATTGATAATGACTCCTGCGAGCGCAATGACACCAAGGAGCGAGGTGAACGAAAGCGCCTGCCCGGTTACCGTGAGCCCGATGAAGACTCCGATGAGAGAGAGCGGTACGGTGAGGAGGAGGTATATTGAGTATCGGATTGAGTTGAATGAGAGTACAAGAATACCGAGCATGAGGATAAGACCCGTGATGAGTGCAAGGCCCATCTCGGCAAATGAACGATTGATATCTTCTGTCTCTCCTCCATATGAGATTCTTACCTGTTCACCCAACTCAAGCTCACCCTCCCGCGCCTTAAAGAGCGCAACCACCTCCGCAGCAGTCACACCCTCAACGGTATATGCAGAAACACTCTCAGTACGCTCTTCCTCTTCTCGGACCACAACACCGTTTGCGGGCGCAAGTCGCTCACTCACCACCGACCCAAGGAGGACCGATGAACCTGAACGTGAAGGCACCTCAAGATTTCGGAGTACATCAAGTGAGATCTCAGGTGACGCTGCCACATCGGCTTCCTCAGGATTTGTCTCAAGCTTCACTACGATATCGACATCGTCGCCGTCCTTCGTAAATGTTGTTGCAGTGATTCCAAAGACCGCAGTGCGGAGTGTCTGGCCAATTGATTCTGGTGAGACACCGAGGAGTGCTGCCTTATCTTGGTCTACCGCAAGCACAATCTCAGTTGCATTGCTCTTCGTACTTGGTGTCACATCACGCGTCCCAGGAATGGTCGAAAGAATCCTTTCCGCTCGCTCCACAACGAGCGCAAGCTCCCCGAGATCGTCCCCGAAGAATTTAATAAGGACTGGCGCACCACTCGGTGGTCCATTCTCTTGTTCCGTGATCTTGATATCGGCGTTAGGAATTACACGGAAGGCATCGCGGAGTTCTGCGGAGATCTCGGCACTCGATTCCTCGCGATCAGGATCAAGATTCACCGTAATATTCGCATACTTCCCTCCGCTTCCGCCGCCACCGGTAAATGACGAGCCTGCGCCCACCGTAGTAGTAAATGAGTCGATGTACGCTCGTCCATAGAGCATCTCTTCGACCGTACGCACCACGAGATCAGTGTCGCGGAGAGGTGTTCCTTGTCTCGACTCAATCTCTATATACACGTAGTCGACATCCTCGGGTGGGAAGAACACAACTTTGAGAAGTCCACTCACTGGGAGCGCAAATACCGCAAAAAATGCGACGACCATGGTGATGAGGAATATTCGCTGTGCACGAATGTTTTGCAGGAATCTCACAAGATGAGCTCGATACCATGCCTGGACGCGGTGCGTGTAGCGCTCCTGCGCTTCTTCGAAGCGGTTAGCACTTCCTGCTTTCGTCAAATAGATTGCGATAAACGGTACCATACCAAGCGCCACTATTATTGAGGCAATCAACACGAAGATGATCGTAAACGGTATCGAAGAAATAAATTCACCGGTAATACCCGAGAGGAAGAATAGTGGAACGAATACGGCAATGGTCGTCATGGTACCGCCGATAAGTGGCCACGCATACTCACGAATCGCAGATTCAGCCGCAGCGGTCGCGTCTCCATACTTTCGCATGCGTGTATGAATCGCTTCGGTGATCACAATACCTGAGTCAACGAGAATACCGACTGCGAGAATAAGTGCGAAAAGTGATACGAAATTGATTGTATTTCCTGATGCATAGAGACCAATGAAGGCAATCACAAACGAAAGCGGAATGGAGAGTGCTGCAACAAGTGATTCACGCCACCCAATCGTAAGGAGGAGTGAAATCACCACAAGGAGCACCGTCTCAAGACCTGCCTTCACCAATTCTGAGAGGTCTTTCCGAACCAAGTCACCCTGATCAAAGACAAGAAGTACCTGGGATTCGGCAAGCATGCCCCCTTCACCCTGGAGAGCCTGCAGGCGCTCCTTCACTGCGTCAGACATCTCGGTGACATCAAAGCCTGAGCGCTTATAGAGCGAGAGCGTAAATGCCGATTGGCTCGGTACGCCATCGACGGAAACACGAGAAATGCTTGTCTCACGGGCAACACTTCCGTACACCGTACCGACGTCACGGAGATAGACGGGGGCACCTCCGAAGGAGCCGACGGCAATATTCTCAATCTCCTCGATCTCTGTAATCTTCCCCTCATACCGAATTGCGTACTCTATGCCGTCCGTACGCACACTTCCAATTGGGAGGGTGAGATTAGCACTTCCAAGGGCACCAACCACCCCCGAGACCGTGAGCGAGTACGCACGAAGCCGCTCTTCTTTGAGAAGAATCTGTACCTCCTCCGGCCGAGTACCTTGTATAACCGCCTCCGAGACCCCACGAACACTCTTGAGCTCGTCCGCAAGTGATTCACCGAGCTCAGTAAATGCTCGAGGTGGTAGTTCCGATGATACAGAGATAATGAGAACTGGCTGGTCAGCGAAGTTTACCTCGCTCACGATGGGATCTTCTGCATCTCGCGGAAGGTCTGCTTTTCCTTGATCAACGGCATCTTTGAGATTCTGAATCGAAGCATCAATATCTGCACTCGCATCAAACTCTGCAGTAATGACTGAAATACCATCACGCGATGTCGATGTAAGTGACTCCAGGTCATCAACATTTGCGATCTCCTGCTCGAGCTTCTTCGTGACAAGCTCTTCCATATCGAGCGCAGATGCCCCCGGATACACTGTCGTCACAATACCAATAGGGACAATGACTTCAGGTGCCGACTCCTTCGGTATTGCAAGAAGAGAGACGAGCCCAATCGCAATGAGTGCAACAATGAGAAGCGCGCTGAATTCTCGCTTATGGAGAAAGAAAAACCAGAGTGAATGCATAGTTATTGAATGACCTCAACACGATCTCCAGTAGAGAGCCCACGTGCATCAACGACAGTCTCCATTTCACGTGTCAGACCTTCCGTAATGAGCACGGTATCTCCAAGTATCCGTCCGAGCACCACCGTGTGTGGGACAAGCACTCCCTCTTCGACAGAAAATACGATTGAACCCGAGGGGAGCAGCTTGAGCGCTGAGAGTGGCACACTGATCACTGAACTCTCTTCAAGCTCTTCGCGTGCTTGGGTTCGCAAGAATGTGACACGAACCGTCGTTCCGTTTACAAGCGTTGTCCCGGGAGAAACACCGATACGAACTTCCGCTTTCCCCGAGAGCGGGTCAACTGCAGGAGCTATCCGAGTGACCGTACCGGTTGCAGTATCGTCAATGCGAACACTGTCTCCAATACTCACCACCTCACGATCGTCTTCACCAAGAGCGGTAGTGACTTCGAGCGACCCGTTGTTTGCCACAAGTGCAGCTTCTTGGCCATTCACCACATACTCACCGGCCTTTATGTAAAGGGCGTTTACTACCCCAGAAATGGGAGTCCGAATAAGAGTCTTTTCGTATGCTGCCTGTGCACTCCGAAGAGCTCCAAGCGCGCTCTTGATCTGCGCGCTCGATCCCGATACAGCCGCTCCACTTGTGTCACTCGCAATGATCGCCTGATCATACGCACCTCGTGCGCGTGCAATACTCGCAAGAACCGCATCTATCGCAGTACGGCCGCCCGCAAGGTCAGCCTGATAGGCCGCCCGTTCCTCAATCGTCAAACTCTTATCAATACTCGTATCCGAAAGAAGAAGTACAAATGTCGCCATGAGATCCCCCACCTCACGTGCTACCTGTTCAGATCCATCGAGCAAATCATCTTCGATCTTACCCTCGTAGTTAGTGCTAATAGTCTCTGACCAAATCGTGAGTGATTCCTCAATACTATTTCGCACCGCGATAAACTCCTGAGCACGACCTGTTCCGCCTATTTTAAATCCACTGAGTGGTTCTCCAGGTTTTGAGAAGAACTGATCGACTGTGGAGCGGACGACGGTATCGACCGTCGAAAAGGCATCTCGGTAGGTATTACGAACAGTGATTCTCGCCTCATCGAGACTCGAACTACTCTGAAGCGATGCTGCCTGTGCAGCCTCATACGCACCCTCAGCTTGGAGAAGGAGTGCCCGCTCTGTGTTGTTCTCAATCGAAGCAATGATGGTACCTGCAGCCACCGTGTCGCCGAGTGCAACATTTACTGAAGTGATACGACCTCCTGCCTCAGCCTGAAGACGCGCTTCAGAAAGCGCAGTCACGGTACCAACCACCGTAAAGTCACTCTTCCCAACGAGCTCTCCTACCGAAGCGACCCGCACTTGTGGGAGCCCTTCGGACTCACCTGCCGTGTCCTCAAGAAGTGTTTTATCTCCACGAAGAAAGACGCCGAGGATAAGGAGTGCAACAACGACAGCCGCCACTATCCGTACATTCCGCTTTCCATAGGCTGCATAGAGACGAGAAATCATAGGCACAAGATAGGTTAAATGAAAAATACAATTCTAGGTGACGCAAATCCCGAGTACCTTTATTGATACAGGAGAAATAGGGTCCTGTCTAGAATGACACCCTCTGACCGAAGGCGTCATTCTCTCATTCAGAACAGGGGCAGGTTGAGATTTCACGATCTCTCAAGGCAAGATCCTCTCCAGTACCGTATCAATTTGTGTATGAAGTTCATCAACTGTGCCATTGTTTGTGAGGAGATAGTCAGCACAGGCAAGGACTCCTGGAATATTCTGATGGGTTGGATCAATGTCTGATGACTCCAAGTCCTCTTGCCGACACCATTCTTCGTACGTAACAAAATCGGTCTCACTTTGACGCGCACGAATCCGTTCATAACGAAGACTACGCTCTGCGACAACACCCACAAGCACCCCTCCGTGCTGCCGAATGAAGGCACCACCTACAACAATTGGTATGCTTGAGATGACTGCATGTCCAGAACCGTGCGCCGCTTGATTGTAGAGACTCTCTATGATGAAGAGCGGACCCTTTTCTTCCCGCAACTCTCTCCCTACCTGGCGATACGAGTCTCGATCAGCGATCTGACCACGACGTTCAATCTCAGCCCGAATAAAATCACGAGTTGAGTAGTGGGTAAAACCCTTTGTCTTAAGATACGTAACAACGACGTCCTTACCAGCACCGAAGTGTCCAGTAATTCCGATGATCATACAGTGCGACCCGAGACGATGAGCTTCTCGAGGACTACATCGATCTGAGTATGGAGATCTTCGAGTGTGCCGTTATTTGTGACAAGATGATCAGCTTTTTTGAGTACAGCTCGTATATGTGGACCTGATCCGGTTCCTCCCTCATCCTCCCGCCTCGCATCCTCAAGAAACTGCTCGAAACTTACATTATCTTTTTCACCCTCCTGCCGTGCGATGACTCGCTCATACCGAACGTGAATATCAGCATCAACTCCAATGAGAACACCTCCTATGCGATGTACATATTCAGCTTCCTGTTCTCTATGAATCGATTCGAGAATGTACTGCTCAACTCCATCTGCAACAGCTTTTTCATGTGCATACTGAAGAATGCCCCCTTCGTACTCTTTTGCGAGCTCATTTGCGAGCTCGGAGAGATTCTTCCGAGTCGCAGGTATCTGCCGTTCAACGAGGATTTCTTTCAGAAGTCCTGACATTGAGTAGTGAGCAAACCCTCGTGCCACGAGATGCTTTACGACCGTCCCCTTTCCTGAGCCTATGGTTCCAACAATACCAATGATCATTTTTTCTCAATATCTTTGGGAGTAACTTTCTGATACTTCTCAATGTAAATGAGAAGAGGTGATGCGAGGAAAATAGATGAGTATGTTCCTGCAACCATACCGATTGTGAGTACAAGTGCGAAGTCTTTTGTTGACTCTGGTCCCCACACAAAGAGCGCGAGAAGCATGATAATCACAGTAATCGAAGTATTCACGGAACGAGCCAATGTCTGTGTGATACTCCTCCAAACAACATCCTCGAAAGACTCAACTTTCTTTTTTGCTTCGTTCAATGACAAGTTTTCTCGAATACGGTCAAAAACTACTATTGTGTCATTGATAGAAATACCAAGAATAGTGAGGAGTGCAACAATAAAGAGAACCCCTACTTCAGAGCCATGTACATGTCCAAGGTATGCAAAATACCCTGTGGGAATGATGATGTCATGCACGAGGGTGATGATAGCGACAACTCCATACTTCCATGATGAGACAGGTTCAGAAACATGTCGAAATGCAAACGCAATGAAGAGGATGATACAGAGTGATACGAGTCCTATTGCCCACCACGCTTTCTCTACAAGCTCAGCACCAATTGATGGACCAACCGAGTTGTACTGCACCTCCTCTATCGTACCGAAAGAAGCAAGAGCCTCATCAAGTGATTCTTTCTCCTCTGGCGTGAGTGATCGCTGCCTCAGTACATATTCGGACTCACCTGCTGGCTGCACGCGTATCTCTCCATAGCCGAGAGCATCTACCTTCTCCTGTACAAGCGCCACATCTGGTCTCCCCTCTGGGTAGGCCACTTCGAGAAGCGAACCACCCCGCAGATCAATACCAGGACGAAGACCCCACATGAAGAGTGCTGTAAGAGAGAGGAGTATGGCAATAAGTGGAAGCACCACGAAGTAGTGCTTGAAAGGTTTCAATGACATATTAGTGAGAAATACCTGAACTCATAAAGAATCTCCCAACTCGAGATTTCACATCAAGCGGCAAGATGATGAGGAGTGTGCGAGAGATGCTGATAGCCGAAATCATGGAGACGATGACACCAACACTAAAGACAAGTGCAAACCCCTTGATGAGCGCAGTTCCGAACCAGAAGAGAATAACTCCCGCAATAATGTGCGCGATGTTTGAATCACGGATAGCGAGCCACGCACGATCGAATCCTGCTCTGATTGCTTCTTCAGTCGACTTCCCTTCACGAAGCTCTTCCTTGATACGCTCCGCAATGAGAATATTTGCATCAACTGCGAGACCAATCGAGAGTATGAGACCTGCGATACCCGCTGCAGTGAGGACAACCGGAATAAGCTTGAAGAGTGCAAGCATCATAATCACGTACATAATAAGTGCAAGCACCGCAACGACACCTGGTACTCGATACCAGAGAATCATGAAGAGAGAGAGGAGAACAAATCCAATGACACCAGCTCGTACTCCCGCATGGAGCGCCTCCTCACCAAGTGCGCCACCGATTGTTTGTGTTGAATCGAGTGTGATAGGTACTGGGAGCGCACCAAAGTTGAGATTCCGGACAAGTGCACGTGCCTCTTCCACTGCAAAGTTTCCTGAGATGATTGCTTGCCCCCCTACAATAGGTTCATTGATGCGGGGTGCAGAGACAACCTCACCGTCGAGGAATATTGCGAGGAGTTCACCAGTGTTTTCACGGGTAATCTTCTCGAAGAGTGCAGCTCCTTCCTCATTAAAGGTAATGGATACGATAGGCTCATTACTCAATCCACCACCAGCACTTTGACCGAAGACGAGTTCTGCACGCTTGAGATACCTCCCCGTAAGCCCTGTTTGAATATAGGGATCGAGATCACTCACTGCTGCTGGCGCCTCAGCTTGCGGAGTATCAAATGTTGCGCCGGCCAAGTCAGTAAGAGGATCCGAAGTGGTGGCACCCGTCGCCGCCTGTGCTGCAAGCACCTCCTGATCAACAAGCTTAAATTCGAGGAGCGGTGTCTGTCCGATTTGCTTGATTGCCTCATCAATGTCCGTAACACCAGGAAGTTCGACAATGAGACGCTGCTCAGGATTCTCGGTTACAAAACTACTTGTCTCTACCTGTACGTTTGGCTCCGAGACACCAAATGAGTTCACACGGCGCTCAATCACCTCACGAAGAACACTCATGAGCTCTGGAACCTCGCTAGGAGACACCTCGCTTGTGTCTGCTACATAGACAAGCTGGCTACCACCAGCAAGGTCAAGACCGAACACAAATGGATACTCGCTTTCAGTATTCTTGGTCGTTACGTACACAAAGTACCCAAGCAGTACCCCAAGGAGCACGACAACAAGTGCACGAAATGTCCGAATAATTCTCTCACTCCCTTCTTTATTCTGTGGTTCAGGATGTCCCATATACAATCATTACACCGCTCAAATACCCGGCTACTATAGCATAAATAGCAAAATCGCGGATAATTGCGAACGAGACGCGGATATAAGTAGAAACGAGTATAAGTATCAGTATTAAGTATAAGTATACGAAACGTATCGTTCGGATACGTATACTCACACTAGCCCTTCGATAACTCTGTGAGGTTTCGAAGAAGTATTGCTATGGTAATTGGTCCAATACCTCCAGGAACAGGAGTGAAGAGCGAAGCTTTCTCAGCAACACGAAGATCCACATCTCCAACAAGGATTCCGCCATCTTCTGAAGTACCCGCATCGAGAATCACCACCCCCTCCTTTACCATATCGGGGGTGACAAGATTTGGAACACCAGCGCCCGAGACAATGATGTCTGCGTTTCGGGTGTAATACTCAATATCAGCCGTATCGTTCGTAACAACACTGACTGATGCGCCGTGTTCCATAAACCACCGTGACGCAGGGAGCCCAACAAGTTTTCCACTTCCAATAACCACCACGTGACGTTCGAATACCGGCACCTCATGTACACGAAGTATCTCCGCTATCGCACCAACAACGGGAGAGAGAACACCGACACTATCAGGGGAAAGGGCGTCAACATCATGTGATGGAGGGATCGATATGAGTACACGTGCAACATCTATATGTGCCGGGAGTGGAAGTTGTACCACGACGCCTTCCGTCTTCTGAACAAGATCTTTGAGGGCGAGAACGATATCTTCGCTAGTAGATTCAAACGGAAGCCTCACCACAAGGGTCTCAATGCCCACATCTTTCGCCTTTCGCTCTTTGAGTGACAGATACTTCTCTGTCTCGAATGTCGGTGCACACGTCACAATACCGAGCGTTGGTGCACGCTCGAGTGTCGCAATATCATCTTTGAGCGTTTCATAGATATGCGCGGCAATTTTTTTTCCGTCAACATGGGTCATGGCGAGAGAATTGTGTATTAGGTACCAGAACGAAGAATGAGTGTATTAATAGTCTTGAGTGCAATCTCAATATCAAGAAGGAGCGATCGATGCTTGAGATAGTAGAGGTCAAATGAGAGTTTGTTTACCGTCCGTGGAATATCGACACCACCTCGCGGAACGTCAAAGTTATTGATCTGTGCCCACCCAGAGAGTCCTGGCTTCGTGAGGTGCCGAAGATTGTAGTACGGAATCTCTTTTCCATACACCTCGACAAGCGATGGAATTTCAGGGCGTGGACCAATAAAGGAAAGATCTCCGACAAGAATGTTGATGAGTTGGGGCAACTCATCAAGTCGAGTCTTTCGAAGAAAGAGACCAACCCGCGTATCAACAAGGACACTTTTGAGTGCTTGAGTTCCCGTATCAGATCCATTCTTTGAGCGGAACTTATAGAGGTACATTGTCTTACCAAATTGACCAGTTCGCTCCGCACGATAGAAGAGCGGTCCCCCATCCTCAAGCTTTATGAGAAGTGCAATGAACGGGAAGAGGAATGCAGTTGGAATAAGGAGAAGGAGCGCACCGCATATGTCAATAGCACGCTTCAGGAGGTCATATGCATAATGTGGCGCCGTCGCGGTAATATTTTCGAGGAGCCATGTCTCCTCAATGAGGGACGGCGGTACGCGATGGAGAAGCTGCTCGTAAATACCCGGAAGATTAAAGAACCTGATATTTCGATCTTCAAAAGCGAGGTGATAGAACTGTGGGGTAAGACGACTCACGAGTGGGTCGCGCATATCTGCAATCACCATCTCTGCACCACGTTGCGTCAAGAAATTAATAAAAGATGCTTCAAATTCTTTTTCATCTGGCACTTCTCGAGGAGACAACAAGTACGGACGAATATTCTTAAAATATGGATTATGAGCAAAGACGCGAGCGATAGCCTGTGCCTCATCACTTCCTCCAAGTACGAGTGCTTGCATAGGCTTCCCAGTTGTAATGAGTGGGAAGAGGTAGAGACGCCACAGCACAATACACACCGAAGACACGACGAGATAAATGAGGAGGTTCGTCTTCGGTTCAATACCCACCGGGAAGAGGAAGAAAAAGACGGCCGCAATCAAAATATTGATAAACTGCACTTTAAGTACGAGCGAGGGGATGCTTTTGCGGACGAGTGATATATGTCGATCATAAAGCCCCGTTATCAGGTAGACCAAAATCCAGAAACAAAAGAGGATGAGGAATGGTTGTAAATGTTGACTCACCACATCTTCAGTCGGCACTGACCGATATCGGATGAAGAGCGTCACCACAAGTGCCGTCGCAAACGTGATAAAGTCGCCCAAAAGGAGGAGTATGGTGCTACCTCGCGCAAGCATGTTCATGGAGGGTATAATACGTGGTAAGCACTTTTTCGCAAGCCATGTATGGTACTCAAAATCCCACACGGTTCAGGAGGTACCCAGCCGCCAAAATTCATGGTGTCTCGCGAGAACGTAAGTATGGAAAGCAAACGTAAAAAAAAGATATTGTACGTAGTGACGAAAAGTAATTTTGCTAAACAGTGCTGGGTACTGTTTAGCCGCCAAAATTCATCATATCTAGCGAGAATGTGAGTATGGAAAACAAACGTAAGAAAAAGATATTGTACGTAGTGACGAAAAGTAATTTTGGCGGCGCCCAACGCTACGTCTTTGACCTTGCCACATCACTCCCGAAAGAGAGTTATGAAACAGTCGTTGCCTGCGGCGGAAACGGACCACTCGTGACGAAGCTCTCCGAAGCAGGTATCCGTGTTGTAACAATCACAAACTTTGAGCGCGATATCAACCTCAAGAAAGAATTCGGCGCTGCCCGTGAGCTCTATCAACTCATCCGTAGAGAGCAGCCTGACATAGTCCACCTCAATAGCTCAAAGGCAGGTGGTACCGGAGCACTCATTGCGCGTATCCTCAGAGTACCTCAAATAATCTTCACCGCCCATGGATGGCCATTTTTTGAGGATCGGAGCATTCTGTGGAAAGTGGTGACTTGGAAGCTCTCTGCACTCACTGCATTCCTCTCCCATCACATCATCCACGTTTCTGAGTATGATTATATGAAGTGTCATATCCCTTGGATCAAAAAGAAAAGTTCTGTCATCCATAACGCCGTACCGGACTTCCCCCTTCTTCCACGAGAATCAGCACAGTCATATATCACCTCTCTCATTCACAAGGAATATTCAGGATCACCCTGGATAGTTACCATTGGCGAATATACAAAAAACAAAAACCTCCTTGCCGCCCTCGCTGCAGTCAATGCGGTTAAAACACGAACGCGTATCGACCTGACCTATGTACTCATAGGTGTTGATGGTGAGGAACGACCACACCTCGAGGCATATATACGAGAGCACAATCTTCAAAATACGGTATTCCTCGCAGGGTTTATTTCTGATGCACGAAACTATCTCAGTGCATTCGACATATTTATGCTCCCGTCGAAAAAGGAAGGTCTCCCCTACGCGCTCCTTGAAGCAGGTAAAGCGAGCCTTGGCTCTATTGCAACTCGTGTGGGAGGAATTCCGGAAATCATTACGCACCGCAAAGAGGGTCTCCTTGTTTCCTTAGAAGATCCGAAATCCCTTGAGGAGGCTCTCCTCACTCTGGTGACCACCCCCGACCTCCAGAAAGTCTATGGGCGAGCACTCAAGAACCGCGTTGAGACCTCCTTCTCACTCCCGCTGCTTCTTGAGAAAACATTTGCAGTCTACGAAGGAGATCAAAAATAAGTATTCCTTTCTGCTACCTGCTGCCGAGAAGTTCCTTCGCAGCATAGTGTTGTTTCGTATACCGCGACATTGCGATTACCATCCCCACAGCAAGAAATTCTGTGAGTAAGTGCGACCCACCATATGAGAGAAACGGGACGGTCGTACCGGTAACCGGTAAGAGTCCGATATTCATCCCAATATGAATCGTGAAGTGACTCATGAAGAGCACTGCCACACCAACCGCAAAGAGTCGCTCGAAGTTTGTGGCGCCCCGGAGTGCATGGTGTATGAGTCGCCACATCACCACCCCAAAGAGGGTAAAGAGCATAAGCACCCCAATGAGCCCCCACTCCTCAGCAAATGCAGCGAAAATGAAGTCGGTCTCATACTCAGGGAGAAATTGAAGCTTAGACTGC
>JACCDM010017421.1_pt1 | contig 14338 bp, 18 predicted proteins | sample 7445851 | NCBI WGS metagenome assembly JACCDM01 (sample SAMN15323438, study PRJNA562643) | freshwater metagenome | isolation source: river surface water | place: USA:Blue River Watershed | collected 2017-08-16
TGCAGTTTGATATTGTGCTGCGTGGTCAGCATGCCACGCCAATGGAGTGCTGACATGAGCCACCAACTCACGCCCTCACAGACGGTCGGTCCTTATCTTCACATTGGTCTTGACTGGTTGAATACCCGCGAGCTTGCGCCGGCATCCATCGAAGGCAAGCGCATCACGATTCACGGAAGACTACTGGATGCCGATGGTCAGCCTGTGCCGGACGGCATGATCGAGTTTTGGCAAGCGAATGCGCACGGCAAGTATGCCCATCCCGCAGACACACGAGACTTGCCGCTGCAAGAAGGATTTGGCGGTTTTGGCCGTCAGCCAACGGATCAGCACGGTGAATTCGTTTTCACCACCATCAAGCCCGGCGCGGTACCTGCGTTGGACGGGCAATTGCAGGCCCCCCATATTCTGGTCAATATCTTTGCGCGTGGTTTATTGCGGCAGTTGGTGACGCGTCTGTATTTTCCGGGTGACGATCATGTATCTGATCCTGTCATGCGTGTCATACCGCAGGCAAGGCAGCAAACGCTTGTTGCTGTGGCGCAGCCCGATGATTCATCCCATCTTCAATGGGATGTCATCATCGGAGGGGGTGCCAATGAAACCGTCTTCTTTGATCTCTGATCCAAGTCTGAAATCATGAATAATTCCTCACTGACTGACGGCTTGTTTTCCAGTGTAGGCATGCAGCCTGTTTTTTCCGACAGGAATACCATACAACGCATGCTGGATGTCGAAGCGGCACTGGCTCGCGCGCTCGCTCTTGAAGAGGTAATACCCCAAAGTGCTGTCGAAGCGATTGTGAATGCCTGCAAGGCCGATCTCATTGATGCTGATGCATTGGCGAAATCGGTGAGCAGCGCTGGCAATCTTGCCATTCCTCTGGTTAAGCAATTGACAGCAGCGGTCTTCAGGATAGACCCAGACGCGGCGCGTTATGTGCACTGGGGAGCGACCAGCCAGGATGTCATTGACAGCGGACGCGTTCTGCAATTGCGTGATGCGATTGATCTAATTACGAACGATTTGGCCGAACTGGCCGATACGCTGGCATCGCTTGCGCATCAACACCGGGCGACGATCATGATGGGGCGTACCTGGATGCAACATGCGCAGCCCATCACGCTCGGCCTGAAAATTGCGGGATGGCTGGATGCGATCATGCGTCATCAAGACCGCTTGCAGGCATTACGTACTCGGGTGTGCGTTTTACAGTTCGGTGGTGCCACAGGTACCTTAGCCAGTCTCGGTAAGAGTGGGTTGACGGTCGCGAGCGCACTCGCAAAGGATTTGGCACTGGCGCTACCCGCAATGCCCTGGCACACGCACCGCGATCGTATGGGCGAGGTCGCTACGACTTTTGGACTGCTGACTGGCACACTTGGCAAAATCGCGCGCGACATTGCTTTGCACGCGCAAACTGAAATCGGCGAACTTGCCGAGCCTCTTGCACAGGGGCGCGGTGGTTCATCCACCATGCCACACAAGCGCAATCCCGTTGCCTGTTCTTCAGTGCTCGCGTGCGCAATGCGGGTGCCGGCACTGGTCTCCACCATGCTGACAGCGATGGTCCAGGAACAGGAGCGCTCGCTCGGTGGTTGGCAGGCTGAATGGGAAACCCTGCCTGAGATTGCATCGCTGACTTCCGCTGCGCTGAATCAGTTAGGTGAGGTGATATCCGGTCTTGCAGTCGATACGACACGCATGCGATCCAATATCGATATTACGCAGGGTTTGGTTATGGCCGAAGCGGTATCTTTGTCGCTCGCGCAGCATGTGGGTCGCGCAGCAGCTCATGCATTCATTGAGGAGGCTTGCCACCAAGCGGTGGAAAGTGGTCGCTCACTGTTTGAAGTTCTGAAGTCGGATCCTCGAATGCCTGAAGCATTTTTTTCGTCGGGTCTTGAGTCCCTGTTTGACCCTTCACGTTATCTGGGCGAAGCCTCTGCGTTCGTCGAACGCGTGCTCGCACATCATCGTCATCGAAAGACATAACCCACACAATCACGCCCTCACAAGCCATCGTCAGGAGTCATCATGTCGTTTATTCAGACAGGCAGCGGTAAACTGCACTACGTACTCGAGGGAGCGTCGGGCAATCAAGATGCGCCTGTATTGGTGCTGTCGAATTCACTCGGCACCACGATGGATATGTGGCTGCCACAGCTGCCCGCTTTGCTTGAGCATTTCCGAGTGCTGCGTTATGACACCCGTGGTCATGGGCAATCTGATGTCACTCCCGGCCCTTATACGATAGCGCAGCTGGGTGGTGATGTGCTTGCACTGCTGGATGCGCTACAGATTCAGCGAGCACATTTTTGCGGCCTGTCGATGGGTGGTATGACCGGCATATGGCTCGGTGTTCATGCGCCTGAACGTATTGACAGGCTCGCGCTGTGTAACACCAGTGCCGCGATCGGTCTTCCTGAAGTGTGGAATGCGCGTATCAGCAAAGTTCGTCAGGAAGGTATGGAATCGATTATCGAGACTGTGCTTGATCGCTGGTTTACTGCGGATTTTATTGCGCATGCGCCAGCCCAGGTGGAGCGTGTTCGACGCATGCTTGCCAATACCTCCGTCGAGGGTTATGTGGCCAATTGTGCGGCCGTGCGTGACATGGATCAGCGCGCTGAGCTCTCGAAAATTTCGGCGCCTACCCTGGTAATCGCTGGGCGGCATGACAAGTCCACGCCACCTGAACATGGCGAGCTGATCGCGCGCGCTATTCAGGGCGCACGATACGTCGAGCTCAATGCAGCTCATTTATCGAATTGGGAAGTGGCGCAAGCTTTTACGCAAAATCTGCTTGGTTTCATGCTGAACAAGGAAAGCGCACATGGATGAAAAAGAACGTTACGAACAGGGCATGACGAAGCGCCGTCAGGTGCTCGGCGACGCCCATGTGGATAGGGCGCAGGCTAATCGCACCGACCTTACGAGTGATTTTCAGGATCTGATCACGCGCTACGCATGGGGTGAAATATGGACACGTCCGGGTTTGCCAGCACACACTCGCAGTCTGATGACAATTTGCATGATGGTGGCACTCAATCGCGAAGAAGAGCTCAAGCTGCACTTGCGCGCTGCCGCGAATAACGGTGTCACTCGCGAAGAGATCAGCGAGGCGCTGCTTCAGACGGCGATTTATTGTGGTGTGCCTGCGGCGAATAGTGCTTTTGGATTAGCGCAGCAGGTATTTGCCGCGATGGATGCCGGTGCCTGAATGCTGGTTATTTCATTCGATGCTCAATAGCGGTAGCCAGTTCGAGCCCGCATCAGCATCATAAAAATCCTTTCCTTTCAAAGGGCGCTGTCTTTGCTCGACCGGAAGTACATCGGGTGCAATGAAAGGTGCCATGTCGACCTCGAACAGCGTGCCAGCGATGCGATCACCGTCGATACGCAGACGATAGTACAAACCATTGAACGGGTTGACATGCAAATCCGTGGATCGGGTTCGCATGAACATGAGCGCATATTCCAGCGGCAGCAAATCGTCCTTGCTGATCAGCGCCGCTTCGTTATGCACGGGGAACCAGCACAGACGTTGCACGGGACCGGTCAGGCAGAGAAAAGGACGCATCGCCAGAAAATAATCCTGCATGTTGGGCGCCATCTCGATCCGGAATGCGGTTTTTCCCTGCTCAGCATCTGAAAAAATGACCTGACCGATGGTGTGACGTTCGCCTGCTGTGTTGGAGAGAACAATATTTCGGGTACCGTTCCAGTCAGCAGCCAGCGCGGGTAGGCCGACCATCAGGCCCATGATCAAAAATAGCGTCGCGCGCCATGGTCTTGTTTTCATTCATCTCTCCTGCTGCTGTTGTACGTAAAACCCAGTATACGATGCAGCGCCATCCTAGTCGCGGAAGGGCCGTAAGCCGCTTACTGTATATTCGTACTGTGACCAGCAGTCGCGGCCAGCCGCGTTATTTTGATAGAAACACTCAGCAGATCCAGCATGCTCTCAGCAATCCAATCAGAAAACACCATTGCCGTCATGGGCGCAGGCTCGGTCGGTTGTTATTTCGGCGGCATGCTCGCGCGTGCCGGCTATCCCGTCACCTTGATCGGGCGACCATCGCATGTCGGTGCCATTCAGCAGAAGGGACTTTTGCTGGAGACACTGAGTTTTACCGAGTATGTAAAACTCCATGCGAGTACCGAGGTAAGTGATATCACCTCAGCGCGCGTAGTGCTCTTCTGTGTCAAGTCAACCGATACGATAAGTGCGGCGGAGGCTATGCTGCCGTATTTGTCGCCGGATGCGATTGTTCTGTCGCTGCAAAATGGCGTAGAAAATGCAGAGACGCTGCAGCGTATATTGCCCCAGCGAGTCATACCCGCAGTGGTTTACGTGGCCACTGAAATGGCCGGACCGGGTCATCTTAAACATCACGGACGTGGCGAACTCGCGATGGGTGATTCGCCCGTCAGCGAGCAGCTCGCAGCGAAATGCACCGAAGCAGGTGTGCCGGTGCAGGTATCGACGAATATTATCGGTATTTTATGGGGCAAGCTCATCGTCAATTGCGCGTACAACGCGCTCTCTGCCATTGCCCAGCAGCCCTACGGCAAGCTAGTGGAAGTTTCTGGTGTGCGTGAGCTGATGCAGACTGTCGTGACCGAGTGCCTCGCTGTCGCGAAGGCCGCAGGTGTGCAGGTTCCGGGTGACAGCTATGAAATCGTCAGACAGGTGTCAACCAATATGGCGACGCAGTATTCATCGACTGCGCAGGACGTCGCTCGCGGCAAGCCGAACGAGATTGATTATCTAAATGGTTATGTGTGCAGACAGGGAGCGCTACTAGGTATACCCACACCAGTCAATCAGACGCTGCTGACGCTGGTAAAACTGATTTCAACGAAATAAAAACTAGGAGGCAAAATGGATCAGCAGGCATTCAAGACAATGCTGGAAAGCGAGGGCTTTGAAGTTGTCGTTGTCGAGCGCGAGGCAAATATGGCAATGGACTTGCACAGCCATCCTTTCGAGGCCAAGGCGATGATCATCGAGGGTGAAATCCGGGTGGTGGTGGATGGCAAGGAAACGCACTGTCGCGTTGGCGACACTTTTCATCTGAACGCTAACATCATGCATACCGAGGCTTATGGGCCCAATGGCGTGAAATACATCGCGGGTCGTAAAGCAGCCGCGTGATTTCAATGGAAAAATCCCGGGCTTGTGGCCCGGGATTTTTTTCTTGCGTACTACCGGTGTATTTTGCTGGGCTTAACCGATGAGATCAACGCGACCAGTCAGATCCATGATGCCGGTGATCACGCTCAGTTTGGGATGACGCGTGTTGACTTCCTTGCGGAACAACGCGAGTGCTTCACCGTGCGATACCGTTTCGACTTCTTTTTCTGCCACGCCCGCTGCGCCAAAGGCCAGCTTGGCGGCACCGCAATCACGATGGGACAATGCAACCACACGTTTGATATGATGCAGTGCGACTGTGATTTCGAGATTGTCCCAGAAGGTTTTGTGCCAGGGCGCAAACTTGGGATGAACCGCACCGAGCGGACCACCCGCCATCACGAAATGGCTGTAGTTGTCACCCAGCTTTTCGCGATCCACACCGGAGAGCAAGCCCATGTATTGCCAGCTCAGTGTGGTGAAGCGAGGATCGATGCAATTGACCAGCATGGCTTCGTAGTTGCCACCAGCTGCCATGGATCGGCCTGGTACAAAGCCCATCATGCCGCCAGCCAGAACAGCGGCGCCAGTTGCCAGAAAATGGCGACGCGAGGTACCCGATGAAACGGGGGTGCAGCATGGGCAGCCTACCTGATGCAGTTCGCCGGGCAGCGTCTCAATAATTTTTTCAGCCACTTTTTTCTCCTTTGATAACAAGACTGCCGGGCAGGATGGCATTCAGTGAACTAAATGCTATCGATACCTGATAAAACGCTGTCAAATATGAAATAAATTCAGCGCTATTGCGAATTAATATGAACGACCATCATGGAATCGAACCCAGCATTGCAAATCTTTAGTCCTGATGAGTATATTTGTTTGTGCCAAGGGCTACAGAAAATCGTCGCCGGTTCGATTATCCATGACAAGAGAATTTGTGTGCGGGGCTGAGTGTCTTCGTTAAGACAACGCCTTTATGTTTTTGATAATGCTCATGGCAACCCCATGAAATGGCAAGCAAACCCGTTGAATCCGGAACGCCGCCAAGGTGGTCAGAATCAACGGTTTCAGAGCTTCACTCGCTTTGTGAGGGAAAACAGGATGAACTTCAATAAACTGGTCGGGACCATGGTGACCCTGATGCTTTCGAGCGCTGCTGCTTTTGCGGCCGACGCGCATCATGGCGATCACGCTGCCGCACCCGCGACAGACAGTCACGCCGTCGCTGCAAAAGAGGCGCCCCCAAAAGACGGGCAGGGCAAGGATGTGGCCGCGAAAGATGCAGCGGCGCAGTCTGCAGATGAACCAGCCAAACCCGCAGTGGTTAAAAAATCGCGCAAACCCGCACGGGCAAAACCACAGCACAAGGCACCGACTCACGGCACATCAACTGAAGCGCACGGCGGCAACGATGCCTCATCCGCCGATGCTCATGCCAATAACTCGACACAAGCGACCCCAAGCGCGAACGAGGGGAATGGCAGCAAGCGTCTGCGCGTAAAGCAACGCAATATTGCCGCCAATGCCGCCGTGAATACAGCTGAGGCGAATGCGCCATCCGCAACCGAAGCCAAGGCGGGGCATGGTGCCCCGGATGCACCCGCAGCGAACGCTGCGCATGAAGGGCATGATGGGCATGATGCATCAGCGAAGCCCGCTGATCCTGCACCGACTGCGAAACCGGCAGCAAAGCGTGGTTCGAGTATGCCTGCAGCGATAGCGCCCAAAAAAGCGTTGGTGGAAAGCGATGCACATGACAGCGATGAAAGTCATGCTGCGCCAGCGGCGGCTCATCATGATGGTCACGCAGCCCCTGCTGCACCCTCAGCTCACGCTGCCGCGGATACGCATGCTGACAGCCACACCGCACCCGCAAAATCTGCCAGCGCCGAGCCATCGTCAGACTATTGCAACCCACCGCTGAAATCCGAGGTTGCGGCGCTGTTCGACCGATGGAACGCCTCGCTGCGTACCGGCGATCCTAAAAAAGTTGCGGCCAACTATGCGCCCGGTTCTGTTCTTTTGCCGACAGTCTCGAATCGTGCGCGATTCACCACGGCAGAAAAAGAGGATTACTTCGCACACTTCCTCGCACGTCGCCCTGAAGGCACTATCGATGATCGGGTGATTGATGTCGACTGCAACAGTGCAACCGATGCCGGGCTCTACACTTTCCGGTTTTCCGATGGCACGACGGTCAAGGCACGTTACTCATTCGCGTATCGCAAGATTGGTTCGCAATGGCTGATCACGAGTCATCACTCGTCGGGCATGCCTGAAAAAACCGAGGTGGCCGCCGAGCATCACTCTATCGCTGCACCCAATCACAAACCTGCTGAGCGCGTCGAGCAAAGCTCGCCAGCCAGAGGCTGGGTACGTTATCCCTGAGTCTAAGAACCTGCCGAGACAGGTTCTTATCGTTGGCGTTCACCTTTATTTTTTGAAGGCGTCGTCGACCGGTACTTGCAGGCTGTTGACCAGCGCGTTGGTCTGACTGGCCATGCCTATGACGGCCAGCAGTTCGGCATGCTGTGCTTGCGTCATGCCTTTGGCTCGCGCGGCCGCTGTGTGGGAATGTACGCAGTACTCACACCCGTTGGCTGCTGACACAGCGATGTAGATCAGCTCCTTTGTCATTGCATCCAGTGCACCTGGTTTCATCACTCGTTGTGCCTGTGACCATACATCTTGCAGCAAGTCGGGCGAGTGCGCCAGCGCCTTCCAGAAATTGTTCACATCATCGACGCCGCGAACGCGCTTGATGTCATCAAAGACCGCACGTGCTTCGGGACTGGCATCGGCGTACGACAGCAGGGGAACAGTAGCCATAGTATTACTCCTTGAGATCGAGGTATGCCGAGCTTAGCACGCAGCCCCGGGTTGTCGGTCATACCTGTTTTGACAAAGCCGTGAATCCATTACGGGTAAATTGCATGGTCACTTGCCTGCTTGCCTTTCGTGCATGGTTTGTTCGGATTGGTGAAATTTATTCCTCCTTGTTCGTGATCCCGCTACGGCCGACTAAAATTCAGCTTTGATCGGTCGATTCACTCATTGAACAGGAATTTCATGGACAGCCTTCTCATTCGCGATATCTGCGCTCGTGCCGTTGTGGCGCCGCTTGCTCGACCCGTCAGAACGGCCTCGGGCTCGGTGGATGTATCACCGCTGATTCTGATCGATGTGCTGACCGAGCAGGGTGTAACCGGTAGTGCTTATTTGTTTGGCTACACGCCCGTCACACTGCGGCCGCTGTTGTCTCTGATTGGTGAGATCAAGCCAGATCTGATCGGAAAAACCGTTGTACCGGTCGCGCGCATGCAGCAGCTTGAGCAGCGCTACCGTTTGCTTGGTATGCAGGGCTTGCTGGGTATGGTCGCCTCGACGCTGGACATGGCGTACTGGGACGCGCTCGGTAAATCGGTCAACAAGCCAGTCGTTGCATTGTTGGGTGGTGAAGTAAAGCCGGTGTGGGCCTACGACAGCTACGGCATGGTGGATCCTGTGCATGACGCCAAAGCGATCGAGCACTCGATGGCGCAGGGGTTTCGTGCCATCAAGATCAAACTCGGCGATCCGGATGTACAGCGCGATATTCATGTAACGCGCGAAATTCGTCAGATCATTGGACCGAAGACGGCGCTGATGGTGGACTTCAATCAGAGTCTGCAACCGATTGAAGCCATTCGACGCATTCGCTTGCTCGAGCCTTTTGATCTGCACTGGGTGGAGGAGCCAGTGGTCGCAGAAGATTTGCAGGGACACGCGCTGGTCAGAGAATCGGTCAATGCGAACATACAGACCGGTGAAAACTGGTGGTTCCCGCGCGATGCCGAGCGTGCCATCAGCGCTGGCGCCTGCGACATGATGATGCCTGACCTGATGAAGATAGGCGGTATTACCGGCTGGCTGTCGGTGATGGGTATGGCGCGCGCGGCATCAATGCCGGTATCGAGTCATTTATTCATTGAGGCCAGCGCGCATGTGCTGGCGGTGACACCAACCTGTCACTGGCTGGAGTTCATGGATTTTGGCTCGGCAATACTCGCTCAGCCCTACAAGATTGTTGACGGTCAGGTGACTGCACAAGGTCCGGGACTGGGCATGGAATGGAATGAAGATGCAGCCAAGCGCTACGCGTTGAATTAGCAGTCACCCGGGATTTCCGTGGTGATCGACAATCTGTACAACAGGAGATTCGTCCGATGAAACACCGGAACCCCATGATCGCTGCCATGGTCAGCATGTTGTTTGCTGCGCCAGCCCATGCTGAAACCCTGAAGACCAACAACCCCGAGCTTGTGGTCAAACGCGTTTACTGTGTTGATTACAATATCGGTGGTGTGCTCGTTAACAAAGGTGATCAGCCCTTCCGTGGCAGCTTTTCCGTGGCGGTCAAAGATGAGGAGGGCGATGTCGTTGGCCGCAACCGAATGCGTCTGCGCGTTGGTGCTGAAAATGGCGCGCGCTTTTCTTTTCATTACATAAATACCCTCGATTGCAAAAAACAGAAATTTGAATTTTGGGTGGAGTAAATCCGACTTTGTGTTCTGCTTAATTCAACGGCCGCCGGGCAGTCAGTCCAATTGCATGGATTCGAAGGTGAGGCGCAGGCTATCCGTATAATCCGGAAATTATCAGTTCGGCTCGCTTGTTTGCACTGGGTGTGACTAGCGCCTGATTATCATGAAATCGGATCGAGGCTTGCGTTTCAAACCGCTAGCAGGTGGCTGGACCGTGCTGATCGCTACCCTAGCCTGTTCACACGGTTTCGCGGCGCCCATAATTTCCGGCGAAGCCCTGCTGGCACTCCCAGCGGTAGACTCGGCGACAGAGCCTGGTCAGTACAGGCAAACCAGACTTTCGAAAGACCAGCCGTTGTCGCTTGGCTCAGACCTTGCTTGGGACACTTCCATCGGACTTACAGCGACGCAGTACATTCAGCCTTCTCCGATGCGTACACAGTCTGCCCGGTTTTCGACGGGGCCTAATCTGCAGTTAGGCAGATTTGAGTTCGCCTTGCCCATGCAATCAGGCTATGAACTGGGAATAGGGCAGGGCGAAGCTATGTGGACGTCGAACACACCTCGCATAACCTTGACTCTTGGTCCCAACGACCGAGTCCGACTGGAAGCGCGTACACAAAATCGTACCGAGCAGCGGCGTGCTTCCTTGCGTAAATCGAAAAAAAGTATCGGCGTGAGCTGGCGTCATGCTTTCAACGACCGCTACTCGCTGAAAACGGGTATGGGGCGGAATCAGGAATTGATCGACGATGGACTTCAACGCAATCAGGGCGCCGAAGTCTACGCTCAGATGTACGTGCGACTCCCTGATAACTGGCAATTTAGCTTGCTTGGGTCAATGCAAACCGTCCATTATGCTGCCGACGGCTTGGGGAGCAAGTTGATGCGCGATCAGTCCTCATCGCTGGTTCTGTCTGTCAATAGAGGGATCAATGGGAGATGGCTGCTGAGTGGTTCTTTCTCAATTGACCAGAACGGCTCTTCTGGCTTGAGGGTACCTACTTACACGCAAAGTGGCCAGGTACGGCTCACGCGCGATTTTTGAGACTTGAAGTCAGTGAGTCATTTTGTGCCGAATGTGCAACTGCGTTAAGTTTTTATGATGTTTCGCATTCACCGAAATCTGATTGTCTTCGCGTCCTGCTGCCTCTTGCCTGTACAGGGAGCGCTGCGGACCGCCACTGATACAGCACTCAAATGCATCAATTCATTCCACGGGCCCTCGCTCTCGCTCTGTCTGTGACCTGCACTATCACCGAGGTCTGTGCCAATCATCATGAGCATGAGGCGCATGCGTCGCAGGCCAGCGGCATGATCAAAGGCGAAGTGCGCCGCATCGATACCGAGAGCCGCAAGATAACGATCAAGCACGAGGCGATTCCCGATTTGGATATGGCGGCCATGACAATGGCGTTTCGGGTAGCCGATGATCTGTCAATCGACAAACTCAAGGCAGGCGACAAGATTCGATTTTCGCTGGGTCAGGTAGCGGGAAAATGGTTTGTCGTGACGATGGAAAGTGACACAAGCCCTTGATCGAAGGTACTGGAAACAAATGCTGAGTCAGACTGAATTGGGATGCGGAAAACGCAGTGGCGCCTAGCCCCCGACTTCCTCACCCGCTTCAAAATCAAGCTCCACGCGCGCGCCGTTGGGATCATGAAAAAATAATTGCCAGACACCCGTCTCTTGCTGGCGTCGCAGATCGTAAGCAAGACCGCGGGATTTCATCCTGGCCAGTGTGCCACTCAAGTCACTCGCAGAAAAAGCCATATGGTCCAGAATGCCGGCTTTTTCTTCAGGCAGGATCCCTTTGTCAATGATGTGCAGCACGGCCTCATCATCGCAGTACATCCAGGCGCCCGGAAATGACATGGGTGGTCGATAACCCGTTGTGAGTCCCAGTAAGTCCTCATAAAACGCAACGGTCTCTTCAAGCACGTCCGTGACGATGGTGAAATGATTCATTCCGGTGACTGCCATGGTGTTTCCTTTCTAAGTCAAAACCTGTCTATTCGGTAGGGCGTCGGATCCGTATACGTCGGCAAGCCGCAAATCATCTCCGCCATCAACCGGCCGCTCGATGCTGCTTGAGTCAGCCCATGGTGTGCATGTCCGAAGCTGAACCACACGCCCGCATGTCGTGGCGCGGGACCCAGCAGAGGCAGCATATCGGGTGTGCAGGGGCGTGAGCCTAGCCAAGGCGTTTCATCAAGCGTTTCACCCAGCGGATACAAACGGCGTGCGATCGGCTCCAGTATTTGCAGCTGCACGGGAGTGGGTTGTGCGTCACGCTTTGCAAATTCGGCACCCGTGGTCAAGCGTATGCCGCGTGCCATAGGAGCCAGCGCGTAGCCGTGGTCCACATCAACCAAGGTGTGTCGCAGTGGAGCACCCGCGCGCTCATAGTGTCTGTGATAGCCGCGTTTTCTCCCCAGTGGCAGCCTATAGCCCAACTGGCGCGCGAGATCTTCGCCCCAGGGCCCAAGAGTCACGACGACATCGCGTGATTGTGCAGAACCATGATGAGTATCGATCTGCCAGTCATCAGCGGTGCGGCGCAGGCTGCGTGCATCACCGATGCGAAACTCGCCGCCGCGCTCCTGAAACAGCGCGAGATACGCAAGCGAGAGCGCGTGCGGATCGCTGATTTGTCGTGAGTCAGGATAATGCACGCCACCTCGGACGCCATCACCAATACCGGGCTCGAGCGCAAGGAGTTCGCTCGGGGACAATTCACGTACCTTGAGTCCATAGGCCAGACTTTGATGCGCCATCCATCGGCTTGCTGCTTCGCTGTCGGATGTTCGGTACAACTTGATCCAGCCATGCTCATTGACGAGCGCACGTGCCCTAGCTGCTTCGATCAGCGGTTCATGTTCACTCCAGCTGTGCTCGACCAGTGGCAGTGCGCTGGCGATGGCCGAGGGGTAGCGTTGCGGTGAGGAGTGCCGCCAGTAGCGCACCAGCCAAGGCAGCAGGGAGGGCAGCGCTCGCGCGTGATAATGCGCTGCGGCTTTGCGTTGCAGCGCGTAATCCATCAGGGTGCGCCAGTCGCGCGGGAACGCATACGGAAATACAGAGGAGCGCTCGATCAGACCGGCATTGCCAAAACTGGTCGCAGTGCCGGGAGCTTGCCTGTCAATTAACAAGACCCGGCGGCCACGCAGCTGCAATTGCAGCGCCAGTGTGATGCCGACGATGCCTGCGCCCAGCACGATGACATCGTGGTCTGCCGAAGGTTTCAATTTATTTATCATCGCGAGCCGTCTAGGCTGCCACCCGTCTAATGAAAATCATGAGCCTAAATTACGGGATTCGTTCATGGCTTAATCCCGGCCGTGGGTGCATTATCCTCCCACTGCTTGCAGCCTTGTGAAGGCGCAGGTAAAGCGAGTTGATAACCCCCCGTAACATCACTAGGAGATAATCATGGCATGGACTACACCTGCAGCGACTGATCTGCGTTTCGTTTTCGAAATCACTATGTACATCGCTAACCGTTAATCCGGTTACCCTGTACAGCAACCTCGGTTGCAAAAAAATCGACCTTCGGGTCGATTTTTTTTGCTCTTTTTGCAGCATGTGCGGAATCTGTTTGGCGGTCGCGCCTGGTTCGAGTCGGCAGGTTCGGCGGCCGAGGCCCCGTTCTGTCGTGGTCGCACGGAATAAAAATGCGGGGTGATTTGTAAGCTTTCAGAAAGGTGCAGTCATGGGCATGTGGATAGAGCTAGGCATATTTGTGCTGGTACTGCTGTTTGGCTTGCACCAGATATGGGATGTGAAGAGAGAGCAGCGCAAGCGCTCGCAGCAAAAATCTGATCCTGAAGCCTGAGTTTTCGCGGTGTACAGCACGCGTAGTTATGTTGCGTTGCTTCTGTTTTGCGCCCCTAAATCAGCATGAAGAGCTTTCCTCATCTGTTTCACAAAGCCTCGGCGAGCTATTTTTTTCGGTCGCTGCGATCGCAGGTCGGTTGACAATTAAAAATAGTTTGTGACATTTTGGGTTGTATTGAGTTATCTTACGGCCATAATTAATTACTTAAACAGGCGCAGCCGCCATCAAAGTCGTATTTCGGCTCGCGCTTCAGATGTCGCCTATGCCATCATCGGCCTGTAACTCCTTCAGGATCGCGCATGCCATTTGACCACTGCGCAGAATGTCGGCGATGCTGTTTCGTCGAGGTGGACTACCCGCCTCTCGAAATAACGCTGACCCAAAAAGAAAAGAAAAAATACGGCAGCATCTGTATTGAAACTAACTGTCCCAACCTCGGCCCGACGGGCTGCGTGCTCGGCGACACCAAACCTTTTAGTTGCAAGCTTTATCCACTCGCTTATAATCCGGCCTCAAAGACAGTCCACTATGACAAGGATTGTCCTTTAATGCCGGAGTACGTTCGCCAACTAAAAGATGCAAAGAGCGAGGCATCCAGACATCTGGCCTCCTGTAAAAAGGAAATCGTCAGACTGGAAAAATCCGATCCCGGGTTTTTGGAAAATAACTTTGAGATCGATTCGGATTATTTTGATTTGAAAAAACTTCCGATTGCACCTTTACATAAGGACACATCAGAATGAACGGATCCCTATATCGATTGGGCGAAATCAAGAAAGCCCGTCAGTCGCCGCGGGTGATGCGTGTCGGTAACCAGAGCTGGACCGCCAAAAA
>JACCDM010469470.1_pt1 | contig 14336 bp, 12 predicted proteins | sample 7445851 | NCBI WGS metagenome assembly JACCDM01 (sample SAMN15323438, study PRJNA562643) | freshwater metagenome | isolation source: river surface water | place: USA:Blue River Watershed | collected 2017-08-16
GATTGCTGAAAATCCCCCGGCGGTTTTTTGTTTTTTGTCCATAATGATCGTTTTTAATTTTTCATTTTTACAATTGAACGCCAAATATAAAAAAACTTTAGCCCCTTTTCAAAACGAAATTTACATGTTTCCGTTAGCCAGACGCAGAATTATGGTATTTCTTACACAAACTCCGACAATTTGAGTGATTTATTGCAAAGACTGCAGCGGGTCCTAATCAAAAGTTAATATAGATTTAACATACTTTTTCAGTGCTTGAGTGCCTTGTATTCGCGAGTTGCGAAAAACAAAACTACCGGAAGAAGCAGTTGCGATTTTCAATAACAGATAATTGCGTTCAAGCCATAGATTTGTCTTTTTGGTCGGTAACCGATGCTATTGTTAACCTAAAAACACGTATCTTTTGCTTTGTTATGAGATTTTATTTAGTTGACAGAATAGAAGAAATTATTCCTGGTCAGAAGGCATCAGGGATCAAATGTTGGACTTTATCAGAAGATTATTTTGCCGAACATTTCCCGGGTTTCCCTATTGTCCCAGGGGTTTTACAAATCGAAACAATGGCCCAGCTCATGGGCATTCTCATTGAGCATTCACATGCCGAGGCCTATCCTGGGGAAGGGCGTTGTTATCCGATTTTGAGTATTGTTCAGAAGGCAAAGTTTCGAGATATCATCGTTCCTGGCGATCAAAGCCATATTGAAGTGGTCCTGACTTCGCTCGATACCATGCGTGCGACGGGGAGTGCCAAGTTACTTGTTGAAGGAAAGGTCCGCGCTGAAGCTGATTTGAGTTTTACGATTTTAGAGGCCAAACAGGCGAGCAACAATCCGTTTATTAGTCAACGCGATGAATATTATTTGTCTTTAAGAGTAAAGGAGACACTTCAAAAGCGCTAATGCTCGCAAGCATCACAGCCATCGGATTTTGGGAAAGCACACAGTTTTCTGTAGACGGAAAGATCGGGCCGCGCGCTGAACTTTTACCCAATTTGGCAAAAACTCAGCGGCAACTTCCAAATTTAGATGCTGCATTTAGACAGTTGGCGCTCGATCCAACGCATCCGAATTACCCCAAGCCTAGCGATCTTAAAATTTTGAGAAATGACACCATCGCTGCCCTCATTTTGAGCCAACAAATGCAGGTTTTTCATCAATGGGATGCTGCTTTTTTGGAGCGTGGTGCGCTACTTGTGGCTAATAGCAACTTTATCGACGACGACGTACTTGATTTTGAAGCAATTGCAACTGCAGTCAGCCAGTTGCAAAATGCTCAAGACCCCGCAACAGAAAATAAATTATTTGGTTCTACCATTTCACCGCTTCTTCCACTTCGCACCTTGACCAATGGCGCCCAAAGTTTTATTGCTCAATATTTAGGCTTCCACGGGACCTCCACCACCTATGGAAGTACCGGAATTTCGAGCGCACAAGCCTTGCGAGATGCGTGTAATTTATTGCAAATTGGCGCAAGCCCAGCAGTATTGGTTGGCGGCTGCCATTACGCGAATTTGTTTTCCTTTCTCAATAATTGCTTGCTCTTGTCGGACACAAAAGGTTACGCCGAAGCGAGCTCGGCAAGTTTTTTCATGTTGACGCCTTATGATCAAGGTGCGACGGGTCCATATCATTTACATATTACTCAATTTTATCACGAGCTTGCAGCGCTTAAAGGAGAACAAGTAGATTGGTTGTTCTATGGTGGCGCATTCACACCACAGCAAGACGCCGAGCTGCAAGCGCGCTGCGACCATTTGTGCTATCGCGAAGCTTTTAGTTGGTTTGCACACACTGGCAACCTAGGAGCAGCCGAACTCGGAATGCTCTTGGCTGCAGCTGCAAACTGGCTGCAAATTGGCCAAACGGCAGTCATTGTTTTGCAGGACGCATATGGTGTTGTTGAACTGTTTAAAGTCCAAAAGGCATGAGCAGGGCAAAAGTATACATACTCGACACCCATACCTTGAGTCCGCTTGGGTTGGGCACCGAAGCGCTCTTGGCATCTTTGCAAAACCAGCATCAAGCTGCGGCACCAATTAGCCAGTTCGATGCGGCAGGTTTGAGCCAAACCCATGCTTGCGAAGTGGCCCAGGCCCATTTTGCGCAGCTTCAAGAACTTTCAGAGGCCTGGCAAGTTGTGGCGACCAACGATCGAAAATTTGCGCTTTGGGCCAGTGTACTAGAGAGCAAGCGCATTGCATTACAAGTTTTATTTGGCAAAACTTCTCAAGCGCGAACAGCACTTTTTCTTGGCTTGGGCGCCAATGCTTTTCCGGTTCAGCGCATTGCCATGTCTGTGGCAGACTATTCCGCATTTGGGCTGAACGAAGCCATTGCCCAACTTAATTTCTACAATGGCAAAAAAGCCAATTCCATCTTCAATCATGCCGATTTATACGGCGCCTATTTTGCACAAGAAATTGCGCCCTTCGGTTTTTGCCGCAACTTAATGACCGCTTGTTCGAGCAGCACGCAGGCCATCGCTTTTGGCGCCGCTCACATTATGGCGGGGCAGGCCGATTTAGTGTTGGCTGGGGGCACGGATTCGATCATCAATCAGTTTGCCTATATTTCTTTTGGCAAGTTGGGTGTTTTGAGCCCCGACGAATGCAAGCCTTTTGATACGGGGCGCAATGGCACTATCGCAGGTGAATGCGCGGGATATACGCTGCTGGCCTCCGAAAAATTTGTCCGCGAAAACGGTTTGCAACCCCGAGCTGCTTTAATTGGTTTTGGCAACAGCATGGATGCGTACAAAATCACCGCCCCCGACCCAAGTGGGGTAGGAGTAGAGCGCGCAGTGCGCAGTGCGTTGGAAATGGCGCAATTGCCGCTAGACGCTTTAGATTATATCAATGCCCACGGCACAGGCACGCGATCCAACGACGAAGCAGAGCTGCGGGCCATTGAGCGCGTTGTTGGCGCTGCGGCACCCCATATTGCTGTGAGTTCAACCAAAGACCGTCACGGACATGCCATTGCCGCCGCAGGAATTCAGGAATTTCACGTACTTACTACCTGTATGGCCAATGACCTCATTCCAGCTAATCTCAGTTGCAGCCAGCCCATTCAAAGCTCACTTGCATTGCCTTTTGAAAGCAATCAGACCAAGCAAATCAAGTATGCGCTCACCAATAATTTTGCATTTGGCGGTGTCAATTGCAGTTTAGCACTAGAAAACTTAGCCCTATGAATCTCGATTTAAATGATAAAGTAGTTTGCATCACGGGTGCTTCAGGCGGCATCGGTTTGGCGTTTGTGCGCGCGTTTTTGGAAGAGGGCGCCATCGTCTGTGCGATGTATCACCGCAATTTATCGGCTCTTGAAGCGCTGTGCAGCGAACTCCCGACCGCACAGCAAAGTCACTTAAATCCTTACCGGCTCGACCTTCAAGACAACAACAGCCATAAAAGCGCTATTGCCGCAATTTGCAGTGCACATCAGCGCATCGATATTCTAGTCAATTGTGCGGGTTCAGCATTGGAAAAGCCTTTTTTGCTGTTAACGCCCGAAGAAATTGCGCAGCAGGTCACGACGAATTTCAGCCAACAGGCGCTGTTTACGCAACAAGTTGCCAAGATCATGCTCGCACAACGCAAAGGCAGTATTGTCAATGTTTCGAGTTTGCTTGCCAAGCGCTTGGGCAGAGGCGTGGCGGTTTATGCTGCAGCAAAGGCGGCAATAGACCGATTTACGCAAACACTCGCTTTAGAGGTGGGCAAGAAAGGCATACGGGTCAATAGCGTAAATCCCGGCCTGATCGCCACCAAAATGAGTAAAAACATTCAAGCTAATATGCCCCCAGACCTCATGAACATGAGCCCTATTGCCAGGCCGGGCAAGCCAGAAGAAATTGCCAATGCTGTTTTGTTTTTGGCTTCAGACCACGCGGCAAGTTACATCACGGGCGTTTGTTTATCTGTGGATGGCGGCCTCAGTATTTAATTTCAATTTTATAGATCAAACATGACGCAAAACGAAGAAATCATCGAACAAATCAAGCGCATTATTCAGCAATCTTGTGGTATTGACCCTGAGGTCATGCAGGCAAACTCAACCATTTTTGATGAATTGAGCATTGATTCAATCGATATGGTAGACATTTTATTTCAGCTCGAAAGACATTACGACATCGAACTTAAAATCTCAGAAATTGAGCAACAATCTAAGCTAGAAATGGGCGATGAGCCATTTGAAGTCAATCAGGTGATCACAGCCAAAGGCTTGGAGGTATTGCGCCGCCGCATGCCAGAAATTGACCCAGAGAAACTCACTGAAGGCCTCACGATGTTTGAAGTCATTAAATTGATCAATATTCAAAGTTTGGCGAATATGGTAGCGCATCAGCTCGCTAAAAAATAAATTGATGCAAGGAGTCATTTTTCGCATCGCGGCGCAAGAACAGCTTTACGGCTTTGGCGATCCTATTTTGGAGGTCCCGATCCTGAACGAAAGTTTAGGACAATACCAAGCACGTATTTGTGCGGCGTGTGGCTTTACAATTATCGATATTTCGTCTGAGGAAGATTTGCCGTCAGCCGATTTTCCGCTATGGTATTTTGATGCAAAAATGCTTTTCACGCTTGAATTTTTGAAGGCAGCACTCCAAAAAGCCAACGCTCAGGCACATTCTTTTTTGCAATTTGGACTCAAAAAAGTGCAGTCTGTTCAGCAACATGCTTTACCGATAGCACTGCAAGACCCTGAGCTCATCTTTCCATTCTACTACAAAGGCAGTGCAACCAAAGAACACGCCAAATGCATTGAATTAGCTGGAAAAGAATACGAATGGCAGATCCAAATGCCGAGTCAGGTGCTGCCAGGTGGCGTTTATAGTTTGAATCAAAATCCGGTCTTTGCCACTTTATTGTTGTCTCCGTTTCATTTGCATGGCGCCAATATGGCCTTGAATTTAAACAGAGGACTCCAACTCCAAGCGCTGCTCCCTGATTGGCTACGCAAGCGCATTTCCAAACCCTTCACCAAACTGACATCAATTGGCTTGAAAGCCATGAACCAAAAAGGCAAGAATTGTCGGATCCATCCGAGTGCAGTGGTGGAAGGTTGCGTGCTCGGCGATGACGTCACGGTGGGCGCTAATGCGGTCTTGCGCATGAGCGTTATTGGAAGCGGGACTTTCATTGGCGATACAGCGGTGGTCAGTTTTTCTGTACTTGGCCCTAACAATTTTGTCAGCACAGGGAATCATTTGGTGAATAGCCTCACGTATCCATCGGTTTTCACCATCCATGGGCCTTATCAGTACAGTGTTTTTGGTCGGAATTCAGCTGTGTTTGCCACCATCAATTCGGACATCCGTCTCGATACTAAAACAATCAAGATACCAACAGCCATCGGCGTCTGCGATTCCGGTCAAATTTTACTTGGCGTAGCTTACGGACACCGCGCCAAAATTGGCGGTTCGAATATCATCGCTGCGGGCCGCTTGGTGCCCAATGATTATGTCTTGAACCCACCAGATTTCATTACCCTGAATTTCGACTGATGACGCACCCAACATATATAATTGGTGCTTACGGCTATACAGCACAGTTGGTCGCGGCAAAAATGGCAGAAGCCAATTTAGCATTTATAGCTGTTGGCCGCGATCAGTCCAAACTTGCGCAAGTGCAGGAGCGCTTTGCCAATTGTGTTGGCCTCATCGTTGCCGATTGTCAGCATGCTGCAGATATAGATTTTGTGGCAAAAGGGGCGCTTGTGGTAAACTGCGCCGGGCCGTTTAATCTTTTTGCGCCCGAACTCATTAGCCGCTGTGTGGCTGTTGGCGCACATTATTTAGATATCACCGGAGAACAAGAAATTGTATGCCACAGCTATGAGCACTACGCCGCTCTTGCCGTGCAGAACGAAGTTTGCGTGGTCCATTCCATGGCTTTTGAGTCGGCCCTGACCGATTTATTAATAAGTAGGGTCCTGCTGAAGACCGACCAGAGAGCCGTGACGGAAGTGAATTCTTATTACAAATTGGGGAGTCAGCAAATGAGCCCAGGTACCAAACTGACCATGAAACTAGCGAATTTTACGCCCAACTACATCGTGGAAGATCAGCGCTTGCAGCCCTTGTTGCAACAAGTGGCAGAGGTCCCTCAAGATTTGCCCTTTGACACTGCTCGTATAGTGCCTTACCCAGAGGTTATCTTTGCTTTTGAACGCCTCAAACCGCAGCGTGCTGCGTCGCATTTTGTGCTTGAACCAGACAGTAATTTAGCTTTTGCGGGCAACTTTGCCAAGATGGGCATGAACGATTCAGCGCAACAAGCAGCAATCGTGCAGCGCTTCAAAAACGTGCAGCATGTGGGCCCAGACGCTGCTGCAAGATCAGCACAAGATTTTGAACTTTATGTGTCTTTGCTTTGCGCAGATAAAAATTATGTCGAGGCCATTCGAGGTTATAATATGTATGAAATAACCGCCGCTTTGGTCGTTCTGGCCGTTCAGCACTTCGCTGCGCAGCCAACACATTTTGGGGTGCTGAGTCCGGGTCAATTTCTAGGTCAAAAAGGCTTAGATTGGCTCTCCAACAATCCATATTTTCAGTTCATTAGTCCTAAATCTGATTGATCGAGATGCAAAAATTCAGATTTACAATGCATTTGTTGGTTTTTCCAGTCTTGCAGCTCATGGCCATGCTGGGTTTGTGGATGCTTCCACTTGCTGGTATAGCCCACCTAGCATTGGTTTGTTTGGCGGCCTTTTTGCTGAATTGGAACTTGCACGTGAGCATTCACCACTTGGTGCATCATCCGCCAAAGCATAAAGGCATCCGCAATTTGTGTTACCTGTTTGCTTCCTTACTACTTGGTCTCCCGTTTCATTATTATCAGCTCATTCACCGCAATCATCATTTCTTCAACAATGAACCTGGCGATTTTACAAGTACCTGGAAACTTCAAGATGACAAGCTCAAGCAACGGCCATTTTGGTCTTATGTCCTATTTTGGTGGGTGCCTATCGTTCCGTTGCGCAAGCAAATTGAAACAGCCAAAGCCGCTGGATGGTTGAGTCAGAAAGGTGCACGCTTTTTACGTTTAGAGCTGCTTTTGATTCTGCTCTTTTACGTATTGCTCTTTTTAATAGTTGGTTGGAAAGTCCTGTTGTATGCACTACTTGTTTATTTGGGCTGGGTATTGATTAGCGCTCAAAATTATGGCCAGCATTTACCGTCTGATCCGGAAATTCAAACGACGAGCATTCACAAGAAGTGGTATAATGACTTAACACTAAATAATGGCTTGCACCACGAACACCATCAGAAACCACAACTCAGTTATGATCTTTTAGAAAAAGACCAAAACTTAAAAACAATAGAACAGCCTCATTTGACTGCCGGATTTTGGCCAAAAGCTTGGAGAGGCAGTTTTGTGGTGACGGTGCTGCTCATTTTAGGGCTTCTAGCGCAACTGCCGAATTTGCAAATGACCGGTAGCTTAGATGGTTTTGCTGCAGGTGCTACGCCAGTTTTTAACGATGCGCGCGCTTATGATTCCATTTTTGGACAAAGTAAATACCGCTATTATTGGAGCATCACGCCGAGCCCAAATGCCAAACTCAGTTTTTTAAGCGCTAGCACCGAATTTGAGCAAGCACTAAAAGCCCAGACTCCTGAGCTCGAGTTGCTCAGTTCGGCGCGTCAGTTGCGCAAATTCTCCCAATTGCGCTTGTATCCAAAGCACATGGCCGCCAGCGATTTTTTGAAAATTGCAGCCAAACATCCGCAACTTGGCAAGCTCATTTCAAAAGATGAGCGCTCGTTTTTACTCATTGCAGATTACCACGGTGTTGCCATTCCCTTGAAAAAAGTGACGGCGCTACAAGAACAAGCGCGTCCTCAAATCGAGGAAATAAGGGGTTTTGGCATGCAAGGGCTCGAGGCGGCTATCGCAAGCTCCATGCAAGAAGATATCGTAAACATTACAGGACTCATATTTATATTGTTTGGCGCTTACTTATTTTGGCGTTACCGACATTGGAGTGCGATCGTTTATTTGGTGGGCAATATGCTGTTGTCTATTGTCTTGACAGTTTGTTTGTTCCCGGTCTTTGGCTTTCAAATGACGGTGGTGAGTATCCTCGCCTTGCCAATCGTACTGGTGCTTTCTTTGAGCGATGCCATTCACTTACTCGACGGACTCGCTAAAGGGCAGACGAGCAGCACAACCATTTCAAAAATTTGGGTGCCATCCTTACTGAGTAGCCTCACCACGGCCATTGCCTTTTATAGTTTTTATTTCAATGACGCGCCCAACATGGTGCAGCTTGGCATGGTCACTGGAACGGCCGTATTGTTGGAATTCTTAGTTTCCATGGCTATGGCCCAGCAATTTTTGCACAAGGTGCGTTTGCGCAATGCAGAAAGCCAACTCATGCGCGCAACGAGTCATTTTTTGGAGCGCCGACAAAAAGCCATTGGTTGGGCATTGTTGGGCTTGGTATTGGTTGCGGTGTTCATGCTGCCCAAGTTGCGTTTCGATGCGAGCACCGACGATTTCTTTCCAGATGGGCACCCCGTGACTAAAGAACATGCTTATTTCAGGAGCCAATTTGATGCCCAAAAAGTACTGCATCTTTGGTTTGATAAACAAGACAATGCAGCACAGCAGCGCCGGCAAGTTGAGGCTTGGCTTGGGCAACAACAGGCACCACAGCTCATCGGCTATGACTTCAAACCAAAAAGCGCCGAACAGCCCTTGGCTGCAAGTATTTATTTTTCGGACACCAAGGCAATCGGGGCCTTTTACAAAAAACTCGAGCGGCAGGGGGAATTGCGCAAGCAGCATTTGGGCCTGCACGCATATAGTCCGTTTGTGGTTTTTGATGTCGTGAACCAACAAGTGGCGGCATCTTTGTTTTGGAGCTTGCTCACGGCAAGTTCAGCAATAGTATTACTCATGTTATGGCTGACTCAAAATCCGCTGCAGGCTTTGCTAGGGTTTGTCCCGAATTTAGTGCCTCTTGCGGCTGTAGTGGTCTTTTTTGTTGGTTTTGACCAAGGCCTCAATATGCTCACGGCACTCACTTTGGTGGTGTGTGTGGGCCTGCTCGACGACGACACCATCCACGTGTTGTATCAAAAGTATGTTTTGCGTGCGCCGATCGCACAAATGAATCCGGTCATTATACACGCCGCAGTGCTACTCGCATTAGGTTTTGGGTGTTTTATCTTGAGTAATTTCAAACCAACCCGCTTATTTGGTGGTGTAAGTGCCTTGGTTTTCGTGGTGGGTCTGCTCGGTGAACTCACGTTATTTCAATGGATTTTAAATCAATTCAAAAAGGAAAACAATGACCAACACTAAGCTGCAAGCACAGGCCGAGAAAGTTTGGGCGCTCAATGGAAATGAGGCGCTGGCTTATGGTGCACTCCATGCTGGTGTGGCTTATTTTGCACATTATCCGGGTTCGCCCGTCAATGGGATCGAGCCTGTATTGAAACAACTCAATACACAACATGCCGCCCAAATTACCTTTAACGACGCGCTCAATGAGCATGTTGCTGCCTGTGCTGCGATGGGTGCAAGCATGACGGGTGCGCGCACAATGCTCGTGATGAAACACGTCGGGCTCAATATTGCCGCAGACCCGCTGAATTATGTGGGATATGCAGGCATCAAAGGCGGAATGCTCATTGTGGTGGGCACCGACCCTGGGGCTAATTCGAGTACCGGAGAAGAAGACGTGCATTGGTACGCCAAACAATTTAATTTACCATTGTTTGAACCCACGAGTCCGCAGGCGCTTTATGATTGCTGCCGAGACGGGTTTGCGCTTTCAGAAGAACTTGGCTTACCCATTCTGATTTTCGTGACGGGCTTGATTTGTCATCAAAGTACGCGGGTACAAACGCATGAAATTACGCCAGTGAAACGCGCGTATTATTTTGAAAAAGACCGCGATCGCTATATCAATGTGGGCCAACGCGCTGTTCAAAATCACCGCTTGTTGCTTGAAAAAATGGCGGTTTATGCCCAAACTCACGCTTTTTTGAAAGTAGACGGACCTTCAAACGCGCCTTTAGCCGTGATCACAAGAGGCAATACAACTCTCCACTTTGCTGAGATTCAAACCTACATTCCGCAATTAGCCAATTGTACCTGGATCCAACTCAATGGGGTGTATCCGCTGCCAACTGCTGCATTATTGCCCTTGCTCCAAGACAAAACGGAGATCATTGTGATGGAAGACCAAGATGGGTTTGTGGAGTACTTGCTCAAAATGGAAATGTACAATGTACTCAGCGCAAAAATTCAGGGTAAAAATTTATTTCCTGCTTATGGAGAATTGCGCATCAATGAACTGCTAGAAATTTTGTGTGCCTACTTTGGCGTAGCTTATCCGTTTGCAGGCTTGCCGAGCTTGCCTATTCCGGAGCGCTTGGGAACATTTTGTGAAGGCTGCCCACATACCGGAAGCTATTTTGCCATCGAACAAGCGCTGCCCGAACAAGAACGCATCATTGGCGGCGATATCGGCTGCTCTTCTTTGCCTCCTTTTCGGGCAGATTGGTTACTGTGCATGAATGCCGGTATTGGCCTCGCGCAGGGCATGGCGCCGTTTGTGAGTAGTCAAAAATTAGTGTCCACGGGCGGTGACGGCAGCTTTTTTCATGGCGGTTTACTTGCGGTGCTCAATGCCGTTCAAAATAAAGTCAATTTAGTGCATTTGGTCTTTGACAACAAAAGCGTCGCCATGACCGGCCATCAAGCCTCTGCTTCTACCCAAGTAGCTTATGCAGATTTGCTGCGTTCGTTGGGCGTTGCTTCTTTTGCCGAGGCCAGTGCTTTTCATCCCAAAGAACTAGAAGCTTTAGTCAGAGAAAAGGAACAACTCGAAGGGGTACACGTCATTTGGGTTAGTGGTGCTTGTGCGCAAATTCCAGATGCCCGTTCCAAGTTTAGACGCGCCAATTACGCGCCGCAAATCGATGCCAGCAAATGCGCCTCGTGCACGCTCTGTTATGAGGCTTTGGCCTGCCCCGCAATTGATCAAAATGATTTAGGTCAGTTTCAGATCGATTTGTCTCGTTGTATGCGCTGCGGGGTTTGTCATGAAATTTGTCCGAACGACGCCATCGATTTAGGCGCCAAAAATCTGCAAGCATGAAGCAAGAATTGCGCATACTCATTGCCGGAGTCGGCGGGCAGGGCATTCACGGTTTTGTGCGCGTGCTGCAACATGCAATGACCGAACAGGGTTATGAATTCATTAGCGCGCGTTACAAAGGCGGCGCTCAAAGCTTGGGTAGTGTGCATGCAGAATGTAAAATCTTTTTGAGCGCAGCCCAAGCAAATGCACAGCAAAGTAGCCAGTTGATCCCGGGCACACTCGATATTTTGCTTGGCCTCGAACGCTGGGAAACACTGCGTTTTTTACCTTTTTGCCATGCCAATACACTCATTGTGGCCGACACCTTCACCGAATTTCCGCCCGGCACCAAGCGCAGTAAAGATCTGCCAAGTATTGACACCTATTTTGCCAATTTGACCAACCCGCTGATCAGTAGGGATTTCATCCAACTTGCACAAGAGAAAGGCTGGTCAAAAACAGCTGTTCCTATTTTACTTTTTAACGAGGCCATTCGTTCGCTTGGCCTCACACAATATATTCAACCGCTTAAACCTTTTTAATATGAATTGGAAAGAAAACTCCAGAGTAGCCATGCACTGGCACACCAACGAACAAGGCAATAAAATTGTCTGTGACCTTTGCCCGAGACATTGTCAGACCCAAGCAGGTCAGATGGGATTTTGTAAAGTCAGGGGCAACGTCGATGGTACTTTTCATACCTTCAATTTTGGCAAATCCGTCACGGCAACCCAAGAGTGTATAGAAACCGAGGCGGTCAATCATTTTATGCCAGGGGCGCGCATCCTGAGCTTGGGCAATATCGGCTGCATGATGGCGTGTTCGTATTGTCAGAACTGGCAAACTTCTCAAATCAAGCACCTCAACGATGCCAATGTGTTCGAATATACGCCCGAACAAGTGATTGAACTTGCCGTTTCCAACGATATCAAAGTCATTTCTTGGACTTACAATGACCCAGTGGTATGGCATGAATTTGTGTTGGAGACTTCCAAACTAGCCAAGGCAGCTGGGCTCACCACTTTATATAAATCGGCGCTTTACATCGAGCTCGAACCGCTGCACGAACTGATCGAAGTCATCGATATCTTTTCGATCTCGCTCAAATGTATGGATGACGCCATTTACCGCAAAGAGAACAAAGGCAAACTCCAACCTGTGCTCGATGCCATCGAACTTATTGCAGCTTCCGACCGTCATTTAGAAATATCTCAATTAGTAGTGACTGGGCTCAATGACGACGGTACAGACGCCATCAAAACAGCGCGCTGGATGCGCGAAAAACTCAAGCCAGAAGTGCCACTGCATTTGGTGGCGTATCATCCGAGTTTCAAATACAAAAAACCGCGCACTGAATTGGCAACGCTACTCAAACTGCGCGAGCTCGTCCTCAACGAAGGGCTGGAATACGTGTATTTAGGTAACGTATATGCCGACGACATGAGCAATACGTATTGCAAATCTTGTTCTCATTTGCTTGTAGAACGATTTGGGCTTTCGGTTCAGGTACCGGGTCTAGATGTGCATGGGAATTGTAAAAATTGTCAAACGCCTTCCGTTATTCGAGATGCATTAGGCGGACAACCATCCGAAAAGCCGGTCCTTGCACCATTTGTTTCCGATCAAACGTATGCTTTTGAATGGAACGAAGAAATCAGATCAGTTCATATTTTCTTGGAGCGTCCGCAAAAAGATACCGTACGCATCCAATTGAAGCGGATGCCAGCTAATACGGTGCAATATCTTGAACTCAATGAAGGGCTTGAACGCATCATTTTATCCAAAAGTAGTGCAGAAGAAACACAGCTGCTCATTGAAACGGCTTGCCAAACGCCACTGCATATTTTGCCAGTACTTGACCGTGCACACTTCCCTGTAATTGATGAAACCAAAGCATCTAGTTATGCATAAACTGACCCAAATCTTAAAACAACGCGTAGATACGACCAACGCAGCGCCTGTTGTCACGCCTATTTATCAGAACAGTGCTTTTGAAGCGCATTCACCCTTCTTCTATACACGCAAGAACAATCCAAATGTTGAAGAGTTGGAACAGGTTTTTTGCGCGCTAGAAGAGTCTGCACATGCGGTTTGTTGCTCGACTGGCATGGCTGCCATTTCCAATACGCTGCTTTTGTTGAAGCCAGGTGATCATTTGGTCATCAATCAGCTCATTTATGGTTGTTCTTATGTCTTGTTTGAACGGTTTTGCGAACAATATCAAATTGCACTGACCGTACTTGATCTAAGCACACAAGAGGGAATTTTAGCCATCCCTCAACAGGTTACTATGGTTTTATTTGAGACACCCACCAATCCATTTGTGCGCAGTATTGACATTGCAGTCGTCGCCCAACAGGCTAAAAAGCATAATCCGTCTTGTTTGATTGTTGTAGACAACACGTGGGCAACGCCATTATTCCAACAACCACTTTTGCACGGCGCTGACCTTGCGCTGTATTCAGCAACCAAATACTTTTCTGGTCATAGTGACGTCATGGGCGGCGTACTCACCACCAACGATGCCAATCTTGCCCAAAGATTGCGAGACGCGCGCTTTTATCATGGCGCAGTCATGGATCCGAACAGTGCTTGGTTATTGCGCCGAAGCATGCAGACCTTCACCATCAGGATGCGTGCACATGGCCAAGCAACCATTCAAATTCGGGATTGGTTGGCCTCCCAAAGTGGGGTAGAGGAAGTTTTTTATCCGGATGTCGATGGCCAACAATTAACAGGCTATGCCACTTTGTTGTTTTTTACACTCGATGCCAAGTTGAGCGAACGCTACGATGAATTTGTGGGCGCCCTCCAACTTTTTGACACCGGCACCGGAATGGCCTGCGTTACCTCAATGGTTGCCCGACCTTTTACAGGAAGCCATGCCTCCATGAACGAGCAGCAAAAACAGCAAATGGGCCTCACACGTCAGTTGGTTCGCCTGAGTATTGGCTTAGAAGAAGTCGAGGACCTCATCGCCGACCTTCAACAAGCATTTGACCATATTGGCGCCCATGAAAAATGACACGCTAGATCGGCAAAATTCATTTTTGCGTGCCTGTGCCATGCTCTCGCTCTTGTACTTGCACCTCGCACTCAGTTTTACTTGGATACCAAATTTATATGGCATTTGGCCAATTGCGGTAACTGAGCCGAGCATCAACCTCACGGGCTTCGCTTCACTGTTAAATTTGTTCGGGCTCCTCCTATTTTTTATTCTTTCCGGGTATTCCA
>JACCDM010683604.1_pt1 | contig 14334 bp, 12 predicted proteins | sample 7445851 | NCBI WGS metagenome assembly JACCDM01 (sample SAMN15323438, study PRJNA562643) | freshwater metagenome | isolation source: river surface water | place: USA:Blue River Watershed | collected 2017-08-16
ATCCTTTTTCACTGGTTAATGCTTTAGCAAGCAGTTCAATTACGTCTTCATCTTTTAGCGGATTTAAAGGTAAAACTAAAGATCTACTCATAAGGGCTGAATTTATTGAAACTGAAGGATTTTCGGTTGTTGCAGCAACTAATGTGACCCACCCTTCTTCAACCCCAGCTAAAAGAGAATCTTGTTGAGATTTAGAAAATCTATGAATTTCGTCAATAAACAACACAGTGCCAACACCTCTGGCAAATCTTCTGCGCGCTAAATCAATTACTTCACGTACTTCTTTCACCCCACTTGAGGTTGCAGAAAGTTCCACAAAAGATCTTCCAGTAGAAACTGAAACCACGTGAGCCAAAGTTGTTTTGCCACTTCCAGGAGGACCCCACAAAATTAAAGAGGTGGCAGCTAATTTGTTGTCATCATCTGGATTTAATAAACCTCTTAAAGGCGAATCTGCTCTTGTTACTTGAGGTTGGCCTACTACTTCATCCAATGAACCAGGACGCATTCGTGCGGCTAAAGGCGCGGTTACAGATTTATTATTGGCAGGAATTTCTATAGGTTCAGCGTCAAACAGCGCATCATCCATAATTATTTTTCAGGTTTGAAATCTATGCCAGCTTCTTTTCGTTGCGCTGGAGTAATAGGTGTTGGAGCACCAGTGAGAGGATCTTGTCCTCCTCCACTTTTTGGAAATGCAATCACATCTCTGATGCTGGTTGCCCCAGTTAATAACATGACAACGCGATCCCAACCAAAAGCAATTCCTGCGTGAGGTGGTGGTCCGTACTTAAATGCCTCTAGAAGGAAACCAAATTTATCTTGAGCTTCTTCATCACTAATTCCTAAAATTCTAAACACTTCTTTTTGAACATCTGCTCTATGAATTCGAACAGAACCTCCACCTATTTCATTACCATTCAAAACTAAGTCATAAGCCCAAGCAAGAGCTGAACCCGGATCTTTTGAAAATGTGGCAAGAGATTCTGCATTTGGTGAAGTAAAGGGATGATGAACTGCAGTCCACACAAGTTGACCTTGATCATTGGTTACTTGTTCAAACATTGGCGCATCAACTACCCAAACAAAATTCCATTCTTTTTCATTAATCAAGCCAAGTTTTTGACCAATTTCTAATCTTGCTGCACCGAGCAAAGCTAATGCTTCATTTCTTGCACCTGCTGCAAAGAAAACTGCGTCACCAGTTTTTGCACCTACTGCATTCATCAAACCATTTCGTTCTTCATCACTTAAGTTCTTAGCAACTGGTCCAGCAATTTCACCATCTTCAGAAAACACTGCGTAAGCCAAACCTTTAGCCCCACGTTGTTTTGCCCACTCTTGCCAGGCATCAAATTGTTTTCTCGGCGTACTTGCACCACCTGGCATTAAAACAGCGCCAACATGGTCTGCTTGGAAAACTCTAAATGGTGTGTTTTTGAAGTATTGCGTTAAATCAATTAATTCAAGATCAAATCTTAAATCTGGTTTGTCAGATCCGTATTTTCTCATTGCTTCGTGATAAGTAATTCTTGGAATTACCCCGATTTCATGTCCCAGAATTTCAGACCACAATGTTTTAATAACTTTTTCGCCCACCTTGATGATGTCTTCTTGATCAACAAAAGACATTTCAATATCAAGTTGAGTAAATTCAGGTTGACGATCTGCTCTAAAATCTTCGTCTCGGTAACAGCGTGCGATTTGGAAATATCTTTCCATTCCGCCCACCATCAATAATTGTTTAAACAATTGTGGAGATTGAGGTAGTGCATACCAAGAACCCGGTTGCAGTCTTACTGGGACTAGAAAATCTCTTGCCCCTTCTGGAGTTGAACGAGTAAGCGTTGGAGTTTCAATTTCAATAAAGTCATCATTCAACAAAACATCTCTGGCATATTGACTTACTTTGCTTCTAATTCTTAAAGCAGACCCGGGGCCCCCTGGGCGTCTTAAATCAAGGTATCGATATTTAAGTCGAGCTTCCTCGTTTACATCGACTTCTTTATCAATTTGAAAAGGTAAAGCTTGAGATTGTGATAAGACATTTACCTCACTAGCAAAAACTTCAATAGCTCCCGTTGGTAAATCTTTGTTTTCGTTGCCTTTAGGGCGAAGCTTTACTTGACCTTTTATTTGTACACATGTTTCTGGTTTTAAATCATGAGCTAACTTCTCGTCGTGTACTACTACTTGGACAATTCCTGAAGCATCTCTTAAATCAATAAAGGCAACTCCACCGTGATCGCGACGATTCCCAACCCAACCAGCGAGGGTAACTTTTACCTCAGCATCAATTGCTCGAAGTGCATCAGCTACATGTGTTCTTAACACTTAATTTACGTCCCTTGTTAAACCCAAAAATTACTTACTTATTTATTAGTTCTCAGTCTGTCGTATCGCTTGAATCAAGTGCGCAACCATGTCACCTAATGCGACTTGGTTTTGGGAAGAATCCCCTAAATTCTTTATTTGAACCTGGGCACTGCTTACTTCTTCATCACCGATGACCACGGCAAATTTTGCACCACTCTTATCGGCTGCCTTCATCGCACCCTTTAGTCCACGATCTCCATAAGCCATGTCTGCTCTTAAATCTGCAGATCTAATTTGTTGTAAAAGAGAAACTGCTAAGGAATGTGCTTTGTCGCCAATTGGCACGATGAAAATATCAACTAAGGATTGATCTCCCACTATTAAGTTTTCTGCTTCACAAGCCATCAAAGTTCTATCTGTTCCAATTCCAAAACCAATTCCACTTAAATCTTGTCCACCAAGAGAAGCCATTAGACCGTCATAACGACCCCCGCCACCTATTCCAGATTGTGCACCTAATTCAGGATGATCAAATTCAAAAGTTGTTCTGGTGTAGTAATCAAGTCCTCTAACAAGTCTTGGTGCAGGAGTAAATGCCACATCTGTTGCTTTTAGTAAATCCTCTACTTCTTTGTGATAACTAGAACATTCGCTACATAATTCGTTAATTATCAATGGTGCGCTAATTAGTTGTTTCTGAACTTCTGGACGTTTATCATCTAGTACTCTTAATGGATTTACTTGAGCCCTATTTTTGGTTTCTTCATCTAGATCAAGTTTTGTTAAGTAGTCTGAAAGTTTTTCTCGATATTTTGGTCGACAATTTGCACAACCTAGTGAAGTTAATAAAAGATTGAAGTTTCTTAAGCCCAGGGATCTAAAAGCATCATCAGCAACACTTATTACTTCCACATCCAATGCTGGATCTGGTGCACCAATTGCTTCAATTCCAACTTGTTGTAATTGTCTGTATCTTCCTTGTTGTGGTCTTTCTGCTCTAAAGAAAGGTCCTTTGTACCAAAGTTTTACTGGAAGTTGTCCGCGATCTAATCCATGTTCAATTACTACACGTGCCACACCAGCTGTTCCTTCTGGTCTTAAAGCAAGAGTTCTTCCACCTCTATCTTCAAACACATACATTTCTTTACTAACAACATCTGTTGATTCGCCAATTCCTCTAACAAAAAGATTAACATCTTCAAATACTGGCAATTCAACGTAACCATAACCGGCTAAAGTTGCAGCATTACCAATTGCATTTTGAACAGCTAAAAACGAATTTGAGCGCGGTGGAAAATAATCAGGAACACCTTTAGGTGCTTGAAACTGTCCCGCCACTTTGACCTGCTCCTTATTTATATTTACTAAACCAAGTGTCGCAGGTAAGGGTTACTTGAGCGCTCATCTTGGATTGTTGTCGAAGGTCCGTGTCCTGGATAAACGCTCATTGCATCAGGAAATTTAAGAATTACATTTGCCAAAGTGTGATCCATGGCGCTGGAGTTACCTCCCGGTAAATCGGTTCGACCAATTCCTCTGTTGAATAAAACATCACCTGAGAACAAATGATTTCCAGTCTCAAAAACAGTGGAGCCTTCAGTGTGGCCAGGAGCATGGTGAGTCTTAATTTTTATTCCAGCTAAATCAAGAGTTCTATTTTCTTTCATAAGTTTTAATTCATCTGGTCGATATTCAGGAATTCCACCTGCCATATTTACTATCTCTTGCCATCCACCTTTTGAATAAGCTTTCTCTGGTTCATTAACCATCCATTCATCATCGGAATGTAAATACGCAGCAATGTTGTGTTCTTTACAAAGTGGCACAACTGACCAGACATGATCCATATGTCCATGTGTCAACAATGTTGCAACGGGATGAAGTCCAAATTGCTCAGCAATTCTTTTTATCCCTGATAGGGATTCAAATCCTGGGTCGATAACGATGCACTCAGAGTTGGCTTCATTGGCGACTAAATAGCAGTTTGTCGCCCAAGGTCCTGCAGGAAATGATTTAATCAGCATTTACTTATTCAATCCTCTACTCGGATTAATTCCGCACCGGCTTACAGCCTAGACTTTAACTAATCGAAATAAGCCCAATGTGCAATTGAAAGGTAACAATGTCTGACCAAGATCGATCAAACACAACCAAAAAGTCAACAGTTTATGTTGCTCTCATTACAGCTTTAGCAATAATTATTGGTTCAGTGATTTTAGGACTTGGCGGACAAACAACACCTCAAGAACCAGCACCAGAAGCTGCTCCTGCAGTTGAATTACCAAATGCTGGGATTACAGAATCAAATAAAGCAAGCATTACCTTCACTACTAATCAAGGTGAAATTGTAATTGAAACAACTCCAGCCGTTGCTCCTTTAACAGTTAATGCAATTGCAGCTCTTGCTCAAAAAAATTATTTTGATAACACAATTTGTCACCGCTTAACAACAGCGGGAATTTATGTCTTGCAATGTGGAGATCCAACTGGAACAGGAACTGGTGGACCTGGTTTTAATATTCCAGATGAAAATCTTCCGCAATCATCAGAAAATAACTATCCAGCAGGAACTGTGGCAATGGCAAACGCTGGACCTGGAACTTCTGGATCCCAATTCTTTTTGGTTTACCAAGACACAACTCTGGGCCCTGATTACACGATCTGGGGCAGCGTCACCAGCGGTTTAGATATTTTGCAGACAATTGCAAGTGCTGGCGTGGTTGACGGGGGTACCGATGGTGCACCTCTTACAGGCGTCACGATTGAATCTACAAAAGTAACAATTAGTTAGACACTTTCCAGAAAGAAGCAAACTAGCCCGATGACCACCAGTACAAGTTCAACCGATTACGGTCGCGTTGAAAATGATGGCACCGTTTTAGTAAAAATGCCTGACGGATCTGAAAAACAAGTTGGCCAATGGGCTGCTGGAGATCCAAATGATGGTTTATCTTTCTACATTCGTAAATTCCATGAAATTGAAAACGAAATATCCCTAACTTTACAAAGACTCAAAGAAGGCAAAGGCAATGCTGAAACTGCTTTCAAACTAATTGAAAGAGTTAAAACTAATCTTGAGAACCCAACTTTTGTTGGAGATCTATCAATACTTTCAACCAAAATCGAAGAATTACAAGTAATTGCCGCTGTTAAGAAAGCTGAATTTTCTGCAGCTAAAGCCATTGCTAAAGAAAAAGCAATGGAAAAAAGAAGGCAACTCGTCGAAGAAGCGGAAAAACTTGTTGGATCAAAGCAATGGAAAGTAACAACTCAGAGATTCAAAGAAATAGTTGAAGAGTGGAAGAAACTTCCCCACGGAGTTAAATCAGAAGAGCAGGCTCTCTGGAAGAGATTTAGCACAGCAAGATCTGCTTTCGATAAGACCAGAAGACAATATTTTTCAACTCTTGAAGCAGGACGAAAAGAAGCAAATAAAGTTAAATCTGAAATCGTTGCCCAAGCCAAAGCAATTGCTGATTCCAAAGACTGGTCCGATACTGCAAATAAATTTAGAAACTTAATGGCGAAATGGAAGTCTGCCCCGATTTTGGAAAGAAAAGAAGAACAAAAACTCTGGAAAGAATTCAAACTTGCCCAAGACGTGTTCTTTGCTGCCCGAACTGCTGCTTTGTCTGTAATGGACGAACAACACACCAAAAATCTTGAAGCGAAAAAAGTTTTAGCTGAAAAAGCTGAAAAGATCCTTCCCATAACAGATATTAAATCTGCTCGTCAAGCTTTGAAACCTATTCAGGAAGAGTGGAGCAAAATTGGTCATGTTCCACGTAAAGATAAAGAAAAAATTGAATCAAGACTGAAGTCAGTTGAAGAAGCAATTCGAAGTGCTGAAAAGAATGAATTAAATAGAACAGATCCTGCAAAAAGTGCTCGTGCTCAATCAACCATGGAATTACTAGAAGCGAAGTTAGTTAAGACTGAAAAAGAACGTGAAGCAGCTCTTGCTAAAGGTGATACTAAGAAAGCTGAATCTCTTTCCACAACAATTGATAGTCAAAAAATGTTGCTTGAAGCTACAAAAGTTACTTTGGCAGATTTCACTCGCTAAACGCGATAAACGTCGTATACTCCCGCAATATTTTTCACTGCAGCCAAAACACTTCCCAAATGTTTTGGATCAGCCATCTCAAATGCAAATCTAGAAAGCGCAATTCTATCCCTTGAAGTTGAAACTGATGCACTCAAAATATTCACATGGTGCTCAGACAAAGTTCTGGTGACATCAGATAACAGCCCGTTTCGATCAAGTGCTTCAACTTGAATATTTACTAGATAAATTCCTGTGGCAGATTCAGGCCAAGTGGTTTCAACAATTCGTTCTTGCTCTTTTTTTAAATCAAGGGCATTAGTGCAATCGATTCTATGAATTGATACACCTTCACCTTTTGTGACATATCCAAAAATTTCATCCCCGGGAACTGGAGTGCAACATCTACTTAAACGTGTATAAACATCATCAATTCCTTTAACATTAACACTTGGTGAATTAGTAGTAGTTCCACTTCTTCTAACTCGGGTGGGAGCAATTGCTTCTGCTAGATCTTCTGTTGCTCCTTCTTCCCCACCATGAAGTTGTAACAATTTAGAAACCACACTTTGAGCACTAACTTTTCCTTCACCTACTGCTGAATAAAGCTCGTCAATCCCCTTAATTCTTAATTCGTGTGCAACTCCTACTAATGCTTGATTTGCCATCAAACGATGCAGCGGCAAGTTTTGTTTTCGTAATAATTTGGCGATCGCATCTTTACCTTGTTCAAGATGCTCTTCTCGTCTTTCTTTGGTAAACCATGCTTTGATCTTGCTTTTAGCTCTGGTAGAGACTGCAAAATTTAACCAGTCTTGAGAAGGACCTGCGGTTTCAGATTTAGTTGTGAAAATTTCAACATTGTCACCACTGGAAAGACTGGAATCTAGGGAAACTAATTTGCCATTAACCCTTGCTCCCACGCAGTGGTTTCCAACTTCGGTGTGCACTGCGTAAGCAAAGTCAACTGGAGTTGCCCCATTTGGTAGCGCAATAACATCTCCTGCTGGTGTAAAGACAAAAATTTCTTGTTGTTGACCTAAGTCATAACGCAAGGAATCCAAGAATTCATCTGGATCTTCTGTTTCTTTTTGCCAGTCAACAAGTTGGCGAAGCCAGGCCATGTCATCTGTAGGTTTGGAGTCACTTCCTTGACGCTCTTTGTATCTCCAATGACTTGCCACACCATATTCAGCTTCCTTATGCATGTCATGGGTTCTGATTTGAAATTCAACTGGTCGACCATTTGGGCCGATAACAGTTGTGTGAAGAGAGCGATAAAGATTAAATTTTGGCATTGCTATGTAATCTTTAAATCTTCCAGGAACTGGATTCCACCTGGCGTGAATTGTCCCTAAAGTTGCATAACAATCTCGAACATCTTCAACCAGTATGCGAATTCCCACGAGGTCATAAATCTCGTTGAACTCTCTGCCTCTAACAATCATTTTTTGGTAAACAGAATAAAAATGTTTAGGTCTACCACTTAAGTCTGCTTTTATTTTTGCACTGGATAAATCTTTTTGTACAAAATCGATTACTTCAGCGATATCTCGTTCTCTTTGAGGAGCTCGATGGCTAACCAGATTTACAATTTCGTCATACATTTTTGGATAAAGTCCTGCAAAAGAAAGATCTTCTAGTTCCCATTTGATGGCATTCATTCCTAAACGATGAGCAAGAGGGGCAAAAATTTCTAAAGTCTCACGGGCTTTTTGTTCTTGCTTTTCAGCTGGCAGAAACTGCAAAGTTCTCATGTTATGTAAACGATCGGCTAATTTAACAAGTAGCACTCGAATGTCTTTGGCCATTGCCACAACCATTTTGCGCACAGTTTCGGCAGCACTAGCATCACCGTATTTAACTTTGTCTAATTTGGTAACGCCATCAACTAATCTGGCCACTTCTGAACCAAAATCTTCTTCTAATTTTTCAATTGAGTATCCAGTGTCTTCGACAGTGTCATGCAAAAGCGCTGCAGCTAAAGTCTCACTTGACATTCCAATATCTGCCAAAATTGTGGCAACAGCAAGTGGATGGGTTATGTATTCTTCCCCACTTCGTCTTTTTTGACCCAAGTGTTGCTTTTTTGCAACTGCATAAGCTTTCGATACTAAATCAAAATTATCTTTAGAGTGGTATTTCTTTAAAGTCTTTAATAACGGTTCAAGTTCAGGATTATCTAATTTCCGACCAGTTATTTTGGCAAATCTACTGCGCGTGACTGGAGCGTCTGACATTGTTGACGCCTCCCAGGAATTTCTTCAACTGTTGGCTCTTTAGTTTAGCAATGATTAAAAAGCTAATTAAAACTACTTAAGATTTCTTTCTTTTTGAGCGCGTAACGCGTTTAGGTTGTGTTCTTGGTCCTGCTTCCAAGACCTGATTTGCCAAACTTGCGTTGCCCGAAACTTTCATTGCCTCAGGTCCAACAGTGCCAGCATTGGCTCGGCGGGCATGAACTCTTCTACTTAAGGCTTGAATTTCAGGTTGACGTTCTTTTAATTGAACCAAAAATGGTGTGGCAATAAAAATAGAAGAATAAGTACCAGCTGCAATACCTACGAATAGCGCCAACGCTAAATCTTTAAGTGTTCCAGCTTGCAAAATTCCAACACCAACAATCAAAATTGCAGCTACAGGCAAAAGGGCCACGATAGAAGTATTAATCGATCTGATCAATGTCTGATTTAGAGCAAGGTTTGCCGATTCTCGATAGTTCAATCTTGATTGAGCAATAATTCCCCGAGAATTTTCTTTTACTTTGTCAAAAACCACAACGGTGTCATAAAGGGAATAACCCAAAATTGTCAAAATTCCAATCACTGTTGCTGGTGTTACTTCAAAACCGGTAATGGCATAAACCCCAATTGTGATCAACAAATCATGAAGTAGGGCAACTATTGCAGCTGCTGCCATTCTCAATTCAAAGTACAAAGTTAGAAAAAGAATTACTAGCAAAAGAAACACACCTAAACCAATTAAGGCTTGGCGGGTAATGTCTGCTCCCCAAGATGGGCCAACGGATTGAGTAGTAATCAAAGCTGGATCAACTTTAAAATCGGTTGCAATTTTTTTTGTGAAGCTTTCAATTTCTGTTTGCTCTAATGGTGGAGTTTGAATTTCTAAACGCTCATTGCCAACTGCGATAATTACTGAAGTTGGAACTCCTGCTGCCTTAACAATATTTCGTGCATCTTCCACACTAATGGTGCTTGGCACATTAAATTTAGCTCCACCTTTGAATTCAATACCTAGATTTAGCCCGCGACCAAAAAGTCCAAATGCGGCAATGGCAATGATAATTAATGAGACCACATACCAAAGTTTTCTTTTGCCAACAAAATCTACAGAAGTTTCACCTGTGTAGAGACGATTTCCTACTTCGTTAAACTTCATCTTTTCTCACTTTCAATCAAAATTGTGCTTCCAGCAGTTAAACGTTTTCGAGATACTCCAGTCAAAATGCCACCTTTTTCTGCCCATTTTGATTTACCAAAATATGTAACAAGTGGATGGGTAAACCAGAACGCGACTAACACGTCAATAACTGTGGTTAGACCTAAAGTAAACGCAAAACCACGCACACTTCCCACACTTAAGGCATAAAGCACAATTGCAGCTAAAAGAGAAACAAAATCTGCGGCCAATAAAGTTCTTCTAGCTCTAGTCCAACCTAATTCTGTAGCCACACGAAGTGTTTTACCATCTCGAATTTCATCTCGAATTCGCTCAAAATAAACAACGAATGAATCTGCAGTAATACCAATTGCCACGATTGCTCCAGCAATGCCTGCCAAAGTCAATGTGAATCCAATAGTTCTTCCCAAGCCAATAATGAATAACCAAGTGAAAAACGCGGCTAATACAAGACTAAATACTGCGACAAAACCAAGGGCTCGGTAATAAAGAAGTAAGTAAATAACAACTAGACCCAAACCAATAGCTCCTGCTAATAATCCGGCAGACAATTGATCTTGACCAAGTGTTGGGCTTATCGAGGTTGATTCAGCAATATTTAATGTCACAGGCAATGCGCCATAGCGAAGCACTTGAGCAAGTTGTTTGGCTTCTTCGGCTTTAAAAGATCCTTCAATTTGAGCTTTACCACCCAAAATTGGTTCTGAGAAAAAGGGAGCAGAAGTTACTAATCCATCAAGTATGATTCCAAAACGATTTTGTGGAGAAGGCAATTTACTTAAACTAATTGATGCTTCAGAAAGTTTTGTTGCACCTGCTGAGTCAAAATCTAAAGTGACCATCCAGCCGCCAGCGCCTTGTTGAGGCAATGTTGCTTGAGAATCAGATACTTGATCTCCAGTGATAAATGCAGGAGCTAGAACAAACTTTTCAAATCCATCTTTAGAACAGGTGAGCATATATTTTGTTGGATCATCTGCTCGTCCACCTTGTAATAATCCAGGAGTTAAACAGTTAAGAGATAAATACTGCTCATAAAGTTCCTCAGAAGTTGCCGCTTGTACTGGCAATTCAGTTGGTTGAGGTGCTGGAGTTGCTGATGGACTTGGGCTTGGATTTGCGATTTCTATTCCAGATCCAGCAGCTAATACTGCTCTAAAATCTAGTCTTGCGGTTTGTTTCAAAAGATTTGTGATTCCTTCAGGATTAACTCCTGGGACAGTTACGACAATGGCTGCATTAGCGCCACTTCCTTGCACTGTAACTTCTGCTTCTGCAACACCAAAACCATTAACTCGTTGACGAATAATTTCAACTGTTTGATTAATTTGATCTTGAGTTAAAACTCCTTCAGTTCCTGGTGCTAATTCTGGAGTCAAAATAACTTGGGTTCCACCACGCAAATCAAGACCAAGTCTTGCTTCATGGGATGCACCTGGCCAATAAGTCCATACAACTGTTGAAGCTAAAACAAGAATCAATAGAATTAGTGATCTGCCTGGACGGGAACGATTAGCAGCAGACACTTTTTGATAACTCCTAGGAAAGTTTTAGAAAATTTCGGGTTAAAAACTGTTCTTATTTAGTATTCCGTATGGTCAAATTTTGTGGCCCAAGAGGTCTTATTTATTCGGTAATATCCAAGACTTGTTGAGCAGGAACACTTTTACCCAACAATTGATAGGCAGAAGGTGTGGCAATTCGACCTCGAGCAGATCTTGCTAAATATCCAATTCGCACCAAAAACGGTTCACACATATCTTCAACAGTTTCTGGCTCTTCGCCAACTGCCACAGCTAATGTGGAAAGACCAACTGGTCCTCCCCCAAATTTATTAATTAATGCATCAAGAATTGCTCTATCAATTCGATCAAGTCCTCGATCATCTATTTCAAAAAGTGCTAATGCCTTTTTAGCAACATCAATATCTACATTTCCAGAAGTATGAACTTGTGCATAATCTCTAACTCTTCTTAATAATCTATTTGCAATTCTTGGTGTTCCTCTAGATCTCTTACTGATTTCAACGGCTGCATCTTGTGTTATTTCAACTTTTAATAAACCAGCAGATCTATGAACAATTTGTTCTAATTCATCTGCTTCATAAAAATCAAGATGAGCGGTAAATCCAAAACGATCACGTAAAGGACTTGGTAATAATCCTGCTCTGGTGGTGGCTCCAATTAAGGTAAATGATGGCAAATCTAAACCAATTGCGTTTGCCCCAACTCCTTTGCCAACTACAACATCAACTCGGTAATCTTCCATCGCTAAATAAAGCATCTCTTCTGCTGGTCTTGCTAAGCGATGAATTTCATCAATAAATAGAATCTCACCTGGAGTTAAAGAACTTAAAACTGCTGCCAAATCTCCTGCGTGCTGAATTGCAGGACCAGAAGTAACTCTTATTGGAGCTCCTAATTCTGAAGCAACAATGGTTGCCAAGGTGGTTTTACCTAATCCTGGAGGTCCTGAAAGTAAAACGTGATCTGCAGAATTTCCTCTTTGTAAGGCTGCTCTTAAAATTAAATCTAATTGCTCTCTGACTCGATGTTGACCTACAAATTCAGCTAAAGTTTTTGGTCTAAGTGCGCCTTCAACTTGGCGATCTTCTTCACTTACTTCTAAACGAATAATTTCTAAACCAATATCTGAGGATGTTTCATCATCTATGTTCATCGATTTTTACTCAATATTTTTAAAGCTGAACGAAGAGAATCAGAAAGATCGGCTTCATTTTCAGGAGTTTCAACTTGTTCAGCAGCAGTAGCAGCATCTTTTCTATTCCAACCAAGCCCAACAAGAGCAGTGATTAGAGATTCTCTCCAAGAAGAATTAGTTAAATTCTTTGGTGAACCGATTTTGTCACCTAACTCTAAAATTAATCGCTGAGCGCCTTTTTTCCCAATGCCTGGAACTGAAGTTAGAGATCCAACATCAGAATTAGCAATTGCATTGCTTAGTTTTTGTTCACCCATAACTGAAATCAAGTTAAGAGCCATACGTGGACCAACACCAGAAACTGTTTGTAATAGTAGAAACATTTCTTTTTCACTAGTGTCAGCAAAACCATAAAGAGTCATATGATCTTCTCTAACAACCATGACTGTTGGAACTTGAACTTGATCTCCCACTTTTTTGCCTTTTAAAGCGTTGGCAGAAGTTAATAAATTCATACCTACTCCACCAACATCAACCACAGCACCTAATGCTGAAATTTCAGTTAGCGTTCCTTTAACAAAGGCAATCACGAAACTGCTCTCTTCCTAATTTTTTCGTCTGCTCCACCACGCCACAAATGGCATATTGCTAATGCAACAGCATCAGAGGCGTCTGCTGGTTCAGGCGGCGAGGAGAGTCCGCAAATTTTTGCAATCATTCGACCAATTTGGCGCTTATCTGCTTTTCCAGAACCTGTAACGGAAGCTTTAACTTGAGTTGGTGTGTATGTAAAAACTTGGCATCCACTTCTAGCTCCATTAACCATGGCTAAACCTGCTGCTTGAGCTGTTCCCATAACTGACTTCAAATTATGTTGACTAAAAACCTGTTCAACTGCAACCACATCTGGTTTATATTGTTTAATTATTTCTTTTAACGCGTTATCAAGTTGTAAAAGACGATCAGGTAAGGAATCACTGGCAGGAGTTCTAAAGACCATTACAGATTTGAGGATGACTTTTCGACCAGGTGCTTCATCAACGATTGCTAAACCGCATCTTGTTAAACCAGGATCAACACCTAAAACTCTCATATAAAGAATGTGACCCTTCAATTATTATTTAACTAATATTACCCAACTTGTGCCATAACTTCATCTGAAACATCAAAATTTGCCCAAACTGTTTGAACATCATCCAAATCTTCCAAAGACTCAATTAAGTTAAATATCTTTTTGGCAGCCTCAGCATCCAATTCCACGCTTACAGATGGAACAAATGATGTATCTGCAGAGTCATAGTCGATTTTGGCATTTTGTAGCGCTGTTCTAACTTGTACAAGATCATTTGGTTCACTGATTACTTCAAAGGATTCACCTAAATCATTTACTTCTTCTGCCCCAGCATCAAGCACTGCTGATAACACATCATCTTCAGTCAATGAACCAATTTTTGAAACAAGCACAACACCTTTACGAGAAAACATTTATGAAACAGAACCAAGATCGGCCATGTTGCCATCGTTTCTAGTCATAACTAAACGAACATCGCCTGCGGCTCTATTTCTATTATCGGTTAAGCATTCAATTAAAACTGCAACACCATTTGGTCCATAACCTTCATACATAATTGTTTGGTAATCAGCTGCACCTTCTTCAGTACCACTTCCTCTTTTTAAGGCTCTATCAATGTTGTCATTTGGCACAGAACTCTTTTTAGCTTTTTGAATCGCATCAAAAAGTGCAGGGTTTCCTTCAACATCTGGTCCACCAAGTCTTGCCGCTACTTCAATTTTTTTAACTAGTTTGGCAAATAATTTGGCGCGACGAGAATCAATAACAGCTTTCTTATGTTTGGTCGTTGCCCATTTACTATGCCCTGACATTTTTAATC
>JACCDM011052998.1_pt1 | contig 14325 bp, 7 predicted proteins | sample 7445851 | NCBI WGS metagenome assembly JACCDM01 (sample SAMN15323438, study PRJNA562643) | freshwater metagenome | isolation source: river surface water | place: USA:Blue River Watershed | collected 2017-08-16
AATCATTTTATTAACTTCGGCAGCAAGTTCACTAAGACCTGCACCTGAAAGGATAGAAACAAATTCCTCTAGTGCTGTGCGAGTATTATCGCGCTTTTGCTGATTGTAAAGTTCAGTAGCAGCAGCGGTATCATCCTCGCCACCTGCATCATCAGGAATAAAAGCAACAAATTCCTCGTATGTTCCACCTTTACCGTTAGAGAAAACATTGAAAATGTTTGTTCCGCCACTAACTTTAACAGACTTTGTGCTTATGAACTTTCCAGCAAAATCTCCGCCAGTATCGCCAGTACCGTCATCATCAGTACCGTCATCATCACCAGTATCAACTTTGGTTTTACTTGCATCAAGTTTCTTTTTAGCATCCTCTGCTTTTTTCTTAGCATCAGCAATTTTTTGTTTAGCAGCATCAGCCTTAGCCTTAGCCTCAGCAATCTTTTTTGCTGCTTCATCACTTTTTGCTTTTGCTGCATCAATACGAGCCTGTACCTTAGGGTCAATTTTTGTTGGCGTTGGTTCAGGTGCTTTGTATTTATCGGGACCAGTAAACTCTACTTTGGTAGGAGTTTTAGTAGGTGTTTTTGTAGGTGTAGGTGTTTTAGTAGGAGTAGGAGTCTTTACTGGAACACCACGAACTGTTGCAGGCGTTGGCTTAGGTGCGGGCGCAGGCGTTGGCTTAGGTGCAGGCGTTGGCTTAGGAGTTGGCTTAGGGCTTGGTGTTGGTTTAGGAGATGCCATCTATTAACCTACAATTCCGAAGTCACGAAGCAGGCTAAGTGCCTGATTGGTATAAGTTTCTTTAGCGTTCTTTGTGTACTGCCATAGTGGGTCGTTCTTAATAGACTTAGTAAACTCTGCAAATGTAGATTTAGCAGGCTTACCATCTACGCCAGTTTTCATGGCATACTTCATAAGGTCGTTCCACTTGATAGAACTTTCATCCATTTCAAGAAGTGAAGCCATTTGAGTACGGTAGTTACGAGTCATGTCGTAAAGAGTTCTACCTTGGTTTAAACCCTCAGAAAAAGGAGAGTAAAGGTCAGAAGCCTGTCGCTTCATTTCCTCATACCAAAATGACTCATCACGCCCATCCATTGTGTCTAGCAATGATTGGTTAATTGACTTTTTGTAGTTGTCGTCAAGGTTAACGCCATACTTCCAAGCCACATCATTGATACGGCGAATTGAACTTCCAATGCTTCCGCCACCTGAAAAGATAATGTCTGACTTAGTAGCCAAGTAATTATCTAGTTGAGCATCAGTCCAATCGTTCTTAATAGTTTCTAGGATGATGCCGTTTACACGCTTATTGTATTCCTCAGGGGTCATCATTTTGCCAGTAGTTGGGTCAATTTGGTTTAAACGGATACCCAAGGCTTCAAGGCGTTGTCTTACTGCATCTGTTTTATTGTTAACCTTTTGACCAAAAGTTGCAGCGTTGCGTGGGTCATTAGACTCTAGGAAAAAGTTACGGAAAGTTGGATACTCAGTCTGCCACCAAGTTGTGCCTTTAAGGGCTTCCATAAAGGTTGCTTCATCCCAATTCTGCTTCTTAGCAGTATCAAGAAGTTTCTCAATTTGGTCACGCATCTTGGCATCATCAAGTGTTTTGAAAGTTTGTCGCATGTAAGAAACCCATACGGTCTTATCAATAACAACTTTGTCTTTATTACCTGTACCAGTTCCTGTACTACCTGTTGAGCCAGTAGAACCAGTTACGCCAGTTGAACCTGTCGCACCAGTAGAACCTTTTACCCCACCTTGTGATGCTGAACCCTTGGCTGTGTATGGCTCAGGGTCAATGGAGTTAGGAATACCATCTCCATCTGCATCCTCTGTATAACTACCGCCACCTTGTGGGGTTACACCAGTAGATGTAGGGGTTCCGCCAAGTTGTTTAATCTTGGCATCAATGTCTTTAATCTTTTGGTCAGTTTCTTTAGCACCAAGAGTAATTGCTCTCTTGCGCTCGCCCTGTAAACGGGTAACTTCCGCTTGATTTTTCTTTTCTAATGCAGCAGCAGTTTCTGCCTTGCTTTGTGCATTAAGTTCATCAAATGCTTTCTTTGCTGCTAAGTATTCTTTTTCTGCTTTTGTGTATGCAGGAGTATTTAACTTAGCAGTTGCAAATGCCCTTCTTTTTTGTTCAAGATAAGCACCTGTTCTAGCAAGTTTTTCTTGAAGGGACATTTCCTCAGGTTGAACATTACCTCTACCACCACCGCGTGAACCGACTGGCATTATGCTTTCACCTCACGCATCTCTCCTGCTAATTCATTGAAAATAGCATCAAGGTATTTATTTTCCTGACGGGCATCATACTCATCTGATGATTTAATAAAGTCAACAACAGCCTGTTGGCGACCACCAGCACCAGTTGAACTAGATTGAGTCATAGCCTTTTGAAAAGCCTTCTCATACTCAGCACCAGTAGCATCACGACCAAGTAGTGATTGGTATGTGCTTTGAACTAGAGCCTTAGCATCCTGAGATGTGTAAGTAACTCCACCGCTGCCTTGCTTGGTATCCATTGCAAGTAGTTCATCAGGTGTAAATTTGCCACCTTTTTGAAAATACTCAATAGACTTACGCCCGTAGGCTACCCACTCATCAACACCGTTAATAACATTAACTTTTTTGCCAGCAGCATTAAACTTATCTACCCACTTTTGGCGCTCTGCTTCGGACATGGCGAACCATCTCTTAGTCCACTCATCTAAACCAACAGTTTTGTCCTTGCCATCTGCACCTTTACCTTGATAAACACCACCTGATGCTAAGGCTTGGTTGAAAATGTCCATAGAACTGGTTGAACCAGTCTTATTAGATGCAGTAGTTTCTACCGCTGTTTTATCTTTTTCATTGCCTGCCATTTAAATCACCACCGGGTCGTTTGGAAAGTATCGGTTATAGAAGTCGCTAAATTCAGGTGACTCAGCACCAAGTTGGGTAACAAACTTATCCCGAAGTTCTGCTAAATCATCATTAGAGTTTGCATCCAATGAGCGTGAACCGCCCATTTGGTCGCGTTGTAGTAATGCCTGACCAATCTTTTTACGAGCATCCAAGTACAAAGCAACAGCCTTTACAACTGCACGGTCACCATTTTGTGCCATCCATGCTTTATTTTGGAACGCTTGTTCAAGAACATCAGCACGCTTCATGTACTTGCCACGGTCAGGCGACATGTATGCTGCGTACCAATCAGGGTTATTCTGTGCCATGTAATCAAGCCATTGGCGTTTAGCATTATTGTATTGCTCTAGCAATGGGTCACGATTACTGCCGATACCGTTTTGAATTTTAAATGCATCAATAACATCTTGTATCTTACGGTATTCAGTCCAGCCACGCTTTAAGTTAGCATCCTTAATAAGTTCTGCTGGGTTACGGTTTTGACGATAGGTGTTAGCCGAACCGGGGTATGAACCTGTGCGATACTGCCATTGATAGGCAGCCTGCGAGAAGTCATACTTACCGTCAAAATCATTAGCAAGCCATCCCATAAGTTCAGGCTCACCCTTTGCCTCTGCTGTTGCCATTAGACCGCTGAACTTACGAAGGTTACGAACGGTATCTAGGTTGGCTTCAAGGCTGCCGGGGTTCTTAGATAGAGATACTGTGGCTTCAAAGAAGTCAGGATACATCTCAAAGAACTTGGCTTCTGCTTCGCCGGGTTCTGTGTATTGATTTTGGAACTGGCGGAAAACTTGCTGGTAGAAATCTACCTCAGGAGAGATAGCAAACGGTGCAGAAATTGCAGTCAAAGAACGAAGCATGTAGAACTTGTTAACTTTGCTGGTAATTTCATCTACTGTTGGCACATCTTGGCGCTTGCCTGTGTTGTAGTTGTATGTTTCATAACGCAACATTTGATTGAAGGTACGAACATACATCTCATCCTTAGACCACATGGTTTTCAGACGGCGTACTGTGCTAGGTAGAAAAATCTCAGATGCGCTGTTAGGCATACCTGCTGGGAACAGCGGTGCAAAGGCTTCCTCAAACTCAGGGCGTTGGCGCAAGATTAAGTAGGCTGGGAATACGGCATAAGGACCAAATCCCGGATTACCTGCTTGACCTTGGGTAATAACATCAAGGCTTGATAGTGGGATGTTAACTCGTTTAAACGCGTTCTCAGCCACATCTTGCCACTCACCCGGCAATGCTTTGATAAATGCATCAGGTACTTGAACCACAAGGTTAGCCATACCGCCTTCACCAAGTTGCTTAGTGTCGGTAATACGGTTGCCTTCTTGGTCAACTATCAACTGTCCATTAACAATTTGTGCAATGGTTCTAGCAGCAGTTGTAACTACCTGTGGGTTCTCGGCAACAATGCCACCCCAACGCATTAAGGTATTTTCATAGGCTGCATAGAACGGGAACAACAAGCGCATTACTTGGCTTGATGATGCACCAGTTCTACGAACAATGGTAAACAAAGTACGCTCTACTTCACGGCGGGCTTCCTCGCGGGCAGCACGCTCAGCACGGGCGATTTCATCACCTGTTAATTTATCAGTACCTCTAGCCTTAGCAATACCATCAATGTTTCGTTTAACATTTTCTTTGTAAACAACATTTACTAATGGGTGACGAGCAAAGGTATCCTCAGGAAGTGAACCTAGGAAACGCATAACACGGCGGTTAACCATGTCCACAATACGCTCTTGGTCACGGTATTCCTTACTTGTAGTTACAAGCAGACCGTTAATCTCAGGTAAATTCTCAGGGTTAGCGCCAAAACGATTAAGTAAAAATACTTCTACATCTCCGCCTGTAAGTGGCTTGCCATCCTCTTTAGCAGCACGAAGCATAAGTGCTGTGTCCTCATCAGGAACATACAACTTAACAGCATTGCGTGTATCGCTAATACGAGTTAATAAGTAATCGTTTTCCTCGCCAGCCTTTAACTTGCCAAACCCAAGTCCCTTGCCGGGAATTGTGTATGTGTTATTGGCATAGATACGACCACTACGAGTTCTAGTTAAAAATCCTAAAATCTCATCATTGGTTGCACCATCAAGAATACGACTTACGATTGGGTCCATAACCCCAGTTTCAGGGTCGCGGAAGTGTAGGTTTAATACACCAGCCCATGCTTCAAAGTAGCGTGGGTCGCCGGGCTTAACTGGTCGCATTGCTCTTGAACCGGGACCTGCAAGGAACGCCATTTGCTGGCTTCCAATAATGCTGCCCCATGTTTGTTCAGATGATGTACGAGCAAGCATCCAAGATGCATTGTTAAATACTTCATCAACTTCGTATTTCTGACCATTGGCTTCATGTGTGAAAGTTCCATAGCCAACCTTAGACTTAACAGCCATTTGTTCTGATTGACTAATGCGAGCGCCTAGGCGAGCCATCATGTCGTCAAGTTGAGCATTAACTTCTGCGTATGAACGACCAAGGTTAGCAGCAGCATCCTCAACGCCATTGTTAATCATGGCAATTAGGTTCTCATCATCATAGTAAGGAGAAACTGCTGGGCGAGTACGGCGTGATTTTTCCTTACGGCGTACTTGTGTACGAGCAACACGGCGTTCTTTAGTTGTCTGCAATGGCTGAGCAATGTCTAATGCAGCATCTGCTTCTGCTTGTGCTGCTTCAATTTGAGCGCGAGTTAACTTAGTAACTTCACGACCACGACCTGCTTCACCTACTGCCTCAGGTAGAACAATGTGTGATAGTCCACCTGCACGGCGGTCATCACCTACAACTGCACGACCAAAATTGTTTTGACGAAGGTAGTTATACAAAGGAGAGTTTTGGTCTTGCCAACCCTTACTCTTTACCCAAGCACGCCAAACCTTTACATCTCCACCAAATACTTCTTTGCGTACATCCAATGGGATGTCTGACCATTTAGTGAGATAAAGAGCATCACCGTAAACACGCATTGGTGTAACGCTTCCACCATCACGGCGGACACGGAATACTGCACGCTCTAATTCTTTAGGATTAAGGCTGCGTATTCTATCCTCATCAACCTTAACAAAACCTTTGCTTGTACCCTTGCGAAGTTCAACAATGTTTCCAGCACGGGTAGCGCCAATCATGTCTGACTTCATACGCGCTGCTGCTGTAATTAACTTTTCAGGGTATGGCTTACGAACAGGGCGTGGGTCATAACCCCACTCAAACCAAGAGTTACCATCAGTAAAGATGTCGCCTGCACGAACACGCATTTCCTCAACACGGTATTCAGGGTCTAAGTATCTGCTTCCATGAAGGTCTGCATACTCACGAAGTGGAGTTACCCAATCACCCGGATTGATAACAGCGGGTGCATCTTTAGGAACAGCACGATAAACCGTAACCATACGGTTAGGATTACCCTTGTATTCATTGATAAATTTAACAATTTCTTTATCTAGTTTAGCAAAATCTTTTCCACCAACACCATAGATGCGAGCAGCATCAGCAGAATAAACATCCTCAGGATAGATGCGAGTAATGTTATCTAGTGATGCACCAAACTCACGGTCAGGCGCTGTGTGTGCGCCACGGTAGCCAGCAGTAAATGTTGACTGTGGATGGCGTTGTGGACCTTTACGGGTAACAACTCTTAGTGGAACTGGTCGCCCAGTATCTGAGATGTAACGCTCTAGTCCAAAAGCAAATTCTTGTGTTGCATAACGGTCAGCAATTTGTGCATTAGTAGATGCAGATAATGGTCTTGTTGGGTCAAACTCAAATGCATTTGCTGTTGAACCGTGATACAAAGTAACGGCTTCTGCTTCTGCCAAGGCAGAACGAAGTCTTTTAAGTTCTCTAGGTAGAACAATGGCTGCTGCTTCCTCAACACCAACTAGATTGCCTTTAGCCTTTTCAGCAGCAATGTAGTTAGCAATTAGGCGCTCGCCACCACGCTCAATGTCTGCCATGCGGGTACGGATTTCTCCTGCAAGACCTTTACGAGAAAGGTCAAGACCACGAAGCATGTCTTGAAGTTTTGCAACTTCATCACGCAAAACATTGATGTCGTCTTTACGACCAGCCAAGACTTCAACATTATCAATAAGACGGGTAAAGCCAGCCTTACGATTTTGTAAAAATCTTTGTACAGCCGAAGGACCACCAACTGCTACCGCTGCTGGCAAAGCAAAAGCCTTAGCCATCATAGATAGTTGTGCTTCTGTAAGGTTACGAACCGTGTAACCTAGGCGCATAAGAACAGATGTCTTGAAAATGTCGTTAACATTATCAAGGGTGTTCATAAACTTTTGTCCACGAACAGCAATCTCTGTTGGGTCAATACCTGAAAGAATACCCGGAAGCACACGCTCGTAAGAGTCAATGCCATCCTTTAGTCGGCGTAAATCCATTGCAATAACAATGTTTGCAGACTCACGCTCTAACTGTGGGAACTTAGCAATTACTGGACCGTTCTCTGTAAAGATAGACAAGAAGCCACGGTCTTTGTGTTCTTTAAGTGTCTTAGCACGGCGGTAATCAAAAATTGCGTATAGTTTTTCAATCTGTTGCTGAGTCATGTTTGGGGCAATAATTCCCAAAGCATCTTTTTCAGCCAACTTAATAATGTTTAAACGCTCACCTTCGGTGGCTGCTGCAAGATACTGGTCAGCGTATGTGCCAGCCTTTGCTGCAAATGTTCCACCTGAGAGTTCAACAGCCTCACGCAAAAATGCGTTCATCTCTACATAGGAGTCGCCATCATTTACTCTGAACACACCACTTGGGCGGAACTTAGTAAAGAACTCTGACTTACCCTTCATGTAGTTAACAACCATTACGGCTGGGTGAAGGCTTGTCTTTTGTATCATTGTAATTTCAGGGTCAGCAAAAGTCTTTGCTAACTTTTCTGCACGATTGCGTGCATAACCTGAAAGTGGTCCACGGGCAAAAGTTCCACCACGGAACTCATTACCACCAGTAGAAACCTTTTCCAATGCAATACGGAAGCGGTCATCCTCTTTAACAAGATTATCTAAATAAGTTGTAACTGCCCTGTTGTATTCAGGGTTAACAATTAAATCACCATCAAGTTGTCCGTTAAGTGCTTCACGGAAAGGCTTTGGTGTATCTGTTAAGTTATCAAGAACAAGTGCTGCTTCGTCATCAACCTTTGCGATTGCTGCCATTGCTTGCTTGTCTGTACCAATTACAGCACGGAAAGTATCAACAACTTCTTGTTCAGTAGTTGCACGACCAAATAAATAAGCCATAGCGTCAGGATGTGTAACACGCTTTTTAGCCCAGTATTCATACTGAGTCTTTGCATCAGAGCGTGCAAGGAATTGAACATCCTCAACAGCACGACCTTCACCTTTAAGAGCGCGACCTAATAGGTCATCAACTCCTTCGGTAGTCATTGCTAACTTACCAAAAACTTTACGGGTTGCAGAACCCGGAATTGCTGCAATGCCAGTACGACCAGCACCCATCAATCCTGTTGCCATTGGCGCACGGGCTGCAATAGATAAACCTTTACCAGCAAACCCTGCAAAGAACAATGGGTCAATGGTCATAGATGAAGTAAAATCAACAGAACCGCTAGCAAACTTACCAATGAACTGGTCGTTAAATGCTGCTTCTCTGTCCTCAGGATTGAATAAATCAAATCCTGCTGATAAAAACTTTAAGTTACGGTCAGTAAAATCGTGAAACCAACCTGAATTTTCTGCTGCGTTCTTGCCCGGACCAAACAAAGATAGGGCAACTTGACCCATAGAAATTTCATCTTTGTTTTCGGCTACACGCTGTTGATACTGTTCGTATGTTTCACCAACATTTTTGTATCGGTTATACATAAAGGGCAGTTCAAGTCCCTTTTCAACAATACTTTCACGGGCTTTTCCACCGAGTTCATAAGATGCTTCGCCAACAGCAAACAGTCCTTTGACTGCACCACGAACTGGCGTGGTTCCAACTTTGACTACACCTTTGGCAACATTAACGGCATCTACATACCAAGGGTCATCATTAGAACCTGATGTAGCAATGTCGTGGATTAGTCCCGGTATGCCTGTAAAATTAACAACACCTTTGGCTATGTCGCCAATACGGTTATACCAAGCCATTAAACCTGACTCCGTAGGTAACGATAGAAGTTACGCATGGCATTTGATGCATTTGGTGACTCAGCAATGCGTGCATAGATTGGCAATACAGCCATAAGTCTTGCAACATCCTCAGAGTTTTGAGCAGCCACCATTGCTGGGGAAGTTAATACTTCCGGTCCCGGACCTGCACCCATTGGGATACCAGCAGTAATTGGTTCCTCAGGGTATTGAGTTGGTTGGTCTAACGGAACAACTGGCTTTGCATAACCTGCTAAAGCCGAGCCTTGATTTAAAGGTAAAGATGCTGGATTGGATTGTCCACCACTCATGGGTGCTTGGGTTTGAAGTTCATAGAAATCTTGTCCCTCACCATAAGCCATGCCTGCTGTGTATCGTGCAGGTTGTCCATCCGTTCTTTGAGAGAGCGCACCGGGTCCTGAAACTGGTGCAGGGTTGGTCGGTTTCCTGTATCCACCGCGCTGGTCTGCCATTTTATCCTGCTTTCATTTCGCTTTAAGAGCGTATCTAAAGTGCATCTTTTAAAATTATGAGTAGTTTTGTTTAAACAGCATACTCAGGCTGCATCAATGAAGTTCTTACTTGTTCTTGGAACCGCGGGTTCCTTTTGGTTGCTTGCTAAGAAAAAGCGTTCCGCCTTTAGGATTGCCCTTTTTTGGAGTGCCATCTACGCGTGGCTTTTGTACATTAGCCTTACCTGCTGAACCTTGGTTCGCTGGCTTCTTGCTGTATCCCTTCATTTATTCACCCCCTTTACGCTGGTACTCGCCGAATTAGGCTAGCCTGTAAATTAGGCTCTCCTTGTTGAGTTAGACTTGCTAAAAGTGACTGAACATCAGGGCGACCACCGGGCGCAATTTGACCTGCTGCCACACCGACCATCCGACCAGTTGGACTTAATCCAGCGGGGAGTTGTTGCCCAGCACCCGCAGGACCCTCAACTGGCATGCCATCAGGACTTACTGTTTCAGGAGTCATGCCCGCAGGTGTGGGAACCTCAGGTTGTTTAAACGCATCAGCCACAGCAACTTCAATAGAAGTTCCCTTTTGACGAGCGTTAATCACCGCTGATAAAGCAACTAAAATTTCACTAGGGTCTTGACCTTGGGATGCAAGTGCTGGGATTGCTTGTGCATAAGAAGCAATCGCTTGCTTCATTGCATCACGCAATTCCTCAGTATCAACCTTTGCTTCCTCTTGGGTAGCATTAAATGAAAATGGCATTTGTCTGCGAAGGAAATCGCGTGAAATCAATTTATCACCGCGAGCCTGTAAACCAAATACCAAAGCACGGTTAGGGTCAAGTCCTGCCATCAATCCGTATTGAACATCTACGGTGTAATCACCATCAATGTCGCGGGCTGGGCGATACTTGATTGCATAAGGGGTTCCATGATAGTTACCCTTTAATTCTTTTTCAGTATTACCAAATACTATTTCATCAACCTTGAAGCAGATGCCAACAAGTTCAACAAAGGCACGGGCAAACATAGAGTGTGCAGTTTTGATTTGTGTATCAAAGCCGGACATAAGAGCCTGAACACCACGACCAGTAACGATTGAAGCATCAAGGTTACCTGTACGGCTCTCAGGATAACGAGAACCTAAACGCAGTTCTTGTTCAAGAACTCCTTGCTGAGCAAAAGCGCCTGCTGGTATTTCAAGTGGGACTCTACGAATTTCATTAGGCTTTTGTGAGCGCATAATTGCATCAGGTCCAAGAGCCAACTCCTGTACATCCGTAGGCATAGCGATTGGTGCTTGTACCGCCTTGGTTGCTGCCTCTAGGGAAAGCAAGGCGTAGCGTGCTTTAGCAACTTGAACTGCTAGCACATCATCAAATTGACCACGGGATTGGTCGTCAATAGATGGTCGTTGAACAACCCTAATCATTACTTCACCGATTGGGTTTACTGCACGGTCAAGAATTAGGTTGTTACGGTTTGGAATAAACAAAACATCTTGGTCTTTATCGTGGTAACGGACCACTTCCATCATGTCTGACGGATTATCTTTAGAATAAATCAAGTTTGCCAACTCAGGGTATTGACCCATAAGTTCAGTAGTTGGCTTCATAATGCGTTGATAGAATTTAACTACACGACCAAAACGGTCCATGACTGGGTATGAACCAATGGAGTCAAAGAAACGGATGCGTGGCATCTTGTCCTTAACATCAATTTCTACCTGTGCTGCTACGAAACCATAAGTTACATAACGGTCAGCAGCATTGAACATCTGAGCCTGTAAGTTTGAATAGTCAATGTATCCATTAACAATCTCACCACGCTTATCAGCCTTCTTGCGGGCTGCCTCAGATACCATGGTTGTTGAATTACAATTAAATGCTGGTAGTGGTGCAATAACTTCTGCCAAGTCACGGGCAGCAATGTCCACCATGTTTGCAACAATAGGGTTCTCAAACGGACCATCAGGAAATAAGTCAGGGAAAACATCTCGCATCTTGCCTTGGCGAACAAGTAGCACATTGTACATACGAGTATCGCGGTCAGCGTATGCACGGCGATAGCGGTCAAACCCGCTAGTGATTTCCTCAATGGAAAGCGCCATGCTCACCTCTTTCGTTTAGTTTGTGTAAAGCAGTTCATCTAGTGAAATGTTTACTTGGTTACTTTGGTCGTATCGTGTATGGAACATGTTTTGACGGCTATGCGAACGAGCAAAGTTATTTGCTGATGCAAGGCGGTCACGGCATGCAAGTTCTGCAAACCAAAATGCCATCACGCAGTCTTTCTTTTGTGACTTAGGAGAGTCGGGATACCAAGTAACCAACTGCTCTATCAAAGCCTTTAATCCTTCGGAAGCATGTGTAGAAGGAAACTCAATAAGAGCATTACCTTCTGCGTGTCCGTGGAATAAGGTCGTCAAAGAAGCGACTCCGAAATCGGTGTCCCATTTATTTTGTCCTGTGTGATGTTCCCGTAGAACCGCACCCCTTGACGAAAGGTATTCTCGTACTTCACGGTCCTGAGTGAGCATTGTCTGAAAAGCGTTCTTTTCAATACGCCACTCAGAAATGTTGTACTTATCAGTCCAGTCTTTAATCAAACTTCTAATCTCATCAGGCAACATACCTGCCACATTGGATACATCTATCAGGTATCTCTTTTGTGTTGAGATGTCTAAACCAATAGCAACGGCAGCAGAATAACCAGCACCTGCTGGGTCAAAACCTGCAACGACAATTAAGCCATCCATGCCTTGGGGTCTAACACCGGGCATACCTTTAGGTATTCTGCCAATGTTACGACCTGCGTTAATTACACCTTTAACAGCATCCGAAGGAAAAGCCGAGTCCTCATGTACTTGCTGTTGTTGATAAACCATTGCCCAAAGATTTGGGGACATACGCCCACGCTTCTTAGATAATGCTTCACCAGTCCATTTATCGTAAAGTCCGTTTTCGTCAGGTACACCTTTACCCGACACAGGGGGCATGTTTGTTTTTGCCCATAGAGTTACCCAGTCTTTTGAGTTGTCGGCAAATTCTAATACCGCAGGCTGAGCAAAATAAGTCCAAGGAGAAGTTTCATCAGGGTAGCGCATAGGGTCCCTGAGTTCTGAATACAGGTCTTTAGGTCGTAGGCGTGTACCTACAACAAGAAGTTTACCCCCGTCATTATCAATACGGGACATAACTTCGGACTGTATCCAGTCAATTTGTTTTTCGTACTCATGGGCGTTGGTATGGTCAACACAGTCATCCATGATAATTAAATCTGCACGGGAACCGTAGATGTGACCACGGATACCGATAGCCTGAACAGTAGGGTCTTTTTCACCTGAGTCACGGGCATCAGCCGATAGGTAAATCAAATCTTGTTTCCAAGAGTCTGAGTTCTTTTCAAAACCACCAGCAGGTCCAAAGGCTAGATGAAGGTCTTGATACCTAGGATGGGTCAGACGGTTCTTGATAGAAAGAAGGAATTTCTGAGCCATTGCCTGAGTCTTAGAAACAATCATTATGCGGATGTTCGGATTTTGGCAAATACGATAAACCGCATAGTTGACCGTAATGGTCGTACTCTTAGCATGCTCAGGTGGAGTATTTACAATAAGTAAATCAGGCGCACCCGGTTCATAGATTATGGATGGGTGGACTTCCTGCGGAACTCGACCCTCTAGTAAGTCTATCCAATGCTTTTGGTGCGTAAAGACTTGTGTGCCAAGATACTTCTCGGAAAATTCGGGAAATGGTGGGACTTCTTTAGTCGGACCACCTATTTCACCCCTTGCGGTCATAGACCGTATCTTGTCTATTGCTAGAGCAAAGTCGGGGTCGGTCTTACGGTAATACTCATAAGTCTTGATACTTCTGCCTACGGCATCACATGCCTTTTGGACAGAGTACCCCTGTATTAAAAAATCAATGATTTGCTTCTTGACTGCATCAGAAACATGCGAAGCAGAAGTCGTGCGTTTTCTTTCCATAGCGTTTCTCCAAGACCGATTGTGGTGAGTCTTGGGCTAAAACTCACTTATCCTAACCGAAGGCATAAGCCGTAGGTTAGGGGTATGCCTAGGGAAACCCGACAGGGGTTTCCTGCTTATGCGTGAAAGGCTGCATAGATTACGCCTTTCACTTACTAATAGGTGTCCAATGGCATGTAATTGGACACAAATGTTTAAACTTTTTTTCCGTAGGCAGCGTAATTGCCCCCAAATGGGGCAAAAGTGCTGGTCAGCCCCCCATTTTCAGGGCTAGCAAAGTTATGTGTGTGGATACACACATACACATACGCAGCGATTTTAATAATGCTGGGGTCAAATGACCCCTTCACTCGCTGGCTTTTTGTTTAAACGCAGCAGGCTGCACACGCAGCGGGCTGGCAGCGCTAGGGATGGCGCAGCGCTGGCACGGCTTGTTGCTGCTACTAGCGCACACCACACAACAAGGCAGGGCAGGGCAGGCAGGGCAGGCGCTGGCAATCGCAGCGCAAGCAGCACGGCAGGCAAACCCTCAACCTCAGGTAAAGGGTTATGCGAACAGGTGTTCGTTTATAACGATTTGATAACTTTCAAAAAAAATCCCTGAAATGGTGTTGCAATCCAAAAATTGCTGCTACCGTTGTGCCAATGGTTTAAACAACTGGGTTTAAATCAGCAGACTGGAAAGGCAAAACAAATGAACCGTGAACAATGGTTGCAAAAATTGGCAGCAGCAGCGTTGCCAAAAATTTCATCAAGATTAGACATGGCAGATGAAGAACCTGCCGTGAAATTATCTTGCGGGTTCCCTGCTCAACAAGGCAAAAGA
>JACCDM010125194.1_pt1 | contig 14318 bp, 12 predicted proteins | sample 7445851 | NCBI WGS metagenome assembly JACCDM01 (sample SAMN15323438, study PRJNA562643) | freshwater metagenome | isolation source: river surface water | place: USA:Blue River Watershed | collected 2017-08-16
GTTGTGACGGTTTTCCCGAAAATCACTGCGCCAGCAGCACGCAAGCGGGATACCACGGTGGCGTCGCCGACAGAGTAACGACCAGCATGGATGGGACTGCCGTATTCAGTCGGGAAATCCATGGTGTCGATGATGTCCTTGACACCCACCGGAACGCCGTACAGAGGGCCAGGCAAATGACCCGCCTCACGGTCTCGATGCAGGTTGTCCGCTTGCAAAGCAACCACCCGGTCATCTCGGTGCGCAAATGCGTGAATGGCTTGGTCTACCTCATCCACAAAACGCCCGAGTTTGGCGGTGAACTCCTGCACCGTTTCTTGGCCGCTGATCAGGTGCTCGCGCACCTCCAATGCGGTCAGATCGGACACATTTTTTGTAGCTTGCGTCATCAGTTTGACTTGAAGAAGTCTGGATTGACCACCGACTCGTCGTTGGGATCGCGTTCCATTTCAACCGACTGGTTGAAGAACTGGTCTGGCAAGTAGGTGACCATGGCAGGGAAGACATAAGTCATGACCAGTGTGAACAAAATAATATAGACGAAAGGCATACACCCTTTGAAGATGGTGTTCAATTGCAGCGTTTTGGGTGCAACCCCTTTCAGGTAATAAGCCGACATCGCCATTGGTGGGGTCAAGAAAGCGGTCTGCAGGTTCACGGCGATCAAGATGCCGAACAAGATAGGGTCGATGCCATAAATAGGCAGCAAAGGCAGGAAGATGGGCACGAAGATGATGATGATCTCGCTCCACTCCAACGGCCAACCCAAGATGAAAATCAAGAACTGGGACAACAGCAAAAACTGCAAGGGCGAAAGGCTCAATGAAACCATGAAATCCTTGACCAAATGCTCACCGCCCAAGTAACCAAAAACCGATGCGAAAGTGGCCGAACCGACAAATAGGAAACACACCATGGCCGAGGTGCGAGCCGTGAGGTAAACCGACTCGCGCAGTCGCTGCCAAGTAAAGGCGCGATAGACGATAGCCAAAATAATGCCACCCAAAACGCCCATGGCTGCCGCTTCGCTGGGTGTTGCCAAACCAAACAAAATTGAGCCCAACACCGACATGATCAAGACGGCCAGAGGCAAAAAGGCTTTCAACACCATGACAATGCTTTCCCAGACGCTGTACTGATCCACGTCTTTGGGCTTGGGGCACAAAGAGGGATTGAGCGTGGCACGCACAACGATGTAAATCAGGTAGAGAAAAGCCAGTGTGAAGCCAGGGATGATGGCAGCAGCGTACATCTTGACCACCGAAACGCTGGCTGTGGCCGCATAAACAATGAGCAAGATGGAGGGCGGAATCAAGATGCCCAATGTGCCACCTGCCGTGATCACACCACTCGACAGTTTTTCGTCATACCCGGCTTTCAGCATCGCCGGCAAGGCAATCAGGCCCATCAGAGCTACCACTGCTCCAACAATGCCGGTGGCTGTTGCAAACAGCGTGCAAGTGACCAAGGCAGCCACAGCCATAGAGCCAGGAAGCGCACGCAGACCAACCTGCAAACTTAAAAAGAGTCTGTCTAGGATGTTGGCTCGCTCAATGATGTATCCCATGAAGAGAAACAAGGGTATCGATATGAGCACATCGTTGTTCATCACACTGAAGGTGTTTTGTGTGAACAGGTACAAGATGCGGTTGTCCCATATCAACTGGTCAGGCGTGAAATAGGCGTAAAAGCCAAAGCCCATGCCCATGGCCATCATCGTGAAGGCAATTGGGAATCCGAGGAAAATAAAGACAATAAATAGCCCCAACATAAGGAGGGCGACAAACGGATCACTCATGATGATTCTTTCTCAGCGTGTTGTTGAATCAACACTTGTTCAAGTTCTTCGACATCGCTGCCGCGAGACAACCACTCGCCAGTGCGGATGCAGACAAGGCAACGCATGACTTCAGCCGCGCCTGCAATAAGAAGCGTAATGCCGGCTACAAAAATGATTGACTTCAGGGGCCAAACGGGTACGCCTGCAGGGCTGTTCACGCTTGATTCAAAAATTCGGATGCTTTCGTAAGCGTATTGGCCACCAGTGAACACCATGGCAAAAATACCTGGAAAGAAAAACAAGAAATACAAAGCCAGATCCACTTTGGCTTGTGTGCGGTTGGACCAGTTGCGATAAAAGAAGTCGCCTCGAACGTGCGAGTTGCGCGAGAGGGCATAAGCACCCGACATCATGAACATGGCACCGTACAACATGTAGCTCATGTCAAACGCCCACACGGTGGGGCTATTGAGCACATAGCGCATGAACACCTCAAAACAGGTGGAGGCGGTCAGGATCAACACACACCAAGAAAAAGCGTGACCAATTGACTTGTTGAGGATGTCAATCCTTCGAATCCAAAATTCCATGTGATTCACCTAATTCGGACAAAAAGAAAGACTGCCGAAACGGATCTCGGCAGTCTTTGTCGCTGACGCCAAGCTCAGACTGGCAGCTTGGTTTTTTGCACGTGCTCGTAAGCCATGCGATAGTTAGCTTCGTTCGTGAAGTGGTAGAAGCCCACGCGACGCGACCAGGCCTTGAACGAATCGTTCACTTCCTTGAACATGTCGACTTCTTTTTCCAGTTTTGCAGTGACGACGTCCCAGGCAGCCAATTGGCCTTGGTAGACATCTGAACTGGTGCGGGAGACCTGCACCTTGTGCTTAACGATAAGTTCCTGCAAATCCTTGGAGTAGTTTTCGTGTGCCAAGGCTGTAGATGCGGTGGATGCAGCTTCAGCGGCGTACTTCAAGATGGCCTTTAGATCGGCGGGTAAAGCGTTGTACTTGTCTTTGTTGAAGATAATTTCAAAGAATTCTTGGGCCTGGTGGAAGGAACCCATGGAGTAATACTTGGCCACGTCTTGTGCGCCAAAACGCATGTCGGCTGTGGGGTTGTTGAATTCGAAGGCGTCGATCACACCGCGTTGCATGGCTGGCACAATTTCGCCGCCTGGCAATTGCGCAACGGCCATGCCCATTTCCTGCAACATATCTGCTGCCAAGCCAATGGTGCGGTACTTGAAGCCTTTCAAGTCGGAAGCCTTTTTGGGGGGCGCCTTTTTGAACCATCCCAGAGGCTGAGAAGGCATTGGGAAAGAGAAGAAACCAACCACATTCAGGTTCATCTTGGCGACCAATTTGTCCCACAGCTGCTGGCCACCACCCGCCTGAATCCAGCTCAGGCCGATTTCAGGGGTTGCGCCGCTCACAGGGCCAGTGCCAAACAAAGAAGCAGATTTGTTTTTACCGTACCAGTAGCCAGAAACGTGGTGCCCACCGTCAAGCACACCTTTGCTCACCGCATCGATAATCTCAAACGGTTTGACCACAGCGCCAGCTGGCAGATATTCGATTTTCAGGCGGCCACCGGACATTTCATTGACGCGGGTGACGTATTGCTGCGCCATTTCGCTGAAAATCTCGTTGGTGCCCCAAGAACCTTGCATCTTTAAAACTATGGGCGCTTGAGCAACGGCAATCAGTGGCGCGCCCATCAATGGGGCAGCCACGGCAGCTGTGGCTGCCTTGCCAAAGAAGCGGCGACGGCTGGCCATGGGGCTATCGATTGCTTGAACGTCTTGCTGAGCTGTGGTCATTTTGTCTCCTGTTAACCTTTGTACTAAAAAATATTACACCAAAAAATATTATCCATCAGACTCATGATGGGCTTCAAGTGATAACCCTATAACCCCTAGCACGCATGCGACCACGACCTGCCACAACACCGCAGAGCAAAACCCTGCAACCGCGTGCAGGGTCCGTTGTATCGCCGTGGCCCTGTCTTTCGGGTCATTTTTCAAAAGCACAGGCCAGTCACTCAATGGGGCCAGCCCCACAGAGCCGATCTCACCTTCAGTCTCGCCAAAACCTATGGGGATTTGTTGGTGGTTAATCTATCAAACAGGTGAGTCCGGTAAACCGCAGAGGCCGGTGGCACCAGGGGCGTCCCCAGACCATTGGGGTGGCGGCGTTTCAGCCACTCATCGAAAACTTTCTAGTCTTTCATCACCTGAAGACAGAGCGATGCCAACTCATCTTGGCAGATCAATTGAATTGAGTTTTCTCTGGCAAATTTAAGTGCCACACCGGTGGGCAGGCTCAAGCTGATGCAAGCCGCGTATGAAGCTTCTTCTGAAACTTGCATGGCTTTCAAATCGCGCAAAACCTCCACCCCCAGAGTCGCCGCTTTCCAGCGTTTGCAACTCACCAAAGTGACCCTGCCTGATTTTTCCAACTGCAAGTCTGCCAAATTTGAATTCAGCGGGGTCACGCTGAATCCCTGCAGAACAAAGGCTTGCTCCACGGTAGGTAAAAACTGCTTCCACGACATCTTGGCCAATTGGTCTAAAGCCATGGATACGCGTTCTGGTGACGGTTTGTCGCGCTGACGCCAAGCGGCAATGATGCCTAATACGGCGAAGGGAAGTGCGCTAAGCATCCCAACAGCTCGAAAGGCTTCGGGCAAAAACACGTTGGCTAGCAGCACCAGCACTGCAGCAATCAAAAAACTGTACCACCATGGGGAGCGCAACAAAATCGCAAAAAGCGATTTGTCTGACATTTTTAACTTCATGAAATGAATGGCAGGCTTGAAATTCAAGCGCAGTATTTGGCGTTACTTGTCACCACGGCGTTGCTAGGCAAACAGACTGGCGTCAAGGACATGTACCACGACATTCTATTCACTGATGCGTCTGCGGCGCACTGACTACCCTTGGTCCGACGTATCCCGGCCTACCTATGGGTAGGGTTTGAAAGATGGCACACACCCAAGAATGTAAACTCAAGTCGTTGAGGTTGCGGCCCCACTGGACGGTTGGATTGTTTGCGACAATGGACCCCTCGACTCACACGCCTGAGTGGTGAAATTGGTAGACACAGCGGACTTAAAATCCGCCGCTTTCCGGAAACGGGGCGTACCGGTTCGATTCCGGTCTCAGGCACCACGGGTTCACAGGGGCTGGCATATACTCATCTTCACTGATCAAGATTGACCCCGCTATGCCCCGCTACAACGCTGCTTACGAAATCCATGTGCATGGGGAAGTCCCGCTGCGCAGTGATGTGACGTTCGAGCAATTGCAAGAGGCGACACGCCCCCTGTGGTCGTATGCCGGGGCGACCACCATGACGGAGGGCGCGATCAGCTCTTACCCGGAAGAGCCTGGTATTCGCTTTGACAACACCGAGCACCTGTTGCAGCTGTGCTGGACAGTATCGGGTGATGATGATTTCCGCCAGCAACTGGACGATCTGTGCATGGCGTTGAACGATCTGGCCGACAGCGGTGCGGCGCTTGAGGTCACCTTCTACGACGCCGACTACGACGACGAGGACGACACCCCCGAACGCGAGGCCCGGGATGATTTCGTCATGCTGTTTGTCGGTCCCACACCGGCTGCCATCATGCAGATCCAGCGCGACATGCTGGTGGACGATGTCATCCACATGATGGAGCGCCACTTTGACGCCGCAGAGCTCTCCGGTGTGGTGGGTGAAATCGACAAGCTTTTCAATCAGCGCTTTGACGAGCTGGTTCATTCGCTCGAGATCGGGCGTCCGCCGCGCGGCAATGGCGGAGGAAATGGCGGCGGCCACGGTGGAGGTGGCCACGGTGGTCGCAAACCCCGTCACTTGCACTGACTTGCACAGCCATCGCTGGCTCACTGAGCGAGGGCAGAAACACTCAATAAACCAGGGCACCTGCGTGGTGCCCTTGTCGTTGCAGGAAGCCCAGTCGTTCTAGGCCTGCCCGACAAGGCCTCGGTCGGGTAAAAATCAACCTGCCTGGACGCCAATGCCCTTGAACTCACCCGAGGCAATGCGCTGCTGCCATTGGGCCGGCCCGGTGATGTGGGCGCTCGTGCCGCCCGAATCCACCGCCACGGTGACCGGCATGTCCACCACGTCGAATTCGTAAATGGCTTCCATGCCCAGGTCGGCAAAGCCCACCACGCGGGCCGTCTTGATGGCCTTGCTCACCAGGTAGGCAGCACCGCCCACGGCCATGAGGTAGGCGCTTTGGTGCTTTTTGATCGCCTCGATGGCGGTGGGGCCTCGCTCGGCTTTGCCGATCATGGAGATCAGGCCGGTGGAGCTGAGCATCATCTCGGTGAACTTGTCCATGCGGGTGGCGGTGGTGGGGCCGGCCGGGCCCACGGCCTCGTCACGCACCGGGTCGACCGGACCGACGTAGTAAATCACGCGGTTGGTGAAGTCCACGGGCAGCTTCTCGCCCTTGGCCAGCATGTCCTGGATGCGCTTGTGCGCCGCGTCGCGGCCGGTGAGCATCTTGCCGTTGAGCAGCAGGGTGTCGCCCGGCTTCCAGCTGGCCACCTCGGCCTTGGTGAGCGTGTTGAGGTCGACGCGCTTGCTTTTTTGTGTGTCCGGCGTCCAGCTCACGTCGGGCCACAGGTCCAGCGAGGGCGGATCCAGGTACACCGGGCCCGAGCCGTCCATGACGAAGTGGGCGTGGCGCGTGGCCGCGCAGTTGGGGATCATCGCCACCGGCTTGCTGGCGGCGTGGGTGGGGTACAGCTTGATCTTGATGTCCAGCACGGTGGTGAGGCCGCCCAGGCCTTGGGCGCCAATGCCCAGGGCGTTGACCTTGTCATGCAGCTCCAGGCGCAGCTCTTCCACCTGGGTCAGCTTCTCGCCGCGTCCGGCCTTGGCTTGCAGCTCGTACATGTCGATGTCGTCCATCAGACTTTCCTTGGCCATCAGCGCTGCTTTTTCGGCGGTGCCGCCAATGCCAATCCCCAGCATGCCCGGGGGGCACCAACCCGCGCCCATGGTGGGCACGGTCTTGAGCACCCAGTCCACCACGCTGTCGCTGGGGTTGAGCATGACCATCTTGGATTTGTTCTCGCTGCCACCGCCTTTGGCCGCCACGGTGACCTCCAGCGTATCGCCGGCCACAATCTCGGTGAAGATGACGGCGGGGGTGTTGTCCTTGGTGTTCTTGCGCAAAAACTGGGGGTCGTCGACCACCGAGGCGCGTAGCATGTTGTCGGGGTGGTTGTAGCCGCGGCGCACGCCTTCGTTGACCGCGTCTTCCAGCGTGCCCTTGAAGCCCTCGAAGCGCACGCCCATGCCCACCTTCAAGAACACGTTGACGATACCGGTGTCCTGGCAGATGGGGCGGTGGCCCATGGCGCTCATCTTGCTGTTGGTCAGGATCTGTGCGATGGCATCCTTGGCGGCCGGCGACTGCTCGCGCTCGTAGGCACGGGCCAGGTGGGCGATGTAGTCGCTGGGGTGGTAGTAGCTGATGTACTGCAGGGCAGCAGCCACGGATTCGATCAGGTCGTCTTGGCGGATGGAGGTCATGTCGGTGAGCGCGCAGGGCGCAAAAGTGATAAAACCAGAAACCCTCAGATTCTAGGTAAGAAACCCGCCCGCCTAGCCGGCGGGCCTGGGCAGGCCCCCTTCGTCAGTAGCCTGTAAGAGCCCGGCGCGACAGTCCCGCTGTTGTGCGATATTCAATTCCCGAGGAGACACCCCCATGAGCACGTCCGAGAACGCCCTCTACAACCCGCCCGCCGAGTTTGCCCAGCACGCTACCGTGTCCGGCTTTGCCGCCTATGAGGCCCTGTGCCAGCAGGCGGAGCAGGATTACGAAGGCTTCTGGGCCGCCCAGGCCAAGCGCCTGCTGAGCTGGAAAAAGCCTTTCACCCAGGTGCTCAACGAGAGCAACGCCCCCTTCTTCAAGTGGTTCGAGGACGGCACGCTCAACGCCTCCTACAACTGCCTGGACCGCAACATCGAGCGCGGCCTGGGTGACAAGACGGCCCTCATTTTTGAAGCCGATGGCGGTGAAGTGACCCGTGTGAGCTACAGCCAGCTGCTGGCCAAGACCTGCCAGATCGCCAATGCGCTCAAGAGCCTGGGCGTCAAAAAGGGCGACCGAGTGATGATCTACATCGCCATGTCGGTCGACGGCGTGGCCGCCATGCAGGCCTGTGCGCGGATTGGCGCCACCCACTCGGTGGTGTTTGGCGGCTTTTCGGCCCAGTCGCTGCGTGACCGCATCGAAGACACCGGCGCAGTGGCGCTCATCACCGCTGATTGCCAGGTGCGCGGCGGCAAGCAACTGCCCCTCAAAGCCATCGTGGACGAAGCCCTCACCCTGGGCGGTTGCGACAGCATCAAGAACGTGTTGGTGGTCAACCGAGGCCATGCCAAGATCGACATGAAAGCCGGTCGTGACCTGTGGATGCACGACGTGGCGGACAAGCAGCCCACCACCTGCGAACCCGAGTGGGTCGAGGCCGAGCACCCGTTGTTCCTGTTGTATACCTCGGGCTCCACCGGCAAGCCCAAGGGCGTGCAGCACTCCACCGGCGGCTACTTGCTACACGCCGCCCTCACCACCGAGTGGACCTTTGACCTGAAGGCCAACGATGTGTTTTGGTGTACCGCCGATATCGGCTGGGTCACCGGCCACACTTACATCACCTATGGCCCATTGGCCTTGGGGGGCACCGAGATCGTGTTCGAAGGCGTGCCCACCTACCCGGACGCTGGCCGCTTCTGGAAGATGATTCAGGACCACCAGGTCACGGTGTTTTATACCGCGCCCACGGCGATTCGCTCGCTCATCAAGGCGGCTGAAGCCAATGACGCCGTGCACCCCAAGAGCTACAACCTCAAGAGCCTGCGACTGCTGGGCTCGGTGGGCGAGCCGATCAACCCGGCGGCCTGGGAGTGGTACCACCAGCACGTGGGCGGGGGCCGTTGCCCCATCGTTGACACCTTCTGGCAAACCGAGACCGGTGGCCACATGATCACCCCATTGCCGGGCGCCACCACCCTGGTGCCGGGATCGTGCACGCTGCCCTTCCCGGGCATCCAGGCCGCCATCGTCGACGAAACGGGCAAGGACGTGCCCAACGGGCAGGGCGGCATCTTGGTGGTCAAGCGCCCCTGGCCGTCCATGATCCGCACCATCTGGGGCGACCCCGAGCGTTTCAAGAAAAGCTACTACCCCAACGATTTCAAGGGCAAGTACTACCTGGCGGGCGACGGGGCCATCCGGGACGCCAAGACCGGCTACTTCACCATCACCGGCCGCATTGACGACGTGCTGAACGTGTCGGGTCACCGCATGGGCACGATGGAAATCGAGTCGGCCCTGGTGAGTTGCACCGAGCTGGTGGCCGAGGCCGCCGTGGTGGGCAGGCCGGACGACACCACCGGCGAGGCTGTGGTGGCCTTCGTGGTGCTCAAGCGCCCGCGCCCCACCGGCGACGAGGCCAAGGCCATCGCCAAGACCCTGCGCGATCACGTGGGCAAGGAGATCGGTCCTATTGCCAAGCCCAAGGACATTCGCTTCGGCGACAACCTGCCCAAGACCCGCTCGGGCAAGATCATGCGTCGCCTGCTGCGCTCCATCGCCAGGGGCGAGGCTATCACGCAGGACACCTCCACGCTGGAGAACCCGGCTATTCTGGATCAGCTGTCCGAGAACAACTGAATCACTTCTGGCTCAGTATCCACTCTGCCAGTTTCTTGGCGTCCGCATCGCTCACTTGCGGGTTGGCGGGCATGGGCACGACGCCCCACACGCCAGACCCGCCTTTTTGAATCTTGGTGGCCAGCGTGTCCGCAGCCCCCTTGTCGGCGGCGTATTTCTTGGCCACATCCTTGTAGGAGGGGCCCACGAGCTTGCGTTCCATCGCATGGCAGGCCATGCAGTTTTTGGCCGTGGCGAGCGCCTGGTCGGCGGCAGCCGGCAGGGCCAGCAGGGCACCTGTGGCCATCACCAGCAGGGATACGTGTGACTTGAGTTTCATGTCAGACCTTTCAAGGGAGAAGAGGAATGGAAACGGATCGTTGATCAGTAACTGCTGTTCGACGGGTAGTTGTCCAGCACTGCGCCTTTGCTGGCGCTGGCGGCATTGAAGGCAAACTTGGCTTGCACGCCACGCAGGTAGCGCGGTGTCGGGGCTTTCCAACCCGCACGGCGCTTGGCCAACTCGGCGTCGTCGACGTTGAGTTGCAACACTTGCGTGTGAGCGTCGATGGTGATGGAGTCGCCTTCATGCACCAGGGCGATGTTGCCGCCCGCCGCAGCCTCGGGGGCCACGTGGCCCACCACCATGCCCCAGGTGCCGCCAGAGAAGCGGCCATCGGTGATCAGGCCCACACTCTCGCCCAGGCCCGCACCGATCAGCGCACCCGTGGGGGCCAGCATTTCCGGCATGCCCGGGCCACCCTTGGGACCCAGGTAACGCAGCACCATGACGTCACCGGCCTTGATCTTGCCATCCAGAATGGCCTTGAGCGCGGACTGCTCGTCGTCGAAGACGCGGGCCGGCCCGGTGATGACCGGGTTCTTGAGACCGGTGATCTTGGCCACCGCGCCCTCGGGCGAGAGGTTGCCCTTGAGGATGGCCAGGTGGCCTTCGGCGTACAAGGCCTTGTCGATGGTGCGGATGACGTCCTGGTTGGCAGGGGGTACGTCAGGAATGTCCTTGAGCGTCTCGGCGATGGTCTGGCCGGTGACGGTCATGCAGTCGCCGTGCAACAAGCCGGCGTTGAGCAAGACCTTCATGACCTGCGGAATGCCGCCGGCCTTGTGCAAATCGACCGCCAGGTAACGGCCACTGGGCTTGAGGTCACAGATGACGGGCACTTTGCGGCGCACGCGCTCAAAGTCGTCGATGGTCCACTCCACGCCAGCCGCGTGGGCAATGGCCAGGAAGTGCAGCACGGCGTTGGTCGAACCCCCGGTGGCCATGATGACGGTGACAGCGTTTTCGATGGCCTGGCGGGTGACGATGTCACGCGGCTTGAGGTCCTTCTTGATCGCCTCGATCAGCACCCGCGCCGACTCCTTGGCGGAGTTCTGCTTTTCGTCGTGCGGGTTGGCCATGGTGGACGAGAAGGGCAGCGACATGCCCATGGCCTCAAAGGCGCTGGACATGGTGTTGGCGGTGTACATGCCGCCGCACGAGCCTGTGCCGGGGATGGCGCGCTTTTCAATTTCGAGCAGGTCGGCGTCGCTCAGTTTGCCGGCGGCGTTTTCGCCCACAGCTTCAAAGACGCTCACGATGTTGAGTTCCTTGCCCTGGTAGTGTCCGGGCAAGATGGTGCCGCCGTACACATACACCGCGGGCACGTTGGCGCGCAGGATGCCCATCATGCCCCCGGGCATGTTCTTGTCGCAGCCGCCGACCACCAGCACGCCGTCCATCCACTGGCCTTGCACGCAGGTCTCAATACAGTCAGCGATGACTTCACGGCTCACCAGGCTGTACTTCATGCCTTCGGTGCCCATGGCCATGCCATCGGAAATCGTGGGGGTGCCGAAGATCTGGGCGTTGCCACCGGCCTCCTCGATGCCTTGCACGGCAGCATCCGCCAGTTTTTGCAAGCCGCTGTTACACGGTGTGATGGTGCTGTGGCCATTGGCCACGCCCACCATGGGCTTGACGAAGTCGCTCTGCTCGTAGCCCATCGCGTAGTACATGGAGCGGTTAGGCGCGCGTGATTTGCCTTCCGTGATGTTGGCGGAACGGCGATTGATCTTGGAGGGAAGAGTGGCCATGGTTGAGGGGTCGAAAAAGAGGGGGATCAGAGAGAAAACGAGTGTAACCTCGCTCAGGAGGCACAATAGTCGCTATGTTGATTCACCCCGAGTTTGATCCGGTTGCCCTGCAGATCGGCCCCCTGGCCATCCATTGGTACGGCGTGACCTATCTGGCCGCATTTGCGCTCTTCATGGGGCTGGCGCGTGCGCGACTGCGACAGCCCACCTATGTCCAGTCGATGAACCCCTGGCGAACCGCGGACGTTGAAGACCTGTTGTTCTGGGGCGTGATGGGGGTGATCATCGGGGGGCGGGTGGGCTATTGCCTGTTTTACAAGCCTGCCTACTACGCCGCGCACCCGCTGGAGGTGCTGTATGTCTGGCAGGGAGGCATGAGCTTTCATGGCGGCATGCTGGGCGTTATCGGGGCCATGGCGTTGTGGGCGCGGCGACAAGGGCGCTTCTGGCTGGAGGTCACCGACTTCATCGCGCCATGCGTGCCCACGGGCCTGGCGGCCGGGCGGGTCGGCAATTTCATCAATGCCGAACTGTGGGGGCGTCTGGCCGATCCCAGTTTGCCCTGGGCCATGGTGTTTCCTCACAGCGGTACCTCACTCCCCCGACATCCCTCCCAGATTTACCAGTTTTTGCTGGAAGGTGTCTTGCTGTTTGTCTTGCTTTGGTGGTACGCGCGGCGTCCGCGTCCGGTCGGGGCCGTCTCCGGGGCATTCCTGGTGGGGTACGGGGTATTCCGTTTCGCTGCTGAAATCTTCCGCGAACCGGATGCACACCTGGGTCTGTTGGCTCTGGGCATGAGCATGGGGCAATGGTTGTGCGTGCCCATGGTGGTATCCGGACTGCTGCTCTGGGTGTGGGCTGCCCGGCGGGGATAATGGCTGCAGAGGCACAATGTGATTGTTGGGCCTGGCACGGTCGAGCACAATGCATGCGGTGCGACCGACCGGGCAACCGCGCGTGATTCAGGTCAACTCATCTCAATAAGGAGACAACGATGGATAGCTTGCTGAAACGAAGAAGCCTGTTGCAACTGGGAACTGCCACGTTGGTCACCTCGCCCTGGTCGACGGCCTGGGCAGACCCTAACTGGCCTACCAAACCCGTCAACCTGGTGGTGCCTTTTCCCGCTGGGGGCGGCACAGATGCGTTTGCCCGGCCGTTTTCAGGCCAGTTTGCCAAGCTCACGGGTAAGCAATTGGTGATCGACAACCGGGGTGGTGCGGGTGGCAACCTGGGGGCTGGCCTGGCCGCCAAGGCCCCGGCCGATGGCTACAACCTGTTCATGGGGGCGGTTCATCATTCCATCGCGCCCTCTATGTACCCCCGGCTCGACTACGACCTGGAAAAAGACTTTGTGCCCCTGGCCCTGATGGCGGTGGTGCCGCAGGTGCTGGTGGTCAATCCGCGCAAGTTGCCGGGCGACTTCAAAGCCTTCATGGAAGCCGTTCGCAAGGCGCCCGGCCAGTTCAACTACGGCTCGGCGGGCGGGGGAACCTCGCACCACCTGGCGGGCGAACTGTTCAAGATACAAACCAGGACATTCATCACCCACATTCCTTACCGTGGCGCTGGTCCCGCGTTGCAAGACCTGATTGCTGGCAACGTGGACATGATGTTCGACGGCTTGGGCTCGTCGGCGCAACACATCAAAGGCGGACGTGTGAAAGCCTTGATGGTGTCAGGAGCCAAACGCAACCCCGCCTTTCCCGATGTGCCTTGCGCTGCCGAGTTGGGGTTGCCCGATTACACCGTCACCACCTGGTATGGTCTGTGGGCGCCGAAAGGCACTCCCGCCGAGTTGCAGGCCCGCATCCTGGAGGAGGTCCGCCGAGCGGCCAACACGGACGAGATCAAGTCCGCCTGGCAAGCCAACGGCGCTGAATTTCCCAACGTCACGGGAGCAGCCTTTGGCAGTTTCGTGAATGCCGAGATCCGCCGCTGGGCCTCGGTGGTCAAGGAGTCCGGCGCCAAGCTGGATTGAGTCCCTGGGTCTCTGTCGGGCAATAGACCGCGGCCAGCGGTTGACGTCGTTTTTATTTGTTCCACCCTCTCCACCGATGAAGAACGAGAACCTGTTTGCCGCCCTGCGCGAAGCCTTTCCGGCCCGTCTGGATGCTATTGCTGTCGAGACCGATAACGGCTTGTGCTACAGCTGGCGCGACCTGGAGCGTGCCAGCGCCATGATGGCCAACCTGCTCGAGAAGCTGGATATTCCGCCATCGTCTCGCATTGCGGTGCAGGTCGAAAAATCGGTGGAGGCGATGATTCTCTACCTCGCCACCTTGCGTGCTGGCCATGTGTTTTTGCCGCTCAACACCGCGTACCAAAGCGCCGAGATCGAGTACTTCATCGGCAACGCCGAGCCCGCCGTGGTGGTGTGCACCGGTCGCAACTTTGGCTGGGTGAGCACCATCGCCTTCAAGGCCGGCTCGCGCCATGTGTTCACGCTCAACGATGACCGCACAGGCACTTTGCTGGAGCGCGCGGCCGTGTGCAGTGACCGTCACACGCCTGCTGTGCGACGCGGCAGCGATCTGGCCGCCATCCTCTACACCAGTGGCACCACCGGGCGCAGCAAGGGCGCGATGCTCACGCACGACAACCTGCACAGCAACGCCGCCATGCTCAAGGACTACTGGGGCTGGGTGCCGGGTGATGTGCTGGTGCACGCCTTGCCGATCTTCCATGTTCATGGGTTGTTTGTCGCCATCCATGGAGCGCTGCTCAATGGCAGCAAGATGTTGTGGCACGCCAAGTTCGA